>Ga0209541_10005727_pt1 | contig 21563 bp, 30 predicted proteins | sample RifCSPlowO2_01_FD_184027 | JGI IMG/M metagenome (GOLD analysis project Ga0209541, IMG submission 184027) | Groundwater microbial communities from Rifle, Colorado - Rifle CSP2_plank lowO2_0.1 (SPAdes) (version 2) | ecosystem: Environmental > Aquatic > Deep subsurface > Groundwater | place...
AGCTTTTGAATTTTTCTGTATTATTTATGTAAAAACTGCATAATATGCAGGATTAAAATTGCAAATCCAAAAGCAATTCTTATCATTCTCGTGAATTGTCTCTTTAAAGAAGCTGATTTATGCTCGAAAATCCTAAAAAATCCTTCAGCAACTAAAAAAAGAGCAGCTGAAAAAGCCAGTATATCAATTATTACAGGGTCAAGATAACTGCATCTTCCAATTATCCTGCTCTCCCCGCTTAATTGGGTTATTATTGAAATTACTATTACAACTAATGAAAGCAATATTGTGAATAAAAGGGTTTTATGGAAGTTTTTCATTTTTCCTCTTTTGATTATTAAGCTAAAACGTGTTTTTAAACTATTCTTCACCAACCAAAGGCACAAAAACAAAACCTGGAGATTCATTTGTTTTTATTCTTCCATTTTCTTTCCAAATCTTGAAAATAGAATTTTTAACAGGGCAAACCAATATTCCATCTTCTTCTAGCCGGGAATAAAGATGCTCTGGCATTTTTTCAGCAGCAGCGCTTATCAAAATCCTCTCATAAGGCGCATATTTTTTCAATCCTAAGAACCCATTTCCAGTTATTATTTTTATATTCTTAAAATCTTTAAGAACATTTCTTGATTTCTGAGCAACCTTTTTATTAATTTCAATTCCATAAATTTCAGAATTCCTAGCAAGTTCATTCATTAAAGCAAGAACATATCCAGAGCCAGAACCGATTTCAAGTATTTTCAAATCATCAGAAAGTTCCAATAATTCAAGCATAAATGCAATTGTATATGGCTGTGAAATAGTAGCTCCCTTGCCAATTGGAAGGGGCTGGTTTTCATAAGCAGATTCTTTGAATTCTTCAGGAATAAAATCCTCTCTTTTTATTTTTGCAAATGCATCAAGGATTTTCTTTGAAAATCCTTCCTGCTTTAATTCCTTTAATAGTTCTTGCTTGTCCATAAAATAAGAAAGATAAAGAAGTATATAATTTTAATTAAATCACTTTTTGCATCTCCTTAAAATCTTCTGTTTTTTTAAACTCGATTTTTCTGTTAGCTTCATCAAAAGTTATTTTGAATTTCGTAAAAAAGCCGCATCTTCCAATAATCAGGGATAGATTTTCTCTATCTAATGGGACCAAAACTGGAATTTCAAAGTTGTAATTCTCTCTCCCTTTTCCAAATGAAACATTTATTTTTCCTTCTTTTGCTTTTAGAGGTATACCACTTATACCAGAAACCTCATTTTCTCTCTGATATTCTATATCCAGAACTTGAGCAATTTCCTTAGGCAAGATAGTCATATCTGAACCAGAATCAAGAATTGCAAGAGCATTAATTATCTCTTTTCCATAAATTATGATTGGAATCATCGGCCTATAAATTCTAGAGCCATTCTTAAGGAGAACTGGTTTATATTTAAAATGAAAGCTCATCTTATTGCCTGTTTTTAATTAATATTAAGCACACTAGGAATTGCCTCTGGCAGTTTGCCTATTAGAGGCCTTTCATTTGGATAATTCGCCTTTATGAAAGTATACAGCTCTTTAAAAGACGAGCTGTGAAAAACAACTTTTGAATCAATCACAGCAATCCACTCTCCAGAGTATCTTGAAATATCTTCCTCGCTTAATGATTCAAAATTAGAAATTATGTTTTGCATTTTTATTACAAAAATACTAGGACTAACAAGTATATAAAATTTTGCTTTTTTGAAGTTAAATCTTAATAAGACAATTTCCTTAATAGTGTTAGATTCTTTGGAAATTGTCTTATTAGAGAATTCTGATGTTTCTCTAGCATTATCATCAGAATTGTCTATATATTTTAAATCATCTTTGTTCATGAAAGAAGAAAGATAAAGAAGTATATAATGTTAATCAGATTGAAAAAATCACCTGCTTCTTTTATAAGGGCATAAATATCCCTCTTTAGAAGCATGAAGTATGCAAGTGCTTATTTGAATACTAGAATCTTTTGTTCCTTCTCTGCTAGAATCATAATAGGGGCATAATACTTAGCTTGTTCCATTAGAACAAATTAAAATAACAGCATCTACTGGCAATGAATGAGGGTAACCAGTAGAATCTCTGTCCAATCCCCCTTCGCATTTTATTACCTGACTTCCAACTATTTCATTCTCTAATTTTTCCATGTTGTTCCTTTAATAGCCCCTGCTTATAAAGTTTCTTGTTTGAAAAATTCTCACTCCCCTAAAAATCAATACCTTGCTAGAATTATTAGACTCTATGTACGAGAATCTTCATGACTGCAAATTACACACTTATACCACATAGTATGATCTTGGTCAGGACTTCTCCCAAGATATTTCATGCTGTAAATATCACATCTTCCACATGGAACCAAAGAGTCACAACCCCCTATATGAGGTTTTGAATCTCTTAATTCTTTTTCTAAAGCTCCTAAAGCAGACTGATGTGTCCTAATTGCAGCTTTTAATTCATCTCTTTTTTTATGAAAAGAATCTCTTAATTGAACATACCTTTTTTTCTGCCCTTCATCAATTGGAGTAGATTGCTCTGCCATTTATTGAATATAAATTATTTATTTAAAAATATTATTATATTGAAAAATATAATATGAAACCTTATTAATCTTCGTTACTCCACCTCAAACTTCACAATAGAAAACACTTTATTCCCCCGGTTCTTCAACTCCCTATATCTTTCTAAATTATCAAACAAGACTATATAAATCTTTCATAAAAAATAGAAAGATTTATAAATTATACTATACTAATATAGAAACATAAATAAACGGAAAAATCATGAAAAACCAAGAAAAAATATTCAGGGAACTTCTCTATAAAGCAATTGAGAAAAAAGAATTTAAACTTACCCAGTCAGAGCTGTCAAAAAAATTAGCTGTTTCTTTAAGCATTGTAAATTCTGCGATTAAAAAATTAGCTTCAATAGGCGCTGTAAAAATTTCCAAAAGAAGCTTTAATATCCTAGATATAAAGAAAATTCTTTATTTTTGGGCCTCTTTAAGAAACTTGGAAAAAGACATTATTTTCAAGGCAAGAATAGAAGCTCCTGTAAGAGAAATAGAAAGAGCAATGCCTGATGTAATTTTCACTGCTTACACTGCATATAAATTAAAGTTTAAAGATGTTCCAGCAGATTATTCAGAAGTTTATGTTTATGCAGAGGAAAAAGAATTGGAAAAAATAAAATCAAGAATTAAATCATTTAAAGTTTCAGAAAAAAATCCTAATTTTTTTGCATTAAAAAAAGATTCTGCCCTAGCAATGCATAAAGAGCTTCCTTTAGCTCAGATTTTTGTAGATTTATGGAACTTAAAAGAATGGTATGCAAAAGAGTTTATAAATTCCTTTAATAAATTTTTAGGAGGAATATATGGAGAATTCTCTTAATTTAGTCACTTTTCACTTAGAATTCTCCATCTACTCAACTCCTATAAAAAGCAATATAAACAAGGAGATTGAGTATAATGGAATACTGGAACTCTCAACTTACTGAAAAAAGCTGGAAACTGCTGCAAGAATTAGTAAAAAAATATAATTTTATCCTTATTGGTGGATGGGCTGTTTATCTCTGGACAAAACAGCAGAAATCAAAAGACATAGATATTGTAGTGGATTTAAGCGAGCTTCAGAAATTAAAACAAGAAAATCTCATAAAAAATGACCGCTTAAAAAAATACGAGCTCAAGTTTGAAGAAGTTGATGTGGATATTTATCTTCCTTATTTTTCAAAGCTAACAATGCCTCTTGAATCCCTAGAAGAATACTCTTCAAAAATTGAAGGATTTAATATTGCATCAAAAGAAGCGCTTTTAATACTAAAGCAAGGAGCTGAGATAGACAGAAAAAATTCAGTCAAGGGAGAAAAAGATAAAATTGATATTCTTTCCCTGTTGTTTTTTTCAGATATTGATTTTAAGGAATACAAGCAAATCTTAGAAAAATATTCCCTGGAAAATTATTTTGAAAAGCTGTTTTCCCTACTAAAAACCTTTAAGGATTATGATTCCTTGAATTTAACTCCTCAAGAATTCAAGAAAAGAAAAGAAAAAATTCTTTTGGAGATGAAGAATCTCTAAAATTCCTTTACCATCCAAGTATATGTATGCCCTTTTTCATATCCCTGCCTTTCATAAAATACTTGAAGTTTTTTGTCTTCTGATGCTACTAAAATATTTACATGATTACACCCTCTTCTTTTAAGAAGGTCTTCTCCTGCGCACATTAATTCTGTCCCTATTCCTTTATTTCTAAAATCCGGATGAACTACAAGCCTAAAGATAAAAGGCATAAAATCAGGAATAATAAATAATGTACCAACAACTTTATTATCTAAGGTTGCTATTAAAATTGAATCAGGGTCATTCTGAATTTTTCTCTCTAAAGATTTTTCATTATCAGGAATTTCCCAGTATAATCCTCCTTTTTCTAAAATATCTTTTACTTCTGGAAAATCTGGTTTTTGATATCTTCTGATTTCTACCATAAAAATTTCACTCCCCTTCAAACTTCACAATAGAAAACACTTTATGCCCTTTATCTTCCAGCTTTTTTCTCCCCCCTAAATCAGAAAGTTCAATCACAAAAGCACACTCCTCAACTTTGCCCCCAAGCTTCTCAACAAGATTGCAGGCAGCAACAGCAGTCCCCCCAGTCGCAACCAAGTCGTCAAGCAGGAGAACCCTCTGCCCAAGCTTAATTGCATCCTTATGCATTTCAATTGAATCTTTTCCATACTCCAGGTCATATTCTTCTCTAATAACTTCATAAGGAAGCTTTCCCTTTTTCCTCACAGGAACAAAACCAATTCCAAGCTTTTCAGCTAAAATTCCACCTAAGATAAAACCTCTTGACTCAATTGCAGCAATAACATCAATCTTCTTGTCTTTGTATCTTTCATATAAAATTTCAATTGTTCTCTTCAATCCCGCTGAATCTTTTAATAAAGTTGTAATGTCCCTAAACATTATTCCTTTTTTTGGAAAATCAGGGATTGTTCTTATTTTTCTTTTTATAAATTCTTCATCATAATTTGCAATTTTTGGGATAACATGAAGAAGCAATTGTTTTACCTTACCTGCATTTTCTTCCATTCTTTTTTTAATCATTTCCCAGGTTACAGGAGCTTCATTTTCTTTCCAGCAGTCATAGTCAGTTGACATTGCAATACTTGCATATTCCAAACCAATTTCCTTTGCAAGTGTAACTTCCGGCACAGTCGTCATTCCAATTATGTCAGCGAAATTCCTGAACATAAAACTTTCAGCACGGGTTGAAAACCTCGGGCCTTCAATTACGACAATAGTTGCCTTGTCATGCTTTCTAAATCCAAGCTCTTTTGCATTTTCAATTAAAACATTTCTTAATTTTTCTGAAAAAGGCTCTGCCATTGCAGTATGCTGAACTTTTCCTCTTTTATCAAAAAAGCTTGTCCTTCTTCTTTTAGTCATATCAATAAACTGGTCTGGAAAAACCAGGTCACCTGGCTTTATCTCTTCTTTCAAAGAGCCAACAGCGCTTGTAGCAAGAATATGGCTACAGCCTTCAAGCATCAATACAAAGATATTAGCTCTGAAATTCACAGCACTTGGTGGAATTTCATGGTTTTTTCCATGGCGCGCAAGTATACAAACCTCAACACCAGATATTTTCCCGCATGTAAGCTTTGAACTTGTCCTTCCATAAGGAGTTTTTACTTCTTTTTCATAGCCATCAGAAAGAAGTTTTGGGTCATCCAAGCCACTTCCCCCAATTATCCCGATTTTTACCATGAAATAAAATGCAAAATTTTATTAATAAAGATTTATGAAAGATATTATATATTTTGATAAAACTAAATACTATTTTCTCTGCCTAATCTCAATTAAAACATCATTTGCAGAATCCCTGCAGAAAAAAAATCTTGATTCCATTAGCTCGCCAACAAATTCAACCCCCTTCTCTTTCAGGGCATTATAGGACCTGCTGACATCATCAACAGAAAGAGCAATGTGATTTAAGCCAATTACCCCTAGTAATCCAGCTAAATCTTCTGCAGAATCTGGTTTTCTTTCAGAAGGTGAATAAGGACAAACAAGTTCAATTTCAGATTCATCAAGCTTCATATGGACAAGTCTCAAGCCTAACTTAGGTCTGTCTTTTACCTCTCCTCTAATAAATCCAAAATTAGTTTCATACCAATTCATAGATTCCTCTAGATTTCTAACTGTTATTCCTGGATGCGCTAACCTGTATTGCAAATTTTCATTCATTTTTTATGCTGCTTTTTTCATATGAGGATTTATAATAACTTTAAGGCATTCTTTTCCCTCGCTTGCTAATCTAAAGCCTTCTGCAATATCTTCAAGAGGAAGATTATGAGTTATCATTGCATTGACATTAATTTTTCCATCTCTTATTAGTTCATAAGCTTCCTGGCAAGCTTCTGGAGAAGCTCCATAAGTTGGCCAATAAAGATATCCATCTCTGCAGTATTTATACCTGTCTATATTAGGATTGCTATTTTTTTGAGGTATTGCAAACCCAATAATTTTTCCTCCAGGTTCAAAAGACTTGAATGCTTGCTCTGCTACTGAATCACTTCCAACACAGTCAATAACCCAGTCTGCTAATCTTCCCTGATTTAATTCTCTTAATTTTTCTGGGCTATATTCATCTGCATGAAAAGCATAATCAGCTCCAAGCTCTCTTGCTTTTTTCAATCTAAATTCACTAATATCTGTTGCAAATATTTTTTCAACACCTCTTGCTCTTGCATATTGTATCTGAAGTATTCCAACTATTCCACTTCCTAATACAAGAACAGTATCATCTTTGCTATATGCTTGTTTTTTTGCTTTTAACATTTCAACAACAGTTCCAAGAGGTTCTATAAAACTTGCCTGGTCATAGCTCATTTCATCATTTAACCTTATAACTCCGGTCTCAACACTTCTTCCCCCTACTTTTACATACTCAGCCATTCCACCCGGAACAAAATTATTTATATCCTTGAATTCCCTGCACTGGGTTGGATTGCCTTTTCTGCAAGGGCGGCAATTTCCACAATTAACATGATGTGTTACAAAAACCCTTTTACCCTTACTATATCCAAATCTCCCAAAAACATTTTCTCCAACTTCAACAACAATTCCAGAAATTTCATGCCCAGGTGTCCAAAACTTTCCTTGCTTTCTAAGAGCTTCTATTTTTTCTTCTCTATGCCCTTTCATAGTATCGCTCCCGCAAATCCCGCTTGCCCTAGTTTCCAACAAAAATTCATTAACACCAATTTCAGGAATAGGCATTTCCTTGACTTGCACATCTCTATTAGAATAATATGCAGCAACTTTCATATTTCCTTTCATGTTAAAATAACTTATTTTATTCCTTTTCCATTCCGCCTAAGCTTCTATAGAGTTCAAATGCTTCATCAGACGTTGCACCCTTATGAACAATCTCTCTTACAGCCTGTATCATTGCAACAGGGCTTTGATTTTTGAAAATGTTTCTTCCCATGTCAACCCCGCATGCTCCAGCTTGAATTGCATTGTAAGTTAAACTAAGTGCTTCTTTTGTTGGAAGCTTTTTTCCTCCAGCAATAACAATTGGCCTATGGCATGAATTTACAACTTGCTCAAAACCATCGCAGTAATAGGTTTTGATTATGTCTGCGCCATTTGCAACTAAAATTCGAGAAGCATGCTCAATATATTTTACATCTCTTTTCAAACCTGTTCCAACTGCAGTAATTCCGATTGCAATCAAGCCATATTTATGACCTTCATCAGCTAAATCTGTCAGGTTTTTTATTGTCTGTTTTTGAAACTCTCCTTTAGCTCCAATATAACATGATGCAGTAAAACCAATTGCATTTGCTCTAATAATTGTAGGAATAGAAACAGTAATCATTTCATCTTCCAAATCTTCTGGAACACTCTCATATTTAATCTCTTCTCCATTATTTTTCTTTTTAAAATCTTCCACCAAACAGGTCAGTTCCCATTGGCTCATTTGCATAAGTTCTTCTTGCAAAAATCCTTCTAATACAGGTATTTTTCTTGTTTTTGCCATTGAATTTCCCCCAGTTGCTCTTAAAATAATAGGAACCCTTGTCCTTGGGTCAAGGCAGGTTAAACCCCCTATACATGGGCTAATAGCATCACAATGGGGAAGCAAAGGAGCCACAGCCGCTTCTAAATTCTTAAGCCCATCTGGAGCTCCATGAAAATAATCATGGTCAACAGCAAGCATTACACTTCTTCCAGAATCAGAGTCAAACATCCGAGCCAGCCTATTCTCCAAACCACTCCATTCAGCTTTAAACTCAAACGCACTTCTCATTTTATTTTATATCTCAGTTTTAGTTTTTAAATACTTCTGTGCTCTAAAATATAATTTTCAGCAGTTTATGATATTCCTTGAACTCTATTTTTATGATGGAGAAATATATTTTTTCCAACAATTGCTGAACCATTGTCAAGGCAATCAAAATAAACCTGCCTGATAAATGGGTAAGGTTGAGAGTTCACATAATCTTCATTAAGAAGCCAAATAGGTAATTTATTTAGCTTTTTATATGCTGGTTTTATTTTAAGAACTAAAAACTTTCTGTATGCATTCGCTCTTTCAACTCCTTCAAACATTCTAATACAAAATTCTTCTTTTTCAAAGCTGTCTAAATCTATCCCGGGAATTCCTAGTATTCTCCCATCATCATAAAGTTCTGGAAAATCTATACTTTCTTGCATAGCTTTTTCAAATTCATTTCCCATTAAACAAAATTCAAGTCCTGCTCTGTGAGCAGCTGTAGCTTTTTCAGGTAAATGCATTATTGGAGAATAAGGAAGGAGTTTTGCTCTATTTCTCAAATTTCCATTTGAAAAATATTTTATTGGAATATATAAAATTCCAGAAGTTACAGAACTCCCTTCCTGAGAAACATCAGAAGCAGAGCCTTCTTGCAATCTAAGGTCTGTCAAGTCAGCAATAGAACAAACTAAAAATCTAGGTTTATGAGATTCAAGCTCTTTTTTTGCAATATCAAAAGGAGCTTTACGATAATCTGAAACAAGCTTTGGCTTAATATCAATTTGCAACTTTTCCATTAATTATTCTAATTTTTTTCTCTTTTTAATATTTGTTGTTTCAAAGTGCTATTTTCCTTTCGTTTCATGCATAACAAGGAAGAAAATACGCACAAGAAAGAAGGAGATATGCACAAGAAAGAGAAAGAAGGGGAGAAAGAGCAAGAGATTTAGAACTTGTAACCTGCTCTGATTATCATCCTGAATATGACAAAAGATAAATAATTTAAAAAAACCTCATCTTCACCCAAATATCCCCTTAAACCACTCAAAAATCTTTTTTAGAAAGCCAGGGCTTATGCATTTTTCATCAACGCAGAGATTAGCTTTGCATTCAAAATCATTCTCGCATGCTTCTTCAAGAATTTTCTGCGAGCTCATTATAAGCTCTGTGCTGCAGTATAATCCCTTGCTCCTGACTCCCATTGGAAAACATTTTCCCTCATATATGCAACCATACTTGCATTCATCAGCAGTTATCATTTCGCATTTCTCCCTGCATTTTCCATCCTGGCACAAAGTCTCTCCAGGTTTGCAAGCTTCTCCAGCACACATTATTGTTTTTCCATTTTCATTGCACTTGCACCTTTCAGGGCATGAAAATTTTTCTTTTGTCAGCAAAAAAACCCCTGTCCTTGAGGCATAGTCATAATTTAAAAATAAAATTGCATAGTTTTCAACTTGTTTTTTTTCATTCAAATCCAGATTAATAACAAGTTGTTTTGTTTTTCCATCTTCTGAATTTTGAGGAATATCAATGCGCAGCAATGCTTTTGGCCCAGCACCCATGCATTTTAATATAGGGGTTGCTTGTGGAATTGTTTTAACAGTTTCAATTTTCTCAACAGTTTCAGCTGACTCAACAGTCTCAATTGCTTTTCCAGTTATTGTTGCTTCTGCAACACTCGCTCTCTCATTTATCTTCTGCTCTTCAACAACCCCCATCTTAGCTTCCTCGCATTTATAGGCAATTAAATCCTTGAAAGCTATTTTTAAATTCTCAAATTTTGCAATTTGGCTTACCTGAAGCTTGAATTTTTCATCTAGTTTTATATCTATCTCCTTGCTCTCGCAGTCCTGGGCACATGAAACAGAGCAGGTAGCTTCTGAAGCTTTGCACTCTTTTCCCTCTTCACAGCTAACTCTTTTCTCTTCAATAATTTTACAGCTTTCACCTTCTCCGCTTTCGCAAATTCCATTTCCACAAACAGGCTGGATTAGTATAGAAGGGCATGTTGAGCAAACACATTTTCCCTCAATTTCTTTGCAGTCTGTAATTGTTCCATCCTCACATTTAGAAGGAGAACAGCTTTCACTAACAATGCAGCTTTGCTCCTTGCATGGAATTGTAGAAAAATAAAAAGTTTTTTCTACCTGGGCTCCTTTTATCCCATATGTTTTTGAGCAATAAGAATTATCTCTTGAACAATAAAGATATATCCCTAATCTAAATGTTGAAATCTTGTTTGGAATTCTAATGCTTCCCTGCCAATAACCATCTTTATAAAAAGCATTATCACCTATTGAGCCCTGGTTATAAACAAGAGGCCATTCATCAATGTAAAACTGTATGTTAAAACCTTCATCAGCACTGGCAGGAGTTCCATCTTTCTCAGCCCCTTTCATTAAAAGATTTAATTTCTCACCTGCATAATAAATCTTTTTCACTCCTTCTATGCTTGAAATAAAAAATTGCTCATCCATGCAATTTCCATTTGAGCATTTAAAAGAGCACATTGAAGGAGCCCACGAATAAATTGTTTTTCCTGTTTCCATATTTGTTATTGCAATGCAAGTCATTAACTCTCTGTCCCCCTGGCAATAAGTTTTTCCAGCGCTTGTGCTGTCGCAATTCTTTGAATCAATTAATGGCTCCTGAACAGGCAAGGGTGTTGATAAAATTGGTTTTTCTGAATTTGGAGAAGATAAACAAGCTCCATCTTTGCATCCTCGCGGGCATGGATAATTTTCAAGAACATTTATTACTGCACCTCTTCCATCACCTGCATCTTTACAAAAAGATTCTGTTAATTCTTTTTCATTAATACAATAATCTGTTTTTTCTGAATAAGAATCTTTTGTAACTCCTTTTAGCTCATAATTTATTCCTCCATCAGAATCAGTACATGCAGAGCTTGTCTGGCAGTTAAATTCAGCTGCTTCATTATTTCCATCCATAGTTGTGTATTTATAGCCTCCGCAGCTGCTTTTCCATAAAATACTTCTTCCCTTTGCACCCTTCACATCAGCCAGGCAATTTTCAACTCCAGTGCAGCTATTTAATTCACTATAGCATTTCTGCTCTGTTTTTGAATTCAAAAATATGCATTTTACCTGCTCGCTAACTTCTTCATAAAGAGTAGCCTCTTGTGGTGCTGGAGGAATTTCTGTATTTGAAACCTCTTTGCATACAAATCCTATTGTATCATCATTTCCATCAAGAGCTGTTGGAACAGAAACTCCCTCAAGACAGCTAGTTTTCCAGATTAACTTTGCTCCTGTTTCACCTGAAACCTCCATAACACAGCTTCCTGTTCCAGAGCATGAAAATTTCCAGTCCTCGGTATAGCATTTCTGCTCCCCTTCAGCACCTGAAAAAATGCATTTTACCTTCTCTTTAGCTGTTGTTACAGTTTCATTAGGAGCTGATGCAAATGAGATTAAAAATACCAAAATTATAAAACCTGCAAAAAACAAGCTTATCACACCTTTTTTCATAATATATACAGAAAAAGCAGGTTTATTAATTTATCGAAAAAGAGTTAATTTTTAATACAAGTATTTCTTCCACTTTTCATGCAATACACACCAAAACCCCAATTCATAGAAAGGATAAATCTTCTTCTAGGCAATGAAGAAGACACAAAGAAATTCTTTGAAACAGTAAAAACTCCTCCAAAAAAATCAATAAGAGTTAATACCTTAAAAATTTCACCAAAAGATTTAATCAAAAAGCTGGAAGAAAAAAACTGGAAGCTTTATCAGCCATTTCCAGAGCATCCAGAGATAATCCAGCTGCAAAATGAACTAGAGCCAGGTGAATTAGGAAAAGCAATTGAACATATTTTAGGTTATTTTTATGTCCAAGAAATTACAAGCATGATGCCAATTATAGCACTTCAACCAAAGGTTGATGACACCCTTTTAGACCTCTGCGCATCTCCAGGCTCAAAAACAACACAAGCAGCAGCAGTTATGCAAAATCAGGGGGCAATAATTGCAAATGATGTTTCAATCTCAAGAATTTCAATTCTCTCAGCAAATCTTGAAAAAACAGGAGTCACAAATGCAATTGTAACAAGGCATGATGGAATAAATCTCTGCAAAAAACTAAAAAAGTTAAATTTTAATTTTGACAAAATTCTTGTTGATGCTCCTTGTTCAGGCGAAGGAAATATAAGAACAAGCCCAAGAACCTATCTAGAATGGAGCGAAAATCTTTTAAAGAATCTTGGAGGAAAGCAAAAAAAGCTAGCTGAAGCAGCTTTAGAAATTTTAAAAGAAAATGGAGAAATGATATACTCCACCTGCACACATGCTCCAGAAGAAAATGAAGAAGTTATCCAGCATCTCATAAACAAATTTAACATTGAAATCCTTCCAATCTCCCTTCCATTAAAAACAAGACAGGGGATTACAGAATGGAAAGGCAAGAAATTCAGCGAAGAATTAAAAAAAGCAGTAAGAATCTACCCCCATGACAATGACCTGGAAGGATTTTTTCTGTGCAAGATGAAGAAGATAAATAACGAGAGGAAGAAATGAAAATAAGGAAATTTAGAATTGAGGATGCAGAAGATGTAAGTAAGGTTATTAGGGATTCAATTAGCACTGGTGATTTAACAGATAAAGCTGTAAAAACATTGAAAAGAAGAGCAAATCCAAGAACTCTTATAAGGACTTCAGGTACAACTGATTATTATGTATATGAAGATAATGGGGATATCTTAGGAATTGGAGGCAGATTTAAAAATGAAGTTAGAACGATGTATGTTTCACCAAGATTTCAAAGAAAAGGAATTGGCTCAAAAATTTTAATGGAAATTGTAAACTCTGGAAGAACAAAAGGATATAGACTTTTATTTTTATACACCCATCCAACTGCAGAGAAATTCTATTTAAATAATGGATTTGTTTCAATTAGAAAATTTAAAGATGGAGAAATGAATGTTGTTTATATGGAAAAGGAGATAAAATGACCGCAACAAGTTCCGGCTTAGTCATGTATAATCTTGAAAAAGAATTAAAGGTTTTTCTTGCCCACCCTGGCGGAGTTTTTTGGAAAAACAAGGATTTTGGAGCCTGGGGAATCCCAAAAGGGCTTGTTGAAGAAAATGAAGATATTTTTGAAACAGCAAAAAGAGAATTTTTTGAAGAAACAGGAATCAAGCCTCCTGAAAACAAAGAAAGCTATATTGAGCTTGAAACTGTTAAATTAAAATCAGGAAAAATTGTTCATGGCTGGGCATTTCAGGGAAATTTTAATGGAGAGATTAAATGTTCAAGCATGGTCAAGCTAGAATCTCCTGATGAATCAGGAAATTTTATTGAATTTCCAGAAGTGGATAAAGCTGAATTTTTTGATGTTGCAACTGCGCTAAAGAAAATAGATCCAGCTCAGGCAGATTTCATAAAAAGACTGATTGAAAAATTAAATTATAAAGAAAAAGAAATTAAGCAGACAAAATTATTTTGAAGAATTTTTATTATTCATATCCCATTTTTTAAAAATTTTCAAGAGATAAGGATAATCTAATTCTTCTATGTAACCTTTTTTTAAAAGGCCTTTAGAATCATAAAATATTTTAAAAACATTAGCTAAAAACCTTCTAAAATAAGCCCTAAATTGTTTCTCATTAACAGAATTGCTTAAAATTAATATAGAAACATATTCAAAAAAATTAAACAAAAGAGTATCGCGGTCATTCCATAGGAAATCTCTTTCTTTTTTATTCTTAGTTTTTCTAATTCTTTCATCATACTCATTTAACTTAACTCTAAGATTTTGTTCCTCTGCTACAGCTTTTGTAAAAATATCATTTTTATTTCTTAATTTCTCGTTTCTTAGCGTTAGCCAAAGAAAAATTACTGAAATTGTAAATATCAATGCAGTAAATATATTCACTAGCAGGTTAATCTCGCTGAGCATAGCCTCTCCCCCATCTTGTCTCTCTTTTTGCTATGCCTCTTTTTTTCTCATTTTTTGGTCCTGGTTTCTTTTTGCATTTTCCAGAATTTGTTCTTCCTCTTTTGCATTTTTTCATAATATATTCAAGAAACCTTAATTTAAATTACTTTCGCTATTGGCATTTAAAAAAGAGAAGTTTAAATAATAGTTAAATCACATTTTTATATAAAACAAAAACTAATCTTAAAATGAAGCTCCTAACCTCAACAGACAAAAAGAAAATAATCGGGCAATTAAGCCAGCAGTTTGGCATAGAGAAAATTCCATACCTGCTTCTGCAGTTTGGAATAGAGAAGATAAGAATTTATTCAGGCAGCTTGCCAAAAGAAGAATTATCAATTCTTGACAGGGAATTAAGAATTGAAACAGCAGGCTTGTATTTCCTAAAACTTGAAAAAGATGGAATAAGATTGAATTTTGATGCAATCCCAATTTTCAAGGAGCAGATTACAAAAAACATCCTTGAAATTTCAGATGAACAAATGATTCAATGGTTCAGGGGAAACGAGCTTCCAATTAAAGCAGAACAAAGCTTTAAAATCCTCAAAAACAAGGGAGAATTTATTGGCTGTGGAAAATCCACAGGAGAAAAAATAACAAATTTTGTTTCAAAAGAAAGGAGAATAAAGAGTTGAAAAATATTTTAAAAATCACCTCTTTTTTAAAATCCCAATTCTGCGAGAGACGGATCTTCTCCAGTCAGAGGATTTTGTCTCTTGTATTCTTGTATAGCATCTTCAATTTTTCTATAGCTTTTTTCTAAGCAAATCTATTCTTTTCTTTCTTATTTTTTCCTTAGGCGTTTGATACATTGATGACATTTTTACCTCCAGATTGCTCCTGCTAATAATCCAATAATCATTATTAGAAGGGGGGAATTTTCCGGAATTTTTATCCCTGCGATTAGCATTGCTATTGCAAGTATTGAAATTGCCCCTGAAATCTTGATTACATTTAAGTTTAGAACTGAAAATAAATAAAGGGCACTGCACTTACATACTTGTAAATTTAGGCGCAGAAAATTATGGAGAGCCTGAAGATGTTGCTCGAAATATAGCTAATGATAAAAAAATATGGATTTTCAAAAACTATTTCAATGACTTCATTAAAACAGCTTAAGACCGAGTTTGTAAAGCTGGATTAGATATTCAGAAACATTTATATATTAACTTACAGTTATTATATCATAACTTGGAGTTAGTATGATAGAACTGACAAGGAGAGAACAGGAAGCATTGCTTATTATTTATAAGTCTATTGGACATTTTTATAATGCAAATTCTCTTGCAAAAGAGATAGGTATTACGCCAGTTGGAACTATGAAGCTTTTAAAAAGATTCGAAAAAAATAATATTTTAATAAGGAAAAAAATTGGAAAATCCATTATTTATAAAACTAATATGAAAGAAGAATTTGTTCAAAAGCTTATTGCTTTTGCTCTTGCAAATGAAGCAAACAAATATCAAAGGTGGAAAGATGAATTCAGAGAATTATGCAAAGATGCAGAGATAATCTTATTTTATGGCTCTGCTTCTAGGAACTATGCACAAGCCAGGGATATAGATATTTTTATAGTAATGAATAAAAAAAAGATTGCAGAAATTAATAAGCAGATTGAAAAAATAGAGAGCCTGCTTCCAAAGAAGCTTCATGCAATTAAGGTAACAAAAGAAGATTTAATAAATAATATAAAAGATAATAATGCTCCGATGTTAGAGATAATTAAAACAGCAATTGTTTTATGTGGATATGATGAATATATGGAGGTGTTAAATGGATTCTCAAGCTTCTAAACATTTAAGCTGGTGCTTAAATAAGGCTAAAAGGGAAATAGAAGAATGCAAAAATCAAAGGAAAAAAGAGCGACATAGAGGAATACTAAAGATTGAGCCAAGTAAAAGCCTAGCCTTAAAGCATCTAGAAAAAGCAAGGCATAATCTAGAAGTATTAAGACTATTGAGGAAAAATAAATTTTCTGATTGGAGTTTTATGGCAGGATTTTATACATTATATCATTGTTTTCTTGCAATATCTGCAAAATTTGGGTATGAATCAAAGAACCAGACATGCACAATTGCATTGATTGAAGTTCTGCAAGAAGAAGGAAAGATAAAGGTAAATCCAGATATTATTGATTTCATGAAGTATGAGGAAGAAGAAAATAATCACGAAAATAGCATTATTGAATTAAGGGAAGACTATACCTACGGAGTGAACCTAGAAGTAAAAGACGAGAAACATCTTGATAAAGTTGAAAAATTATGTGTTGAATTTATTGATTCAGTTAAAAATATCGTCTATGAAGAATTGAGTCAACAACCTTTAAATAATAAAATTATTTAAGTTTATCATGACAGAAAAATCTTATGGCGGAGACAATGGTGTAAAAAACCAGGGAAAGATAGTAAAAACTAAACTGGATTCAAAGACAAAAATTAAAAAAGCAAAAGAGGAAAGACCAGCTTCAAAAGAGGTAAAAGGCGAATTAAACTTAGAGCTTGAATCTTATATTAAAGCAGGAGAAATTGCAAAAAAAACAACAGAATTCGCAAAAAAACTAATCAAGCCAGGAATGTCCTTGTTAGAGATAGCAAAGAAAATAGAAGAGGAGATTGTAAAATTAGGGGGAGAAATTGGATTTCCAGTTAATCTTTCAATTGATGATGTAGCTGCTCATTATCACCCAACAATTGAAGAAACAAGAAAAGCAGAAGGCTTGCTCAAAGTTGATATTGGAGTAAGTGTTAATGGCTATATAGCAGATACAGCTTTTTCTCTTGACTTAACTGAAGATAAAAAATACAAAGAATTAATAGAAGCTTCTGAAAATGCACTTTCATCAGCTCTTGAACTATTAGAAAAAGATCCAACTTTGCATGAAATAGGGCAAGCAATTCAAAAAGAAATTGAAAAAAAAGGATTTTCGCCTATTGTAAATTTATCAGGACATGAATTAGGGCAGTATAAAGTTCATGCAGGAATTACAATTCCTAATTGTGGCAATAATAATCAGAATAAAATTGAGCCAGGTGCTTATGCAATTGAGCCATTTGCAACGACAGGAGAAGGTAAGGTTTATGATGGGGTTTCAAGCAATATTTTTTCTATAACAGATTATAAAACTCCAAGAGGCCAAACAGCAAGAAAAATTCTTGAATATGTTTGGAATAAATACAAAACACTTCCATTTTCACTAAGAGAAATTCAGGAAAAGTTTGGAGCTCTCGCAAGGTTAGGAATAAAAGAATTAGAGCAATCAGGAATTGTCCATAATTTCCCGCAATTAGTTGAAAGAGCAAGAAAGCCTGTCAGCCAGGCAGAACATAGCTTTATAAAAACTCCCGATGGAAAGATAATTGTGACTACGAGGTAAAATAATCATTATTTTCAAGCATAATAGTTCTTAAAAAATAGAAATTATTAAAAATTTGATGAGTAAAAATGGATTAGAAATAGATTTTGATATTTTAGGGTTAATAGCATTATTTTTGACTACGATTTCAATATTGTTTTCATTTAATCTTTCTATTAAAGATATAGTAATGTCTGTCGGAGTCTTTTTCATTCTCATCGCAAGTTATGCTTATCTCTCCTTTAAAAATATAATAAGCAAACACGCCAAAGAAATAAACAAAATAAATGAAAAGATTAATATATACAAAGATATTTCAGATTTAAAGGCAAAAGTGGAAGTTTTATTTAATAAAATGGAAAAAAGAGGGCAAGCACAGATTATAGAAATATTAATAAGATTGATACAAATAGGAGCAATAGTATTTGCAGGTTATATAATCCTAAAAGCATTGGGGGTTAATTTTTAAAAAATCTATTTTAAATTATAATAATCTTTAAAAACCATTTATAGATAAGGATATTATGGTACAAGAAAGAAGAAGATACAATTCACGAATCATTCGTAGCAAAAGTGGGTTTTGTTGATAATCATTATGTGCTTGATGGTCATTGTAGAACTATTTCGGGTTTGGGAGAAAGCAGGAGTGTTTTTGGGGTAGAAGATGCAGAAGCTCCAATAGAGAAAATAGAAAAAAGGCTTCATGATAGAGCAAGAGAAATTGCAGAAGAAATAGCTAGAAAATATGGAGTAACTACATTAGAAGACTTTACAAAATTTCAGCCAGCACCCTTGCCAAGAGGCGGAAAGTAATTTTTAGGGTTTTATCTACATCTCTTCATAATCTCCCCTGAATCCAGAGGAATTATTTTCATAACTAGCATTGCTCCCAGCATAACTGCTTTGGCATTTATACCCTTCAGAGCAAGAGCGTTCATATCCACAGTTTCTTCTTAAATCATATTCCATTTTATGCTAACTCAAAATTAATTTTTACAGGAACTTTTGCTAAAATATCCTTTAAGTCTTTTGAATTCTCTTTGAAATTTAATATTCCTATGCCTATTACTTCCCCAGTTTCTTCATCTTTTCTTAAAAAAATATCTTCATTAACATCCTCGCAATAGCTTTCTTCAGGGGGGTTTGCCACAGTTATCTCTAAAAAATCTCCTTCTTCATCATAATATATACTAATCAGTCCTTTCATTGTATATAGCGCACGAAATGCAATGTTAATATAAACCCATGCTCATTTAAATATTTAAATTACCCCAAATAATTAACAGGCGCAGCTTCAAGTGCAGCCTTGGCAGACCTTAGGTAATCAGTTTCAATTCTCTTGTATTTTTCCAAATCACCTTTGCTCACAGAAGCTTTTACTTTTTCCAGGGCTTTTTCAAAATGTTTCATCTTAACTTCTTTGGTGTCAATATTCTCTCTTAATGCAAGCATTGCAGCTTCTCTTGCTAAAGATTCAATATCAGCTCCAACATATCCTTCTGTTTTATTTATAATTTCTTTGACATCAACATCTTTTGCTAAAGGCATATTCTTTGTATGAATCCTGAAAACTTTTTCTCTTCCATCTTTATCAGGCGCACCCACAAGCAAAATTCTATCAAATCTTCCCGGACGCAATAAAGCAGTATCAAGCATGTCAGGCCTGTTTGTTGCTCCGATTACAATAACATTTGTCAGGTCCTCAATTCCATCCATTTCAGCAAGCAACTGGTTTAAAACCCTTTCAGTAACTTTTGTTCCAACTTCTATTCCGCGCTTGCCTGCCAAAGCATCAATTTCATCAAAAAAGATTATACATGGAGATACTTGCCTTGCTCTTTCAAATATTTTTTTTACACCCTTTTCGCTTTCTCCCACCCACATTGACAATAATGAAGGCCCTTTAACTTGTATAAAATTAGCTTCTGATTCTTTTGCAACAGCTTTTGCAAGAAGGGTTTTTCCTGTTCCAGGAGGGCCATAAAGCAAAATTCCTTTTGGCGGCCTTATCCCAAGCCTTGTAAATGAATCAGGAAATTTCAAAGGCCATTCAACAGCCTCTTTCAGCTCTTGTTTAACTCCTTCTAATCCTCCGACATCATCCCATTTTATATTAGGAGTTTCAACTAAAACCTCTCTCATTGCACTTGGCCTGACTACTTTTAATGCTTCCTTAAAATCAGAATGAACTACTTTTAATTCCTTTAAAACTTCTTCAGGAATAGGCTCATCTTCTTTTAATTCGAGTTTAGGCAAAACTTTTCTTAAAACAATCATTGCAGCTTCTTTAGCAAGGGACGCAATATCAGCTCCAACAAAGCCATGAGTAACAGATGCTAAAGCATCTAAATCAACATCTTTTGTTAAAGGCATATTTCTAGTGTGAATTTTTAAAATCTGCAATCTTCCATTTTTATCAGGGGCTCTTATTTCAATTTCCCTGTCAAATCTTCCAGGCCTTCTTAAAGCAGGGTCAATTGAATTAGGCCTGTTTGTTGCTCCAATAACAACAACTTTTCCTCTTGATTTCAAACCGTCCATCATAGTAAGCAATTGGCTTACAACTCTTCTCTCAACTTCTCCACCAACATCTTCTCTTTTAGGAGCAATTGCATCAAGTTCATCAATAAAAATAATGCTCGGAGCATTTTTTTCAGCTTCGTCAAAAATATCCCTTATCTTTTTTTCTGACTCACCATAAAATTTACTCATCACCTCAGGCCCATTAAGCAAAATAAAATTAGCTTCTGTTTCATTTGCAACAGCTTTTGCAAGAAGAGTCTTCCCTGTTCCAGGAGGGCCATGCAATAAAACTCCCTTTGGTGGTTCAATCCCTAATCTTTCAAAAACTTCAGGGTGCTTTAGGGGTATCTCCACCATCTCTCTTATTTTTCTAACTTCATCAGTTAATCCACCAATATCTTCATAAGTAACTTCAGGAAGATGCTCTTCAGAAATATCAACAGATTTAGTGCTTAGTACAACTTCAGTGTTTTCAGTTATAATGCAAGGCTGGCTTGGCTTTGTATTAAGAATTAAAAATCTTATCTGTTGCAATCCACCAAAGCTTCCAAATCCCATGTCCCCGAAAAAATCACTAAATCCTCCAAACAAGTTTTCCATATCTTCACTCATTAAATCTCTTCTTCTTCTTGCTCCTCCAAGGACAACAATATCTCCTTTGACAACAGCTCTTCCCAATAATCCAGGCTTTAAATCCCCCTGAACCATTATTCCTTTTTGTGCTGGAGCAATTGTAACTCTTTTAGCTTCTATTATCTCAGCTTTCTTGACAATAACATTTTCAGAAACACTAGCTCCTGCATTTTTTCTTATAATTCCATCTATTCTTATAATCCCTTCTCCAACATCAGCAGGATAAGCTTTGTCAGCTATTGCAACTGTTTCTCTTTTTCCTTTTATTAAGATTATATCCCCTCTTTTTATTCCAAGTTCTCTCATAATATCAAAATCAATTCTTGCAATTCCCTTATAAGCATCATCCTGAAGAGCTTCTGATACTCTCAATTTAATTATTCTGTCTTTCATTTTCTGAGATGTCCATTTAATTTATTATGGTTTCCATTAAAATTAAGGCTGATTTTCCCGAAATCTTCAAAACATAATTTTACCATATCATCAATTATTTTTTCCTGTTCCCTCATAAAATTAACAATTTCTTTTGGAATAGAAACTGCATAGCTGTTTCCAACGAATCTCATTTTGACTGTAAATTGTTTTTTCCTCAAATTTAGAAAATTAGAATACTCTTGCTCATCTTTTGGGTGTATAATTCGCGAGTCACAGTAAGGGCATTTAACCGCCCTTAAAACAAAGCCATTTCTTTCAGTATTTATTGGTTTCATTTCTTTGTTGCATTTTGAGCATAAGATAATGTTTTCAAAGATGTCTGTTGTCATATTTTTTATGTCAATTTATTTTATCCTCTGTG
>Ga0209541_10005730_pt1 | contig 21558 bp, 17 predicted proteins | sample RifCSPlowO2_01_FD_184027 | JGI IMG/M metagenome (GOLD analysis project Ga0209541, IMG submission 184027) | Groundwater microbial communities from Rifle, Colorado - Rifle CSP2_plank lowO2_0.1 (SPAdes) (version 2) | ecosystem: Environmental > Aquatic > Deep subsurface > Groundwater | place...
CCATATAATGTAGGTAAAGAATATGATGAGGATATGTCATTAAATGAATATAGGGAATTTCTTAAAAGAATTTGGAAAGAAGTGCATCGTGTTCTTGTGCCTGGCGGAAGAGCCTGTATCAATATAGCAAATTTAGGAAGAAAGCCATACATTCCATTACATTCTTTTATAATAGAAGATATGCAAAAAATAGGATTTCTAATGAGGGGAAAATTATTTGGAACAAGGCATCATCAGCAAGCCCATCTACCGCATGGGGAAGTTGGCTATCTCCAAAAAATCCTGTTTTAAGAGATATTCACGAATATATCTTAATATTCTCGAAAGAATCATTTTCCAGAGCGAACCACGATGACCAGCCAGCAACAATGACTAGAGATGAATTTTTAGAATTGACGAAAAGCATCTGGACTTTTGGAGCAGAATCAGCAAGAAAAATTGGACATCCTGCACCATTCCCTATTGAGCTTCCATTAAGATGCATCAAACTTTATACCTTTGAGAAGGATATCATTCTTGATCCATTCATGGGAAGTGGAAGTACTGCTATTGCAGCATTGATGGTAGACCGTAGATTTTTAGGGTATGACATTGACAAAAATTACATTAAAATTGCGCAAAAACGTATTAATGAACTTCTTGAAAAGAAAAAACAGAAGAAAATAAATGAAGTTTTGAATTAACTTTTGACTGTTAATCATGCAATATTTTCTTTGACACAATTTTCCCTTTTTCATTAATCTCATAAACTAGAGGAACTCCTGTTGGAATTTCAAGGTTTATGACCTGCTCTTTGGTTAATTTATCAAGTTTCATTACAATTGAGCGCAGGCTGTTGCCGTGTGCAGATACAAGAACATTCTTTCCTTTTTTCAAGTTTTTCATTATATATTTGTTGAAGTAGGGGATTGCTCTCGCAGCAGTGTCCTTCAAGCTCTCACCGCCAGGCGGCCTCGCATCATAGCCCCTTCTCCAGATGTGAACCTGCTCCTTGCCAAATTTCTTTCTGGCCTCGTCCTTGTTCATGCCGACAAGATTGCCATAATCTCTTTCATTCAGCCTCCAGCTTTTCCTGACAGGAATTTTTCTGTGCCTCATCAATTTCAGCATTATGCTCAAGGTTTCTATTGCCCGCTTCAGCACAGAAGTATAGGCTATATCAAATTTGAAGCTCTTGAGCTTTTGGCCCGCGCTTTTTGCCTCTTTTTTGCCATTAGAGCTTAGGCTTACATCTCTCCACCCAGTAAACCTGTTTTGCAGGTTCCAAAGAGATTGCCCGTGGCGAACTAAAACAAGATAGGCCATTTTGAATAAAGTTTTTCATTATTTATTATTTAAATTTATTGATTTTAAATTCTACATTTTTGAATAGTAACATTTAAAAAATGAGAGAGATTAGCTGCAGCAATGAATAATGACACTTTAGTTGAATTGGTGAAAAACCAAAAGTTCTATCTAATACACAAATCCCAAAGGGATGAAAAGGTGCTTGAAGCAATGAGGGAAGTGGATAGGGTGAATTTTTTAGGCCAAGAGCCAATTGACCTGTACGATTTCGATGGGCATGAATTTTGTAAAATGGCAAAGATGCTTATAAATAAAGAAATTCACAGCAAATCAGAAATGGACGAGATAAAAGGATATCTAAAGCATGTTCTTGTTTCATTAAGCGTAGTTAATGTCTATGCTCGGGATTTGGCATATAATGATACGGCTTTGCCGATAGGAAATGATCAAACTTGCTCACAGCCTTCTATGGTGGGCTTTATGGCCGATATTTTGGAGCTAGAGCAAGGCATGAAAGTTCTAGAAGTTGGGGCAGGATGCGGCTATCATGCTGCTGTCACAGCACATTTAATTGGAGAATCTGGATATTTATATACAATAGAGATTATGCCAGAATTAGCAAATTTAGCCAAAAAAAATCTTGCAAATCATTTTGGGATTAACAAAGTTAAGCAAAGGCTTGAAGTGATATGCGGAGATGGCTCTATGGGGTTAAGGCAAGAGGCGACTTTCGATAGAATATACTTAACTGCGGGTGTTAATTCAGGCTCATTTGATCCTTTAATATTGGAAAAACAGCTGAAACCCAATGGAATACTATTATTCCCTGAGGAAGAAGGGGCCATTATAAAAGAAAGATATGATAATGGCATTAAAGTGGAAACAAAACAGTATAAAGGCGTAAGTTTTGTGCCGCTTAAAGGAAAAAACTCCTAAAAGCTTCTGGCTCACAATTTTGCAAATCTCGCTTTTTTTCCCAGATACTCTTCAATCCTCAAAAGCCTGTTGTACTTAGCAGTCCTTTCGCTTCTTGCAGGCGCGCCAAACTTGCTTTGAGAAGCGCCTAGCCCAACAGCCAAGTCAGCAATAAAAGTGTCTTCTGTTTCGCCGGAGCGGTGGCTAACTATTACATTCCATTTATTTTTCATTGCTATATTTGCAGCGTCTATTGCTTCTGTGACTGTTCCAATCTGGTTTACTTTCAGCAGCAAAGCATTGCAAGCCTTATGCTCCAAAGCCATCCTGATTCTTCCAATGTTCGTAACAAGCAGATCATCCCCGACAAGCTGGATTTTTTTTCCAAGCTCTTTGCTCAGCAAAGCCCACCCATCCCAGTCGTCCTGCGCCAATCCATCCTCTATAGAAATAATTGGATAGCTTCTCACAAGCTCTTTATAAAGATTGACAAGCTCTTCGCTGGACATGCTTTTCTCTCCAAGAATATATTTGCTGTCTTTGTAAAATTCTGACGCTGCTGAATCCAATGCAATGGATATTTTCTTGCTGTATCCTGCCTGCTCTATTGAACTTTGGAGAAATTGCAGCCTTTCTTCAACACCGTTCATAGGCGCAATAAATCCTCCTTCTGCTGTTATGGACGCTACTTTATAGCCATACTCTTTTACAATCTTATTTTTTATGGCATGATAAGCCTCTGCTCCTGCCCTAAGGCTTTCGGAAAAAGAATTAAACCCGTGCGGAACAAGCATATGCTCTTGAATGTCGTCTTCAGCACCAACATGCGCTCCTCCATCAAGCATGTTCATTTGGGATATTGGCAGAGTCAATTTTTTATTTCCAGAAATATTGCTGAGATAAAGATACAAGGGCAGTTTTAAGCTTGCTGCGCCAGCCTTGCAAACAGCCATAGAAACTCCAAGAATGGCGTTGGCTCCCAGCTTTGACTTATTTTCAGTCCCATCAAGCTCTGTCAGCAAATTGTCTATTTCCCTTTGTTTTGTGCAATCCAATCCGATTAGCTTTTTTGATATTATTTTGTTGGCATTGTTTACAGCTTTTAGAACACCTTTGCCGCCATACCTCTTTTTATCATTATCTCTTAATTCTAATGCCTCATGAATTCCTGTCGATGCGCCGCTTGGAACAATTGAATTTACAGAAAAATTTTTTGTTGACAGCTCAACCTCAACAGTTGGGTCGCCTCTTGAGTCAAGAACCTCTCTTGCTCTTATTTTTTTGATTTTAAAATCCAAGATATATCACCTCTAAATTAGTCATTTATATCCTCATCAATCTACCCTATGTAATCCACGCCCTTCCCGATTTTTTTCTGCAGCTTATTTAATGCAGCCTGTTTCGTCACTTCTGTAAGCTGCTCTGTTTTTCTGATTATCTCATTCTCAATGTCTTTAATTTCCTTGTCCAGCTTGTTTATATTCAGGTTTAAATCCAGCTTTTTGTTTAAGACTTTTAATATTTCTTTTGCCCCTTTGATTCCAAGATACATTGGATGCCTGTAAGTTTCCGCAAGAAACGAAACAGCCTCGATATTTCTTCTGGAGGCCAGCCCAAGAAGCAGGCCTGAAACGCCTATGATGGGCCCTACAACCCCATAAAGATTGTTGTCAACCATGCTGTCCTTATACTTTTTTACGGCCTTCTTTGAATTGCCTGTGCAATAAACCTTGGGCTTTTTTGGTATGTCTGCAAGCCCAATTCCGCCAAGAGTTATAATCTCTTTTCCATCAAATTTTTCAACCATATCAAGAATTTTTTCTGAAAATTCATATGAGCTTACTTCGTCAATAGGCTGGACATCGCCGCCAAGCAGCAGAATGTCATTGTTTTTTAGCTGCTTGTAAAAAACCTCAACAATAGGCAGCTCAACAAGGTTATCTTCATTCACGAATACAGAATGGGGGAATGTGTAAGATATTATCTCATACAGCTTTTTTGCCTTAAGCTCGTCAATCAGGAAATCAACAGCAACTTTTCCCACATTTCCTATGCCTGGCAGCCCTTCTATGAAAACAGCTTTGTTCAGCTTTGGAGCTTTTCCAAACTGGGTTACTTTCCAATAATCATCCCTCATATTAGCCCTCTTTTCATGTAATCTTCAAGCTTTGCTTTTCTTTTGTAAGGCGCAAACCTGTCATCAGGCGTGTATTTCAACGGCCTTGAAACCAATGTCCTGCTGCCGCAAGCGCAGACTTCCTTCATTGTGTATTTGCTGCAATTTGCGCATTTAAATATATGCTTTGTCATGCTCCATCTCTGCTGAACTCTGCGATTCCCGAGTGCTTTGATGCAATGCTTATTGCAGTTTCTGAAGCAGTTTTCATAAGCTTCTCCGCTTCTTTGTAGTCAGGAGCGGTAAGCTTAAACCTGTAAGTGCCTGAGCCAAGATACTTTATGCTGACTCTTCCATTAACGGCATCCTCTGCCTTCTTCAGCGACTCTTTTATTATGTCTATCCCATTAGGAGCATATGTCGTTATCTTAAGCTTGCCGGTTATCTCTACTTCAGTTGGCTTGATTCTTTGCTTTATTGTTTCACTTATTGCTTTGATATGGATTTTGTCTATTGGAAGGCCGTCCAGCAAGGCCTCATTTTTGGCAGATTGCTCGAAAAATTCATGCAGCGAGCTGTATTCTTTCGCTATTTTTTCTGAAATCTGCTTGTACATCTCTTCTGTTTTAATCCCTATTTTGCCGGCTGCAATCTCTACAATCTTTTCTGAATTCTGCTCTTTTTTTATGTCATCAATCTTCCTTCTTTTTTCAGATTCATTAACGCGCCTCAATGACAAGTCAATGTATCCCTTCTCCTTGTTTATCCTCAGGACCTTGCATACGACCTTTTTTCCCTCTTTTACAAAATCCCTTATATTTCTAATCCTGCCAGGAGACACTTCCGATATGTGGATTAAGCCGCCTTTGCCGTATTCGTCAAGCTCAACAAATACAGAGTGGTATTGGACGCTTGTTACAGTGCAAAGAACTAATTCCCCTTCTTCTGGAAAATCCTGTTTTTTAAAAAGCATTTTTAGAATTTATTCCAGCACCTCAAGGATTCTGGCCTTGATTCTGCTTTTGCCGCCTGTCGGCTCTGCAAGCATTTTGCCGCAAACTAAGCATGCAACCCTTGTTGCTGTCTTCCCAAATGTTATCTGCTCATTTTTGCACTTTGGGCATCTAATCTTAATGAACTTGCTTGTTGACTCCCTTAGGTTTGCCATGCTATAGCGAAATGTTTGTCAATTTATATACCTTTGCATTGGGAAATTTTTGGATAAACTGTGATCCTTGATGAATAATCCCTATAGAATAAGCTGTCTATAATGAAAAAATCACTTTTTCCAAAAAAAGTGATTTTTTCAAAGTTCTCTATAGCAATTTCTGTTGCCCTATCTGCAATTTTTATTTGGAATTTAGCGGCAGATGCCGCATTTTTACAAAAGATTGGATTTTCTGGATTTGAAAGGGGAAAAGATGTTTTGGATTTTGTCAATGCCAACTCAAATTATCGGATTTTGCCGAAGTCAGAGGATTCTTGAACAAAAACTGCGATTTTTTGAGCCAGTTCCATGATAAATCAGAAGGATATTATCTTATTTATCGGTGTAAAAAAATTTCAATTAAAAATTGAAATTTTTTTAATAATATTTACTTGAATTCTATCTTCTTTGCCCTGAAGCCCTGCCTTTGGACATGCATTTTCTTGCAGACTTTGCATTCATACCTAAAGTCAGTCTTCTTTGTGGACTTTTTGCCCGTCATCTTAAACTTGCTTATAGCGGGCTTTGAGTATCTGCCGCGATTGCCTAGGCCGCGGGCTTGGCCTCTTCTTCTCGCCCGAACCTTTGAGCCGTAAGTAAGGCTGCTGGGATTCTTCTTTTTTGTGATAGTTATAGTATGCTCCGTATGCTTTTTGCAATAAGGACAGTACCTTTTGATGTTTTTTGGCAGTTTCATGGTAAGATAATGATAGAGCAAAGAACTTTTAAGCAGTTTAAAAATGTTTCTGAAACTGTCGGCAAAATCGTTATTAATTAGCATCATGATTATGCTGAAAGTAGATTGAATTTTAAAATTAACTTCAGAATGCTAAAGTATCACGCAAAATCCAAATCTTTTTAAACATGCCTGAATTATTTTATGATATTAATTCAACAATGGTGGTATTTTGCTCAAGGAACATTTCAAATTGATTTCTGGAACGGCTAATAAGAAGCTTGCTGAAGAAGCGGCCAAAATACTTAAAGTCCCGCTTACTCCTGTTGAAATCAAGAGGTTTTCTGACGGCGAGCTGTATTGCAGGGTTCTTGAAAGCGTCAGGGGATGCGATGTTTACATAATCCAGCCGACATCGCCGGATGCAAACCTTAACTTGATGGAGCTTCTTATAATGGTTGATGCTTTAAGCAGGTCGTCTCCTGCATACATAACCGCAGTTATCCCATATTATGGCTATTGCAGGCAGGACAAGAAAACAAAGCCTCGCGAGCCGATAACAGCAAAACTCATTGCGAATATGCTGGAGGTTGCTGGAGTCAAAAGGGTTATAATGTTTGACTTGCATGTTGCGCAAGTGCAGGGATTTTTCGAGATACCAACTGACAATCTTGATGTTATACCCATATTTGCCGATTACATAGCAAGCAAAAAGTTTAAGGACATTGTATTTGTAAGCCCTGATGCAGGGGGGGCTGCAAGAGTGCGCTCTTATGCAAAAATTTTTAACGCTCCTATCGCTATTGTGGATAAGAGAAGGCCAGAGCCTAATGTCGCAGAAGTGGAAAACGTAATAGGGGATGTGAAAGGCAGGACTTCAATCATAGTTGATGATATAATAGACACAGCAGGCTCAATAACAGAAGCAGCCAGCATACTCACTAAATTTGGCGCAAAGGAAGTGTACGCATTTGCTACGCATGGCCTTTTCTCTGGCCCCGCAATAGATAAAATACAAGGCTCAATGCTCAAGGAAGTGGTTGTAACAAATACTATCAGCCTACCGAAAGAAAAGGCAGCAAGCAAAATCAAGGTTTTGTCAATAGCGCCATTGCTGGCAGAGGACATAAAGAGAACACATGAGGGGCTGCCAATGGGCATTGTCTATGAGGGCATGTATAAGGATATAGAAAAAAAGCTGAAGTAAAATGGAAGAGCAAGAGAAGAAAGCGCAGGAGATGTATATGGAGTTTCAGGCTCTTGAGCAGTATATAAAGCAGATGCAAAGGCAGCTAGAGGTTATAACACAGCAGCTAATGGAGCTTGCTGTGACAAACAGCAGCCTTGATGAATTCGACAAAATGAAAGCTGGAAAAGAAGTATTAATTCCTCTAAGCTCAGGCATATTCGCAAAAGGCGCAATTGCAGATACATCAGAGTTGCTTGTCAATGTTGGAGCTAATACTGTTGTAACAAAAAATGTCCCAGCGACAAAAAAGCTTATCCTCAGCCAGATTGAAGAGATGAAGCTAGTGCAAAAAAAGATGGTGGATGAATTGGAGAGAATGGCAGGCAGGGCTGCGCAGATTGAAGGGGAGTTGCAGGGCATAATGCCCAAGGAATAATAGGTAGTTGTTGCGAAATCCTCGCAAAACTCAGGCTGCCACCAAGTTTAGCTTTAGATTAATTTCTCATAAGCTTCACAAATTGATGGCAAGAGAGGATGCAATCGCTCTCGCATGCCTTCTTCAATCTGCCGCAAGTAGGAATGCGAAATCTGCCGCTTCCTGTCATTCGGATGTTTCAGATAGCTGCCAAGAGTGATCATAAAGAACTCCTTGTATGAACGTTTGTTATGTTGATTTCATCAATGAAGCTTGAAACATTAATGAATAATATTTTTGAACATCGGGGTCACAACAATAACCTTACACTTTTTACAAACAAAGGCATCTTCATCTTTAGGAAAATCTACCCTATCCTTCTCTTTGAAATAATTTACTGGATTAAACCAATAAAGATAGTCCAGGCCAGAAACCCTTGTCATAAAACTAAACAGTTTATTAAATGGCCAGATAAAAGGGTATGGCCAAACTCTAGATTTAATACCTATCTTCCCCCATTCCATATTAAGTCCACAAAGAGGGCATTTAATAAACTGGTTTTATTCATGAATTGTGGAAAATTTTTTTCATTGATGTTAGACTTGAGTTCAGTAGCGGCAAGTTCTTCTTTCCATTCCTTTGGATTTTTTTCTAGCCCTTCAATTATTGATATTATCCCATCGATAAGGGCTACGACATTCTCATAAATCCCTAATTTTTTGTAATCCAACGTTGGCTCTTTTGATTTTAATGCAGAGCCAATATCAATCAAATCTTTTATTTCCTTTCTATCGCTGACTGCCTTTAGCTTCTGGAAAAATAAATGTTCCAATGGATAAAATTTTATCTCGCCTAATGTAATCAAATCATTAGGCAATCTATCAATAAAATTAACCTCCATTTTTGTTGGAGGTAAGTCTTTGTGTGTTGAAAAAATAACGTTCATGTGAAATCTTCCAGTTGCAGAAAATGAAGTCTTATTGACTCTATATTTTAATTTGTGTTCTATTGTACCGCCTTTTCCAATAAGGCCATATGGATTATCCTTCTCAATCTCTTTTAAGATTTCTCTTAATAAAGAGATTATGTTACTTATCATTTGATTCCTCAGGTTCAAATTTTGAAAATTCAGCTTTATATCTTAAATCAAAAAGCATTCAATATTATATATGGAAAGTTATCAGAATATTTGGAAAATAGTAATGAGAAAAAAACCAAGAAAAAAAGGTTATTTGAATTGTGAAATAGTAAAAAATTAAATATAAGAGCCAATCATCTTGCTCTATGCTGGATAATTTTAAGAAGGAAAAGGCAGATTTTCTCAAGAAGAGGGACAAGAGCAAAAAAGGCTCTATAGACAAGGATGCGGTAAAAATTGTGAGCGAGATTAACTCGAAAGATAATTACTATACAACAAGCATCTGCTCAGGAAGGATTGTTTTGCTGGAGATGAAGTCCAAAAGAAAGGATAAATGTATATGGCTATTCGTGAAGCATGATAAGGTAAAAACCGATGAAATCCTAAAATGTTTGCAGCAGTGTCATAAAAATAAAAAAATTTTAAATGGCCAGCATTTGAAATTTTTTTCAAGCGAAATATGGTTTAAGCAGCAGCCAATTATTTTGCATGTGGCCTGCAGAAATATTGATGCGGCAAAAACATTGCTTGACACTGCAAGAAAGCTCTTTAAGCATTCTGGAATAATCGGAATAACAGATAAAAAAGTTGTAGTTGAGATTATAGGAAGCGAGAGGATAGAAACAATATTGGCCGACAAAAATTTTGTTGCAGATAAAATTTTTATAAAGAACTTAATAAAACACGCGAATAAGAATTTTGCTGAGAATAAGAGAAAGAGTGAAGTGCTGTTAAACCTGCTTAAAAGTGAATTATTCAGTCTTTAGCTTCTCCAATATAAACTAAAGGCACTCTTTGCACTTCAGGATGCTCAATTTTTAATTTTGCAGGCTCGCTTGCTGGAGTAGAATAAGAAATGAAATCGCCATAATGCGTATAACCATAAACTATGCCATCCTCTCCGCTAGGCGTCCTTAAGTTTAGGCTAGTCTGCATCTCCAATTTTAAAGTGCCTCCAGTATCCTCTATTAGCGCTGTAATAGCAGAAGGCCTCATGCTCTCGACTTTGTCAGCAGGCGTGTTAAAAGTTGCGTTTATAAAACTCTCGCCTCTATCTGAAGCAAACCGCAAGCTTATCTCCAAGCCATAATTAGTTATTATGTTTACAGTATTGCCTTTCTCAATCTTTCCACTGCCGTCTAAATCAACTTTGATGCCAAAGTCACTGGAAAGTGTATTGGAGACATCGCCCAAATATACATTACGCTTGAAATTTCCTGCATTTAGCGTTGCTAGAGATGAGCCTTTTGAATAAGGCATTTCTATAAAACTGTTGCTGCCAATGTCTTTGAATATTAACTTAGGATTTGGAGTATTAGCACTATCAGTGCCCTTATATTTTAATATTCTTGTTGAGCTTTTGCCTCTGCTGTCCATGCCTTTTATTACAAAATAGTCCTCTTTCTTAATGAGGACATCTTCACTATTCACAAAATTTCCGCCTAATTTATCGCCCATGGCAAGCGTATTAGGCGAAGTTATCTTTGCAATAGGCACTGTAAGATAAGCGCTGCCATCTGAATCTATAAGCTCAAGATTGTATTGTGTGCTTCCTACATTATTAAGTTTTATAGTTTCTGCAGGAACATTGGATAAGCCAGCATATAAAATATCCCACCTATTTGTAAATAAAACCTCGGGCTGATAACCTCTGGCTTTTATTATGCCGCTTAAAGAGTTGCCAGCAGGAATATACAAATTATTATCAGCTTTCATTATAATTTTTATTTTATTAATTTCGTATAATGAATAACCTTTCTTGCCTTCTATAACAATGAATGCATTATCTATACGATTATCATTCGCCTTTAATGTATAAGATGGCGCAGCATCATTGATATTTATATCAGCTAATTCTAATTTCTCTGCTCCCATAGAGAATGTTGCGCTATTGGCGCCTCTTGCATAACCTTGGTATAATATATCTATTACACCAATAGCAGTTCCATCAGACAGCTTGTATATATCTCCTTCTTTTAACTTTATTGTTGTTTCTCCCTTTACAATAAACTGCACCATCTCATCATCTATGAATTTTAATGTTACATCATAATCTCTTCCGCTAACCGTGTATATCTTTGTTTGCTTCTCTAATAGTGTGGCTTTCCCTGCTCCGCTCATTAATGTTAATGAAATGCCATTGCCTACACCTATAGCTTTGATTAATGTGTACTTCTTGTCAAATAGTTTTATCTCAACATTCTTAAAATCATTTAAAACAGGATTATTTGCAATACTGCTTTTCAAAGATGGCGTAAACTCAATTGTATAAGTTCCAATTTCTTTTCCCGCTCTGAAATATAAAAAGTCTGCTGCTGTATCAAAATCGTTTTCTGTATAGACAACATAACCTGTATCTTTATCTGTTTCTGCACTTTGGCCTAGCATCTCTAACTGCTGCTGATAATCAGAAGCGCCTTTGTTGTTTATTACTTTTCCTGAATCAAGCATCTTTAGCTCATTTTTGCCAATTAAGTTTTTAATGTCTCTTAACGTTTCAACGCTTTTGCCTTCCAGCCTGTCCTCGCTAATTTCCAGCTTGTTTGAGTATGTTCTGACTAGCCATCTCCTTTTAGAAATTATATCGTCATTGCCATCGTCCTGATGTGAAGGGCAAAGCGAGATTGTTCTGTCATCTATGGCCCCAACAAGCTCTGTGGCTTTTTGGAATATACCCAAATCTTTGCTGTCAAAACTGCCATCACGATTTAAATCATATCGTGAATCTTTTATGCCTATGCACTTGGTTGTAGCAACTAAAAGCTGCCAATCTGCATCATCAACTGCATTGTCCCTGTTGAAATCTAAAGAGCATGCGCCGTCTTTGCAGCCGTTGGGGCAGCTATAGTAACTAGTCATATCATTACCCTTATTATCGCAATACCTTTCGTTTAATATATCGCCTGAACAACTATCAGGTACAATACTCCTCCAAGTTAATCCGTCTTCGCTATAAAATAATTTGCTTGTTGCACCTGTTACATAATAGTTCAGCCCACCATCAGAATCTGTGCATCTATCTTCTTTTTTTTCTTTATTGGAGTTATAATAGCCAGTATGCTGTGGGTCGTGCATGAACATAGGCCATTCTATTTGTGTATTCTTTGATGATAGCTCCCATACATATAAATGATTAACGATGGAGCTAAAATCATTGCCACCGTCGCTTGCTATTAATTCTAAGCTGCCATCCCCGTCTATGTCGGCAATTACTGCTGAAGTCGAAGTATAGCTGGATACAGTTTTTGGAAATCCTTCAATTAAACTTCCACCTGAATTCCACGCGTATATATAGTAGGCATACATTGCAGCTACATCATTTTTACCATCACCATTAACATCCCCTATTACAGGAGATTCTGTGCCTAAATCTATAAGTGAGACAGATCGAGAATCATCGGGTATTGCCTGAGGCCAGCCACTCATAACCTTGCCTTTATAATTGAAAACATAAACTAAACTATTACTTATAACCGCTATTTCAGGATAGCCGTCTTTGTCTAAATCCCCTACAGATGGTGAAGTAATCCTCTTGATTTTTATATCGGAGTTTGGAGGGGGGTATGGCCATCCATCTAAGAACTTTCCATTTCTATCAATAACATAGATGCTATTATCCTCTCCATAGTCACTGGTTGCTACTATTTCAGAATACCCATCATTATTAATGTCAGCCACTGCTGGTGAATCAGTTATCGCTCCGTTTACATCAACTGGAAATCCATTAAGAGTCGAGCCGTCCATATTATAAACATTAACTCTGCCCCCGCAATGCCATGTATCATCAGGATTATCTGGATCATCAAATATATTTCTCATGCCTGCCACTACAATTTCCTTTTCAGGATCATCATCAAAATTTCCTATAGCGGGCGTTGATGATAAGCCACCCAAAACTCCCCCGCATATATAACGCCAATTATTATGAACTATAGGATAATAAACTTTAGGCCAGCCATCAAGAATGTTTCCATTAATGTCTAAAACTGCCAGTTTTTCAGTTTCTGTGCCTACAATATCGTATTGGTTGTAATCCGAGAACTTCTTGATGATTTCTGTTTTACCATCATTATTCAAATCATACAGCACATTTTCTGTTGCAGGCTGGTAAGCAAGTGTTAAATCTAAGAAGCGTAAGAAAGAGCCGTTATGATTATACAGGTAAAGGCCGTTAAATCCATTTAAAACAATCTCTTTAAAGCCATCGTTATTTAGGTCTCCTACACTAAGGGAGTTTATAAAATCCGCTATAGTAAAATAATCATCTATGTTCTCATCCTTAATCTCTTTCGGCCATCCGTCCAGCAATTCTCCATTCTCTTCATATGCATATAGCCTTGTTGGTTTGCCCTTTACATATATTATTATTTCTTTTTTTCCGTCATTATTTATATCGCTTACTACAGGCGATAAAAATCCCGGCCGATATACTGACTTTCTGCTAATTTGCGCTGCAAACTGATCGTGATTATAGACTCTTGCTTCTCTAGAATTCATAATATTCTGAGTTTGAACTAAATTTTCTTTATTTGTATTGGCAGTATTGCTATAAGTCTTTGTAAAACTTTTTGCTGGCTCTAAACTTTTAATACTGCCAGACTTAATAGAAACATCATTCGCATCTTCGCTCCACCAGTTAATCTTTTGTGGCCATCCTTTCCTTAATGTCGAATCTAAATATACAACCCTTTCCTCTAATTTTATTGTGCTCTTATATTTCACGCTAATCCTTATTGAGTAACTCCCAGATTTTGTAATGCTGCTTGTATCCCATACAGCAATAGTATCATCAATTATCTCTTTTTTGCCGACATTGGCTAATTTAATGCCCTCTTTTGACCAAACATAATCCAAATCTTCTCCAGTATATTCAACTGAGAAACTCTCAAAGTTTCCTTTGATACTGCCTATTATTTTTAATGTATCACCAACTCTGTAAACATCATAGTCCAAAGGTTCTTTTATATCAATATTTTGAACATTTACCATACTGCTGTCTTCACTTACTTCGCCATTAGTGTTCCACACAAGAAGCCTTAAAAAGTTAGTCCCATCTTTTAATATAGAACTATCAAAGTCATTGTATAGGGCGACATTCTCAACAGGGCTAGCTGAAGTTGTAACCTCCGTCCATTGACTACCCCCCTCCCAATAATAACTTCCATAATACAGAGAGTATCTGCTAAACTCCCTCCCCATTGCTGTTCCTTTTATATCAACAATCCCGCTTAATGCGCCGCTTGTGTCCAGCCTTGCAATAGAAGGAACGCCGTTAAAATTAACTGTTTTGTAGGCGTTTATTCTGCCGTATCCTTGCGCATAAATGTTTTTCCCTATGTCAACAGCTTTTGCCCGCAAAGCCATTTTTATCTCTTCGGGCGTCCAATCAGGATGCCCCTGCTTTATCAAAGCGGCTGCACCTGAAACGTGAGGAGTTGCCATACTTGTTCCTGATATGGAAATGTGGCTTTTGTCAATGCAATGTAAATCAGTTTTATATCTATCATGTATGCTCTGCCAAATTTTGTCTTCTGAAGATTGCGCCGCGCAAATATCAACGCCTGGCGCAACAACATCCGGTTTTACTAGAATCTTATTATTCCAAACTACAGGGCCTCTTGAGCTGAAGCCTGCAATCTTATCCTGTTTGTCACTTGCTCCAACTGTTATCGCTTTTCTTGCTGTTCCAGGCGAGCCAATAGTGGAAGAATAAGGGCCATCATTGCCAGCTGCAACAACGGCAGTTACGCCAGCATCAACAATTCTGTCAATAGCTTTTGATACAGGATCGTCAGGACTGCCGCCTCGGCTGCCTAAACTTAAGCTTATTACATCCAAATGCTCAGAAAAGTCGCCATCATCATTTGGGTCAATGCTCCTTTCAATCGCTGCAATAATGTCACTTATATACCCACTGCCATCACCATCTTCAGTTGGGCTTAATACTTTATAAGCATAAATACTCGCATCAGGCGCGACGCCTTTAAGAGCACCATTTCCAGCAGCAGTTGCAGCTACATGAGTGCCATGACCTTGGTCGTCCATTGGATCATTGTTCATCTCCTTTTTTTCTTTACATTCTCCAGACGAATCAAACAGCTTGCATGTTGTGAAATCATAGCCTCCAACGACTTTACATTCTTTTTTCTCTGGCTCTGGCGGCAGCTTTTGTGGGGTAAAGCTTTTGTATAAGTCTTGGACTTCCTGAGGGCTTAATGCTCTGGCATAAATTTTAAATTCGTCTATAATCCCTTTTATGCCTTCTGTATACTCGCTGCCGCCTAAGCTGTTGCTTGATTCTGAATACCAATTATAAAGTTTATCAAGAGTGATGCTATTGCCATCATAATAGCCTAAACTTGTTCTTTTCTTCTCAACACCATCTATGTACAGAATCAAATTAGTGCCATCATAAACCCCCGCTATGTGATGCCATTTTTTAAGCGATATAGGATTATCAGATGTAATAAATGCATAACCTATATTTCTATTGCCAGTCTCAAAATTATCGCTAAGCTTCACTATTAATTGTTTGTCTATAGATATCTCTCCAAGTCCATTACTATGACTATAAATTGAGCCCCTATTTTTAGGATGATTTTCAATGTTAGCCCACAAAGAAATTGTGTACCTATTATTCTCTTTTATATAAACGCCAGAAAAACTATTTAATTTTACATAATCGCTTCCACTGAAATACAAACCGCCTGCTTTAGGTATTGCTCCAGATATTGCGCCTCTTTTTGTATAGCCGCTGTTATCTTTTGCAGTGCCATCATCAAAGTTATAGTAAGCAACAGGCTCATTAAAATTAATGCTAATAGGAATCCTTGAAACAGTTACTTGAGCGCCATTGTCGGTTATGCTGTCTAGCTTGATGGCATAGCCATTTATTTCGTCCCTAAAAGTATTGCCAACTTTTAATAATTCTGTATGAACACCCGCCTCTAAAGTTATAACTATTTCTTTAGTTTCTCCATTGTTTAAAGAGAATGTAACATATTTCCGAAAATACCCGCTTTTATAAGCAAGAATAGGTATGTTTTCACCCGCAGGCACTTCTGGAAAAATTGCGATACCCTCTTCATTGCTCGTTACTGCTATGCCATAATAGTCTATCCATATTATTGCCTCTGAGACAGGATTGTTTGCAGTGTCTATAACCTTAACTTGAAGTTTCCCTTTGCCTTCCAATTTTTTTATTTTGTCTTTATCTGGATATTCTATTTTATGAATGTCTATATCTAATAAATTAGTTTGTTTGAAAGTAAAGCCTCCACTTTCATCAAATTTTGCTATTCTTACAGTAACTCCTTCATAAAAAGCATTATCTAATCGTTCATAAACATCTAAAGGCTGCCTATACTCTATGGTATAATAAAGATTCTCATCACTTGCATACATACTTGTTTCAATATTAATTGGAATTCTTAACATCTGAATGTTTCCAGCAGGCTGAATTGTTTCTAATGCTTTTAATACATAAGTTCCTTCTGTAGCAGTAGCTATATTTTCATCGCTAAGCCAGCCTATCTCCTTTTTTTGAGGAGCAGTATGATGTCCCGGTGATTTACCCATTATGCTGTATCTATCCCCATATTCAGAACTGCTGCATTCATAAGAAAAAGCAGCAGCGCTGCCGTCATTTTTATTGCAGTAATACATATTTGCATGATGCGAGCCAAAATTATGCCCTAATTCATGCCCGACAACGTTTAAGTTAAAAACAAAATCCCAAGACACACTTGCGCTATGTTTCTGGCCATTTGGAAAATTAAGCTCCCATTTTCCAATAGTTCCAAAACCTCCAGCACAATCACAAGCGGTGCATGGCACTGCTAAAATTATTCTTTCGTACTCAGACAGTTTAGCATCTGAGTTGGCTGCGTTTAAGGCAGCATACAGAGTTGGGTGCGTTCCACAAACTGAGCTATCTAGAGCATAAGGGCCAACCACATCTCCAATTAATGATGCCTTTCCATAAGAGTTCTTCTTATAAAAATCTTGCACAGTGTTTTCTCTTTTATCAAAAACTAAGCTTCTGGCTTCTGCAACAGCAGCAGGGGCTGGATTATTGCCTATTCCAGCTACTATTACTAATGTCTTCTGCGCTCCTAAATTTTCGCTGGATGGAGTTGGTGGAGAAGCAAGTATATTGAAATTTCCTTTAGAAGTGTCAACAGCCAACAAACCATTCAAGCCTAGGCCATTAACACTAACTTTTGTGCGGGAAAGAACTACTGGCAGTTCTTTGCCTGAGAATAGCTTATAGTTAGACTTGCTTGTTTTTAAATAAAAGATAAACTTGGAGTTTTGAGGATTTTTAAAGTCATCAGAATGTAAAACCTCGAGAGTGCCTTCAAATTTTCCTCTTTGCTCTATCATCTGCTCTCTTTCAGCTCTGGAAAGCTTTGATAAAACAGAAGCTGGCAGTTCCTGAATTGTCAAAGCTCTGTCTGGGTTGCTTTGTATTAAGCCCGCCAAAAGCTCTTTTCGCTTTCTTACTAAACTCTTCAATTCTGCATTAAACTTGGCTTGCTCTCCTGCGCAAAGGCTTTTTGAAGCGTCTATAATGCTGTTAGTCAATGCAGCTGCATCATTTTTTATACTTTCATCAAATAACTGAGTATACTGAACACATGAAGCAGCAGCAGCTTGTGAGGAAAGGCCTATTGGAGCATTTGAGGTTTCCTCATCATTGGGTTTTCCAAAACACCCGCCTAAATCAGGATGTGTATAATCAACGCCTGTGTCTATAATTCCAATCCTTATACCTTTGCCAGTCAAGCACTGACTTGTATCTTCTAATGTAATCTTCGCTTGAGCCTTATCAAAATCAAGCATCGGGCCATCATATTCGTCTAAATCTACTTTAAGAAATATTTCTGGAGAATTTATTATTTTGTAATACTTGTAATATGTCTTGCGGCCATTTGCCTTTACTATGTCAATTACATAAAAGCCATAAGGGACATTGTCAAATGCTGCAGACTTTTCTTGCACAGGCTTTGAGCCATAATTTCCGCCAAAAACGTCCTGTATGTCAACTACAAAAGATTCGTTTGGCAAGGAAGATGCAAGGCTCAGAATGATTTTCAATGAGCCTTTTTTTTCTTGAGATGGCAAAGTACTCAAAATAAATATGCTCTCTCCAAATTGCCGCGGCCCGCCTTCAATTTCTCCTGATGGATAAGAGCCAGCTGAAACGCCAATTGGGATATAATCTCCAAAAGGCTTTTCATTAAATTCAGCAACATAGTCATCTTTTGTAGAGTCCTCACCTGCATACTTTCCCGTTCCATCAAAAAGAACAACTTTCGCATCAAGAGATGGCTTTGAAGTTGCCTTGTCAATTACGCCAAAACCAGCAAAACCGCTTTTGGAATTGCTTTGGCTTATTACACATGCTCTGCCAAATTTATTTTGCTCCCATGCCTTATCAGCTTCAATAAGAGGAACAGATTCTTTTAAGGTTGTTTTGACAACATAGTTCGGATAAACATTCTTCACATAAGGAGACTTTTTTATCTCGTCAGCCTCTTCCTTGCTGATATCCAAGGCTATGCCATTAAAAGTATCCTGAAATTTGGCCAAAGTTTTAGCTTCTAAAAGAGATTTAGCGCCTGTCCTTTTCCCGGATATTCCAGATTTACTGACTAATCTAGCGCCTATATCGTCTTCTGCATCCTTATGCTCTTTTTCCAAAACCTCTTTTTTATATTGTGAAATTTGGGATTTTATTTGAATTTCTTCCAGCAAGCCGCTTATTCTAGATAAGCCAACCCTTTTGGCGCTAATCTGCGATGCCTGCTTTTTCAGCTCTTTCTTGTATTCGACAGCAGGCTTTTGAGTGTATTCAATTATATACCCTCTTGAAGCAGGAGTTTTTGACGATTCAGCGCTTACAAAGCTGGCAGTTACGCCACTCTGCCTACTATTCCCAGATTGCGTGGATAAGCCTAAGTTTGGTGCGGATTGGGCAGCAGTTGTAAAAGTCTGTAATTGCATCTTGTTGCAGTCACTTGCAGTGCGGCAGCCACACTGAACCTTTCCTTTTGAATCCTTGTGGCATGTCTTCACCAACAGCTGGTATGTCAAGCCTGGCTTAGCGCTAATCTCTATGCTCTTTGAAGCATAGCCTTTTATAAGCCGAGAGCCGCTCTTGTATTCGTCAAAAGTAAACTTTGTTGATTTCTTTGTTTCTGGATCATATATAAAAAAATCCTTATCAACAAAATCACCGCTGGCGCTTACAGCAATCCTTGCTTTGCCATTAGAAACCAGAACGGGCTCAGGCGATACTGTTATCACAGGCTCTTTATTATTTGAAAATACATTCCAAGGCACGCCAAACTCTCTGCTGACTTCTCGCACGTCTTTAATAGACTGGCCAGTTGCAAAATTATCATAATATACGAAGAATAATCCGCCTATCAGAAGAATAAGTATAGCTATAGCGGCCTCTTTATTCTTATCAATAATGGACATTAGTCTATTCCTTTTATATCAAATATTTATAGTTTTGCTTTATTTGGAAACGATTTCTTGTAATTTTGAGTACACTCCAAACCCTACTCTCCTAATCTCTCCATTTTTAGCTAGAAATGCTAATTCTTTTGCAGCATGTTTACTGCTAATGTCATACAATACAGCGCATTCTTTTGCAGATAATCTCCCATTCTGGCTTAAATATTCAATTATTCTAGATGGCAATGAGCCGTGTTTATGAGAAACTGGATGAGATGTTGGAGTATCAGGATAGCTAGCTGTAGTAACATCAGTAACATCACTGGACGGTTTAGTATACGCATATCCGCCTCTTTTTACTCTTGTAACAACTCCCTCTTTTGATAGGTTGCTTAACAAAGCAGATAATGAGTTTCTGTTCGTGTTGCCTGTTATTTGCATTGCATCTTCCGTAAGAATAATCTGCTCAGGGTGCTGCGCCATATACTCAATCACAATTGACCTCAATGAATGGTCTTCCTCTTGCACAGCTATTGGCGCAGTTTCAGCTTTTATTGGCGCGCTTGCCATTTGCTCAGGATAATAATTTGTGTCAAGACTTTGAATTTTCGAGCCGATATGTTCCATATAGTTCACTATAGCAGACTCCAAATCTTTGTCGCCTCCTGCGCCAGCAAAGCTTGCTGCATGCTTATATCTATCTAGAGATATTTGTACAATATTTACAAATTCTTCTATACTTTCAGGTTTTTTGTTTGGCATAGAATATTCAAAAGGAGCGATGCCGCCTTGCGCCAAAAGTGAGCGATACCAATCAAATGCTGCATTCCCAGTTTTTGTTTCAAGGAGTTTGAATAACTCAACAGGCTCAATGGGTTTTTCAACAAGTTCTGGCTCATACTTGGGTCGTGAGATTCGCCGCAGCTTTTTTGGTGTTAGTGGTTTTTCTGGTGGTGGCTCGTATCTGCCTTGTTCCTCTTCTCTTTTTTGTGACTCAATAATCCCATTGTATTCAAAAAATGCTTGTTTGACCTCTCCTTTTTTTTCGTTAAGAGTCTTATTAAATGTTTGGAAATCTACTGGCAATGATTCTTGTGCATTGTGTCTTTCTTTATACTCATCAATAAACCGTTTGAAATTGCTGTCAGACATATCCGAATACGCAGTATAACTCCCAAATTCTTTTTTAGTTATATGACACAAAATAAAGATTTCAGAGCCTATAGGATTTTCGTCAGTCTGACTAGACTTAATTCTGCGCCCAAGGTCATCATTAATTTCTTTTAGGGAGTGGTACATTGCTTGAGTCAAATAGGCTATACCCTTATCATCTGTAGCAACCCCTATACTCTTAGGCTGCTGGGACGTTAGCGCTTCATAGAAAACTGAGGCAACAATGTAATAATCAGTTTCATTTTGATTCTTCCTAGTTTGTAAGACTGTATCAATAGTCCTTACAAGTTCAACTAAACTTTTGAATAGATTAAGATGCTCAACAATATATGTTGGAGTTTTTTTGATTAGGCTGACTAATTCCTTGACAGATTCAGTATAATCTGCTAAAATAAGCAATTGTTTTTCCAGATTCGATTTTTCATTTTTAGTAAGATTATTTGCTTCTGCTTGCTTTTTCTTCTCTTCACAATAGCTTATGGCTGCTCGCTCAAGTGGGCTGTAGTATTGTGGGCCGAGACCTTCAGGCGTAATTTCCTCTTTTACCTCTTTTATAAAAGTGCCGCTGTCAACCACTGCTTTTAGAAGTCTGTTATATATTACATACCTTTCCAATATAACGGGGTCTACTTGCTGTATTTTGTTATCTTTGAGATAATCAAAAGCCCGTTGGCCAAATATGTTGGTGTCAAAGAATACAATATCCCGCCCTTGCATTTCTGTTGATAGTGTTTCAATTAGCTTTTTTAAGCCCTCTTCATCTTTATCATGCTCATATCCGCTAAGCCCACGCCCGCTAAATTGCTCTGAATCCATCTTGTTAATGGTAAGTAACTTGATTTATAAACATTTTTATTATTTCAGTAGCTAAACTTTTACAGTTTATTTAAATAGTCTCCTTCATTTATGCCATTATGGTATCAAAATATCGTTTTCTGAGATTTGTAGGGGTTAGAACAATAAAAAGAGGTGTTG
>Ga0209541_10005731_pt1 | contig 21557 bp, 23 predicted proteins | sample RifCSPlowO2_01_FD_184027 | JGI IMG/M metagenome (GOLD analysis project Ga0209541, IMG submission 184027) | Groundwater microbial communities from Rifle, Colorado - Rifle CSP2_plank lowO2_0.1 (SPAdes) (version 2) | ecosystem: Environmental > Aquatic > Deep subsurface > Groundwater | place...
GAGCCACTTCCCACCCCAACGCTCGGGCGGGGGCGAGTTATATATTGTTTCAAATAAGATCAATTATATTATTCTTTTTGTGCGATAAGTTCTTTTACATCTTTATACGCCAAACTCTTAGGCCACAACAGATTACCTTTAGAGTCATATATGGGTACCAGTGGGGCTTTTTTATCCCGGTATGCCTCGAGCATCAAAGAGGCGATTTCGTGAACTCGCTTTACTACAACTTCTGGGTCTTCCGATGAAGGTCTTACAACAATTCCCCCGAAAAGCCGCGGGGCAACACGATACGAAAGCACAAATCCATACTCGGTATCTGCAAGTAGCTCACTTTTTTCGTTCATTAGTCCTATTTCTTTTAATTCTTCGGTGGTCTCTCGTCCCTTTTGAAGCCCCTGCCAAGCAGCCGCCGCTTGCGGATCGTCTATTCTGTACTCCTTTGATCTTTCACTCACTTCAGCATATGCACGTCTCGGTTCTTTCTCTTTAAAGGGCGAGAGATCAAATATCAAAGTTATTGTTTCGACTCTTTTCCCGCTTGTGTCATGTCCACCCGAATAACCCGACCAATCAATTTGCGTAGTGCCTTCTTCAAATCTCCAATCATTACTACTTGCCCTTCCGACAATATTAAAATACACAGCGCCTCTCTTGTGTTTTCTCACGCTTTCAGCCCATCTTTTCTTGCTAATTTCTCTACTCTTGCATGATAATCCGGCGAAGTTGATGTTCCCAAAACACCGTCTTTAAGAATGCTTGTTAGCGCATCGCGGTCTAATTCTGCTGAAGATTCTGATTCTGAACGCCTTAATATTTTATCAAGGGCTGTGTATGCTGTTCCTCTTTCGTCTATATCTTTAACTTTCTGCATCACTTTATCTAAATCTTCCGAGGTTAACTCTTTTTCAATTTCTTCTATTGGCTCAATTTGTTCGCCGACACCAATATTTTTTGGCAACTCCTCAAAAGTACTCATGTTTACATTATAAGATTAATGAGATCCCCGAACCACCTGGGTTCGGGGATCTTCGGCCCCGCGATTACCCAATCACCTAGGTTTGGGGGCTGGTGGCGAAGTTTGCCACCAAGAAGGGCAGTGCCCAAGGAATATCCACATCGCAACCGGATAACCTTGTGGCATAAACCTTCATCACCTCTTTCTCTCGGCCGTTGTTAAGCTTCGAGACAAGAAATGATAGAGATATACCCTCCTTTTCGATCAACTCCAGCACTTCTTGCCGGAACTGTTCGGTAGTAGCCGCCAGTTGCTGCAAATCCGTCCCACTAAGACAGATCGTCAGTAGCTCCTGGCTGGAGCCAATCTGTGCGATACCACCCACAGAATCATTCATTCTGTGAATGGCTCGCCAGATCTCCAGAGTGACTCGCTCAAGTCGCTCCAGATAACTAGCCCCCGAGAATGGCTTTATCATTGTTTCCTCCCGCGCCTTCGCGCTTTTGTTGGATGATGGATTTTCAGTGTTCTGCCCACATTATACTCTAATATCTATAGAACATCAAGTATGACTATGTTGAAAAATATCCTGTTGTATTGACATTAAGTAGTTTACTTGCTAAAATGATATAATAAACATTGACATTGTATCTATGAAACTTGATGAGGGATTAAAAAATATAGGTCTCAAGGGCTCCGAGATTAAGGTTTACCTTTACCTTTTAGAAAACGGCGTTTCAACGCCGCCGCAGATAGCCAAAAGCACTAAAATCGCCCGCACAAATACCTACCACATTGTGAGGGCACTTGAGGAAAAAGGACTTATTGAGCAGCATAAGAAACGAAAGCGTTTCGTGTACTTACCCACCGATCCGGCTGCGCTTTTACGCACGCTTGAACGCCGCAGGGAAATTGTGGAACAGCTCCTTCCCGACCTTCGGGCACTCCATAAAATTCAGAAAAACAAACCGAGTATACGGTTTTTTGAAGGCACAGAACAGATCAAAGAGATTTTTATGCAAATGCTCGAGGCAGAAGAAATTTTGGGCATTGCTTCAACAAAAAAACTTTTTGAGCTTGATCCGAAATTTTTTACCTCTTATACAAAACTCATGAAACACCGCAATATTATGTTCCAAGATATCTTATCTCACCCTTCGGGCGAAAAGACGGCTAAAGATACAAGAGCTATAATGGGTTCTTTGTATAACTATAAACTTTTACCATCACAATATGAAGAATTAGCTACCAATTTCCTTATTTGGAATGATAATGTGGTGCTCATGACCCTTGAAGAACCCGTTTTTGGCACTCTTATTACAAACAAAAATTTGGTGGCGACATTCAGAGTGATTTTTGAAATTATTTGGGGCGTAATCCCTTCTTAGAAAGCCTGATATGTTTTTCAAAAACTCGCCCCCGCCCGAGCGTTGGGGTGGGAAGTGGCTCGTCCTTGCGTCAGCAAGGAAGCAAAGCCCGCAAAATTTCATTCCTTACTTTATTTGAAAAAGATTTTTGCGCGCGCCCTCTAAAAAATGAAAAGAAATTTTGCGGGCTTTGGCCGCCGTCAGGCGGCGAGCCGCTGGGGTGGGGATACCGCGAACGAAGCGAGCGGCAATCTTCCGTTTTTCAGAGATTTTTGCTAAAATAGGTTCGAGCAGAGTTGTATAATTCCACACCAATCCATAATAAACTATGTGTATCCACGTATATCTATGAAGAAAAGTAACAAAAGATTTGTAGATGCTTACGGCGAACAGCTTTGGAGCTACTTCAAAACTGGTGAGCCTAAAAATGAAGTCGTTGAAAGAGACGATGGCTTTATTGCAGTTGGCAGATATGGTGGCGAAGTCTATCTGTCTGAATATGAGCACTGGGATAAAATTGAAAAAGATGCAATGAAATTTGTTAAGGGCAAAATATTAGACATCGGGTGTGGTGGCGGACGGCATTCCTTATATCTTCAAAAGCGTGGGCTTGATGTAACTGGCATAGATAATTCACCATTGGCGATAAAAGTATCGCGATTGCGAGGTTTGAGAAAAGCAAAGGCTATGCCGATTGAAAATATCGGCAAGTTTAAGAAAGACACTTTTGATACGGTGATTATGATGGGCAACAACTTCGGTCTTTTTGGCTCGTTCCGTAAAGCCAAAAACCTTTTACGAAAACTTTATAGAATCACATCTCCTGAAGCCCTTATTATTGCGGCCTCAAGAGACCCATATACCACAAAAGACCCTATACATCTTTCGTATCACAAGTTGAATCAGAAACGAGGAAGAATGAAGGGGCAATTACGTCTACGAGTAAGATACAAAAATTTCGTGGGTAATTGGTTTGATTATCTCATCATTTCAAAGCAGGAATTGAAAAAGATTTTGGAGAATACGGGTTGGGAAACACGTCATTTCATAGATGCAAAGGATGGGCAGTATATAATGATACTTGGCAAGAAGTGAGATTAAAGTGGATTAACGACTGGTTGGAGAATTCCTTGCCAAATTCTTAATTCTTGCAGAATGCGGTTCCAATCCAGTCCCTTTAAGGGCACACCAAATCCGTAATGAAGCTCCGCGCGGAGCTTCAACTAAGGGCTTCCATTAAGATCGGCCCGAAGCGCTCATCCGAGTATCCAAGACGCGCGACCTGCCTGCCGGCAGGCATCAAATGATAGTACAAATTAAGATAGGTGAGCGGTTATTTTCCTCCATTCCTCGATCTTTTTATGATTGCCGGAAAGAAGCATTTTCGGGACCCTCCATTGTACGACTTTCTGTCGGCTATCCGCCAACCGGCGGGGAGAGAAAACCCCGGGGCGGGTATAAACGGAATAACCATGGGGCCTTGAATTTGGAATTTGCCCCTTGGTTCTAAACTCGGGGTCGAGGGAGAATTTATAATTTGGCAACTTCTGGCTCCTACGGTGTTCAAGGGATTCGGCCTTACCGAGTACCCCGGGAAGAAGGCGTGTTACGGCGTCTACCACAAGCATTGCCGGAATCTCGCCGCCGGTTATAATGTACGGGCCGACTGAAACTTCTTCGTCGGCGACATATTTCGCCACGCGTTCATCCACCCCCTCGTAATGGCCACAGATCAGAATCAACTGATCCAGTCTTGCGAGCTGCTCTGCCATCCTTTCATCGAATTGTCTTCCTTTCGCGCTCAATAGAATTACCCGTGTTCGAGGGGGTTTATTTTTTGTTTTCCCTCGACCTGTCCTCGACTCTGAGGCTCGGACTCGAAGAGGGCTCGGGACGAAGGTTGATTTTTTGTTTTTGGTCCTTGCGGATTGAACTGCTCTATAAATCGGCTCAATCTTTAATACCATCCCCGGTCCTCCTCCGTACGGCCGATCATCAACCTTCCGGTGTTTTTTGTCGCTCGAATAATCTCTAAGATTATGGATGTAAATTTTAATCAAGCCCTTCTTTTGAGCGCGCTTCAAAATCGATTCATTGAAATATGAATCAAATATACGAGGAAATATGCTAACGATGTCGAAACGCATAAACGAAGAACCTAGAATTTGGAATTTAGATTTTATACGTTTTCATCATAACACAAAAGCCGCGTCTGAAGCGGCATTTTGTGTTCCGACGATCGGTTAGGTCAATGCGACCCCGGTAAATTGAGCTCAATTTACCTTCGCCGGTCAATCGTTATGTCTTTTAAGGAAGTTCCCTAGAGCTTAAGGTCTTCCACTACTTCGTCGACTGAACTTACCCGGCGCGGCCGAGGGGCAGCGCCCTCTGGCTCTTCAATCTTAAGATTCACGCGGGCGTTGTGCTTGATTCCGACGATCCGAAGGAGCGAGCGAACTGATTTCGCGGTCGCACCCCCCCTTCCGATCACCTTGCTCATATCTTGAGCATTGACGGAAAGAGTAAGCAGTACTCCCATTTCATCGATCTTTCGTACTACTTTCACGTCGTCCGGATAATCGACGATTGATTTTATCAGATACTCCAAAAACTCCTGATCAACTGGTTTCGCCATACGATTGTCTATGATCAGCTCTTGCCACTGCAACATCTGCTGTATCGGCTGAAAGCTGAAACGCTAAATCCTGATATACCGAATTCATTCGACCTTTGAGCCGGCTTCGTCCCTGCTATTCTGACGGCTTCGATACGTATTTCGCCGTCGGCTTGCGCCGATAGCTGGAATCTCTGCCTTAAGCTTTTATACATACCATTATAATTCATCTCGTCTAAAATGTCAATAGGAAGAGGAATGGTCATAGCAAAGTCACCAAAATTATGAAAACAGCCCGGGTCCTTCCGCGGCGCCATATACCCTTAGCCTAAAGCGATGTATCTGTTCTCGTTTCTTCGACTAGCGCGGTTTCAACCGAGGACGTTACCTCTGTAGCTACGGGCGCCGCCTTTATTGTTTCGTCGGAGGCGCTGTTTTGTTTCCTCTTCGTGTGCATAGAGCGCTTCGGTCCTTTCACAAATCCGAACGATACAAAAAGATTATGAACCGTATCGGTGGGCCGGGCGCCTTGAGATATCCAGTGTTCGGCGCGTTCGCGGTTTAGAGAAAACGCTTGCGTATGCGGATTGAAAGATCCGAGGTCTTCCACAAAACGGCCGCGAAGCTTTGAGCGTTTTTCCGCAACCACAACTCGGTATGCCGCCTGTTTCTTTTTTCCGATTCGCCGTAGTTTTATAGCTAACATGAAAGTTATTTTACAGTGGCGTTTAAAAAAGTCAAGCAGTGCGCGAGGAACGTAACTACAACAGCATCGCCGACTGGCAGATCAGCTTGAACTCGCCGTTGCGCATGGACGGCCGCGCGCTGACGAGCACCACATTTTCCTCTTGCCACACCGTCGGATCTTTTTCGAGGACGTCGTGAAATACGATTACTTCTGCCGCGGAAGAAAGATCCTCAAGTCGCGCGAATAGCATTGGTTTACCGACCTTGGTCAACACCTTTTTAAGGCTGGAGATGACCCCTGCCACGCGGATAAAAGACGCCTGTTTTGAAACGGCTTCACGAATCGGCATCACGCGCAGATCGGTTAGTTTTGCTTGAAACTGGTTCAGCGGGTGCTCGCTGAGATAAAATCCAAGCAGTCCCTTTTCCCACGACAACCTTTCTTTATTACTTGCCGCGGCAGCATCTTTAAGCGCAAGCACCGAGAGTTGGTAATCGGTATCTTCAAAGAGCCCGGCTTGAGGGCCGCGGTAGGATTTCTTGTTTTGGCTTGAAAACACAAGCAACCCATCCATATTTTCAAGGGCCTGATTCCTTTCGACGCCGAGGGAATCCAGTGCGCCGCACTTGATAAGACTTTCGAGCGATTTTTTGTTCAGATCTTTGTGCTGTACGCGTTTGAGAAAATCTTGAAGCGAAGCAAAGGGTCCTTCGCGGCGGCGCTCTTGAATTACGGCATCAACGATATTCGCCCCCACGTTTTTAATCGCCAGAAGTCCGAAACGGATTGCCGATCGGCCGCTTCCTTCGTCAATGGAAAACATTTCTGCGCTTTGATTGATATCCGGCGGAAGGATCTCGATGCCCATCCGTCGCGCTTCGGCAATAAGAAAAGCGGTGCGTTCGGTTTCAACCGCTTCTGCGCGAAGAAGGCTCGTCATAAATTCAAGCGGGTAATTCGTTTTCAAGTATGCCGTCTGATACGCAATGGTGGCATACGCCGCGCCGTGGGACTTATTAAATCCGTAACGCGCGAAGGGCTCAAACCAATTCCATATCTTTTCGGCAGTACGCCGGTCAATGCCATTTTTGATCATTCCGGAAATCATTTTCTGCGCTTGCTCGTCAAGGAGCGTCTTTATTTTCTTGCCTACCGCTTTCCTTAACACGTCCGCTTCCGCCAAAGTAAATCCGGCCAGATCCCGAGCAATCTGCATCAGCTGCTCCTGATAAATCGCCACTCCGTACGTTTTCTCCAAGATGGGTTTGAGCTTTGGATGCAGATAGGTGATCGGTTCGAGTTTGTGCTTGCGCCGTATATACTGCGGGATAAGCTCCATGGGCCCGGGCCGATACGCCGAGATCATGGCGATAATATCCTCGAGGTCCGTGGGTTTGAGCTCTTTGATATATCGGCGCATGCCGTCTGATTCAAGCTGAAAGACTCCAATGGTTTCGGCATTGCGGAGAAGATCGAACGTTTTTTGGTCGTCGAGGGGGATGTGTTTAATGTCAATTTCGCGCCCAATGTGCTCGCGGATGACGCGAATCGCCTCTTCGATAATGGTAAGGTTTCGGAGCCCCAGCAAATCCATCTTCAGTAATCCGAGATCCTCGATCGAGTGCATTTCAAATTGGGTGATGACGTTGGTATCGTCCTGCGGCGCGCGCTGGAGAGGTATGAAATCAGAAAGCGGTTCCTTCGAGATTACGACACCGCATGCGTGCACCGACGCATGCCGTGCCACGCCTTCCAGTTTTTTCGCTGCGCCGATAACTCGCTTGGCGTCGGGATTGTTTTTATACATTTCTGAAAGCTCCGTAACCGTCGCAAGCGCTTCGTCTAATGAGCTGTTGAACGGGATAAGTTTGGCAAGCTGATCGCAAAGACCGTACGGGAAACCGAGGGCCCGGCCAGCGTCTCGTACCGCGGCGCGCGCCGCCATGGTCCCAAACGTGATAATTTGCGCCACGCGATCTTCGCCATATTTCTGCTTAATATAGGCAAGTACCTCGTCACGGCGAAGATCCGTAAGGTCGATATCGATGTCGGGCATCTGCACTCTGTCGGGATTGAGAAACCTCTCGAATAGCAAGCCGTATGTAAGCGGATCTATGTCGGTGATATTAAGGGCGTAGGAAACGATACTGCCCGCCGCAGAGCCCCTTCCCGGCCCAACGACGATACCATGGTCTTTCGCCCAGTTCACGAAATCCTGCACAATTAAGAAATAATCGGCAAAACCGGTTTTCTCGATGACGCGGAGTTCATAATCAAAGCGGTCCGCAATTTCTTTCGAGACATTGGAATATCTTTTATGGAGGCCGTCGAAGGCAAGCTTCCGTAAATACGAATCGGGTGTTTCTTCGTCGGGCACGTCGAACGTTGGCAACTGTACCTTACCTAATTCCAGCTCCAAAATACATGCGCGCGCAACCACGACCGTATTTTCAACTGCTTCCGGAAACTCTTGGAACAGTTCGATCATTTTTTCCGCGGGACCCATGGAAACGTCATAGCCTTTTAACGTAAGCCGGTCTTCGTCATGCAGTTTGTTGCCGGTCTGCACCGCAAGCAGTACATCGTGCGCTTCGGCGTCCTCCGGATGGAGGTAATGCGAGTCTTGGGTGGCGATCAACGGGATATGTAATTCTTTCGATATGGCCGCAAGCTCGTAGAGCACGCGTTTATCCTCTTCGCTTTTATAGTGCGGTTGGATTTCAATATAAAAATTGCCGTCGCCGAAAATGGAACGGTACTCTCCGGCCGCGATGCGCGCTTCTTGTGCTTTATTGTTTCGAATCAGGCGGCTGATTTCTCCGGAAAAACACCCCGACAAACATATAAGGCCTTCCGAATATTTTTTGAGAAGCTCTTTATCGATGCGCGGCTTGTAATAAAAACCTTCAAGGTGCGAAACGTTTACCAGCTTAACGAGGTTGCGCCAGCCAATGTTGTTTTTTGCAAGCAGTATGAGGTGGTATCGTTTGTCGTCGATTCCAGAGCGTTTGTTCTTGTAACCGTGTGGCGCAACGTATGCCTCGACTCCCAGGATAGGCTTGATGTTGGCAGCCCTCGCCTTTTTATAAAATTCAACGGCGCCATAGAGGACGCCGTGATCGGTTAGGGCAAGCGCTTCGAATCCCAAGTTTTTCGCGCGCGCGATTAAGTTGTCGATGGTTGCCAAACCGTCGAGTAATGAATAGTGACTATGAACGTGAAGGTGAACGAATTTCATGTGAGGCGTAGAGATTATAATCATTATAGGCAACTAAATCTTTTTTTGAAAGGGGATAATTTGCTATGTACTCCCACAACCGTCGGGCTCAACAAAAAACCTCCTTGTATGCGCAAGGAGGTGTGCTACCAAAGAGTCAAACTTGAGAATCCTGGTCTATATCTCGGGTCCAAGGATAGCGGTAATAGTCAGTTTTTGTCCCTTCCGATAGATAACGATGGGTATCTTATCGCTTTCGCTGTGCTCGAAAAATAAAATATCAAGAACCTCATGGGAGTCTTGTGGCTCTTTGTTGTCAAAACGGGTAATGACATCTCCTTCCCGCAAGCCGGCGCGTTCTGCTGCTCCGCCGGCAAATATGTCCATAACATACACACCTTTCTTCACGTTATTGGGGACCTGATAAAATTTTCGTTCTTCGGAAGACAAATCGGAAACCGGCTTGAGCGCAAACGATAGATAGCCGTGCCTAATGTCCTCCCCTTTTTTCATTCTGGGAAGCAGCCTGATGACAAACTCTGCGGGTATCGCAAGGGGTATGGGATTCACGACAGGTTCTTGTGGACGAGAAGCAGGAAACCACCCCTTCATAATCGCGATAATCTCTCCATTTTTATTAATCACTGGGGATCCGCTTACTCCAGGGGCAGCGGGGTATCGAATAGAAAAGAAATACACGGAAGCCCTCCAAGAGATAATCCCAACTCTGCCCACATAGCCCTCGTCGTAATGGTACGGAATACCGTGCGGGTTGCCAATAATAAGTACATGGTCTCCTTCGCGAACATCTTTTTGGCGCACAAGTTTTCCGGGTTCAATGGAAGGAAGAAGAGGATGCACCGGCGCTTCGAGCAGCACCAGATCGCCATCTTTGGTTCTGCCGAGGACTCGCGCCGAAACGGGAGGATAGCCATTTCGGAAATAAACGAAAATCCGATATTGCGCAGTATCGACCGTTATAGTTCCTTTTACCGTATCCCGCGAGATAAAATCTTCAACAATATGATTGTTGGTAACAATGTAATAGTGGGTTTCGCTTCGGTCGACAATAGAGCCTACTCCGCCAGTAACCGATACCATGTTGCCGTCGATAACGCTTTTTACTTCAAACTGAACGACAAAGTCGGTTCTCTCGTGGTACATCGACTGAAAATCCTGCGCCCGTGCAGCTCCGGCATAAATCATGAGCGAGCACAGCAGCAAAAAAAGCCGCCGTTGATCTTTGGAACAGAGCATCGTTGTTACTCCGTATGAAGATGTAAACTTCTAGTATGAACGGTAACATACAGCAGTAGTGTTGTAAACTCCCTATTGGATACCCGCCCCGATGGTTAATGTGTGTTCAATTTTGACAAGCAGCTCCTCGATTCTAGGTCAAAACTCCAAAGACGGACGCTAAATGCCTAGAAATAAAAAACCGTCACGTTACGTGGCGGGATTTTTATAGCCAGCGGTTTCAAAAAATAATTTTCGCCAAGTCGGCCAGCATCGCAAGAACGAAAATGAACAGTATGAGCAGAAAACCTAGTTGCATCAAGAGCGTTTTAACCCTCTTGGATAAATCTTTTCGGATTACACTTTCAATTGCAAAAATTAAAATATGTCCGCCATCCAATCCGGGAATAGGAAGCAGGTTAAAAAATGCCAGAAACATGCTTATGTTCGCAGTGAGAAAAATAAGACTTACGAACCCTCGCCGAGCCATTTCTCCGCTGATCGATGCAATGCCTATGGGTCCCGAAATGGTATTTGAAGGCGACATCTCTCCTTTAAACATCTTGCCGAACACCTCAATATTTCTCTTAAGAAGGTTGGCGTTGTAACGCATACTCTCCGAAAACGATTCGAAAAAGCCGTATCTTTGGGCTGCGCTGAACTGAACCCCGATGCGCGCTGTTTCTCCGTACATTCTCGGAGTCACTGTCAGCACATGCGCAGAATCGCCGCGCCTCACCACAATCGATAATTCGGCGTTGGGATGCTCGTTAATGTATGCAACTAACTTATCAAACGTAGCCACCGTCACCGACAAGTCGTCCACTTTTATGAGTTCATCTCTTTCTTGCAGGCCCGCTTCTTCCGCGGGGCTGTCCGGCTCCACGAACGATATGTGCACAAAATTTTTAGGAAGAAGGCCGGCGTCCCCGAATGTTTGTTGCGCTACGCTAACTGCTTTCGGGGTGACAACCGCGGTCAGCGTATCGCCGTTTCGTTCAAACACGATCGATGTCGCTCGATTGGGAGATGTGCCTATGATAAATGAAACGTCGTCCCAGTTTTTCATCCCCTTCCCTTCAATAGAAATAATCTTATCCTCTGCTTGAAGGCCGGCCAGCTCTCCCACCGAACCGGAAACCACGCCTCCTATCACCGGACTCAACCGGTGGCCGGTAACGGTATTACCAACGGTCATGAAAATGCCGGCCATCATTACAACTCCTAAAATAGCACTCGCGACCGGACCGGCCCATACGATTAGCAATTTCTGCCACCGCGGCTTATTGATAAAGGCACGGGGGTCGTCCGATTCGGCGAAGGGGTCGTCGTATAGCTTTACATATCCCCCGAGCGGATAACGAGAAAAACGATACTCTGTTTCGCCCGGCTTTATTCCAAAAACTTTTTTACCGAACCCCACAGAAAATACCGTAACCCGCACGCCGAAAGATTTAGCAACCAGAAAATGACCAAGCTCGTGGAACACAACCACAACAGATATGACGAAAAGAAACGCGGCCAGCGTAATCAACAATTGCATCCCGCTCCCCGATCTTTTTAGAGTTTTCAATTTCTCCTACAACGCTATTGTGAAAATACCAAACACCAACCGCCTAGTCAATGGGAACACTATCGTGACGACCACCAAAGTTTGAGGCTTGAATCGGCTTTAAATATTGTGATATGTTTACGGTAAGAGCAGGGGGGGCGATAATTAGAATTAAGCCCCAGCTCCATATAATCGCTCACCACACATGGGAGGAGTACCCGTAAAACATCACTCTAAATCAAAAGTCGGACGACGCCGATCGCATTTGGCTCTTAAAAAGGGCTCCTTTTTTGCATGTCCGAACTGCAAAGCGCCTGTGTTGCCGCATCGAGCATGCGCGCATTGCGGAATATATTCCCCCAAGGCGCCTACGCAGACAACCTAACGCTTCGGAGAATTTAGAATATAGAATTTAGGAATCCGCGGTTGTTGCGTCCTAAATCCTAAATTCTAGATTCTAGATTCTAGATTCTTGGCTACTCGCCATCTCGCTCGTTCCATAATTTTACAATCTCTCTCCGAGTGGGACTTTTGGAATAAACAGCGCGACTTCGCCGGCGTCCTTGAGCGGAACATGGCCGAGTTCGGTCCCGGCATTGATGAGCCGGATTTTGTACTGCGCGTGGCCAACGGGGTCATTTCGCACCTGAAAGAACTCGACAACATCATTGCTAAAGCGGCGCCTGAATGGCCGATCGAACAAATTTCAATCATAGATCGAAATGTGTTGCGAATCGGTTTGAGCGAATTGCTGTTTGCAAACAGAGAAGAAGTTCCTCCCAAGGTGGCAATGAACGAAGCAATAGAACTTGCCAAAGCATACGGAGGCCCCAATTCCGGTAAGTTCGTCAATGGCGTGTTGGGCACTATCTACAGAGAACTCGGCGAGCCCGGAAAAGACATGCAACCGCCGCCCAAAAAAGGAGCAGAACAAAAAACAAAAAACGAAGAAGAAAAAACCGTCGAATAATATATGTCGAAGGACCATTCGCAGCTTGAATCGCTGATCGGTTATGTATTCACCGATAAAGATTTCTTATGGGAGGCCCTTACGCATCGTTCATACCTGAACGAAAATACGTCATGGAGCCTGCCTCATAACGAGCGCCTTGAATTTCTAGGAGACGCGGTATTGGAATTGGCGATGAGCCGCTATCTGTTTTCCGCGTTTAAAGAGTATGCCGAGGGCCAACTCACCAGTCTCCGCGCTGCCCTTGTAAACGCTCAAATGCTTGCCCGCGTTGCCAAAGAAATCAAGCTTGATGATTTTGTCCTTCTTTCCCGCGGAGAAGCCAAAGACATCGGCAGGGCGCGGGAAACCATCCTTGCAAATGCGGTCGAATCGCTCATCGGCGCCATCTACCTGGACTCCGGCCTGGAATCAGCCTCGCAATTCGTGGAAAAATTCATTGCCACCCATTTGCAAGAAGTGCTGGAGAAACGCCTCTGGAAAGATCCAAAAAGCTATCTGCAAGAAATAATTCAGGAAAAGAGAGGGGTTACGCCGAATTACAAAGTACTGGAAGAATGGGGTCCTGACCATAAAAAAACGTTCCGTGTCGGCGTTTTTTTCGGCGATGAACTGATTGCAAGCGGTGACGGACTATCAAAACAAGAGGCGGAAATTGCGGCTGCCCAAAACGCCCTTGCTCAATATAATCGATGAATAAAGAATTCCATAGAGAGAACGAGCAGTTGCCGAGCCTTTTGCGAGCAGAGGTGGTGTTGGATAAGCAAAAATTCGGGCAGCCGCTGGCGGAAGGAATAGAAAGAAAAGCAAGAAACGGATTCGCTTTTTTTGCGAAGCGACGAGACGAAAAAAGCGGCAAAGAACGGTGGGAATTCATTACCGTGAGAATAGGCGATGCGCCGATTCTCTATACCGTTAACGACAAACAGTATAGAAATTTTTCGAAAAGAGAAATCGTTGCCGTGCCGGCGGATTTTATTTGGAATCTGGAAGAAAAAATATGGACCGTGTCATGGAAAGAAGATCCCCCAGGAGATATTCTCGACGAAACCAGAGAAAAAACAGACGGACCATAACTGTAGTGACGCTGTTCGAAAAACCTTGGATTAGTAGCTGTTTTCGTAGATTTGTGACTTTTGCCAAAGCCGTTTTTTCCATATTTCCGACCTTGATTATTTTAGTATAGTTGGTATAGAGTGAGTGATGGTAACCAATAATGAAAGGGGTTAGTAATGAGTAGTAACGTCGTGAGTGAAATCGAGAGACTGAAGATGCTTTTATTGCAATCCACGCCAGTATGGATTGAAGGGAAGGACTTCCTCGCGTTTAACTACGGGGATGAATCACAAAAGCATTCAATGGCGGGCTACAACTCAAGAATCACCAGCGCGTCGGGGTCCGCAGTTATCGACCGAAAAACGGGGCAATGGCGATTTTTGGAGCCGCATATCCGGCTTACAAATGTTTCGCATGTTTCAACCTTTGATCAAACGAGGTTTGGCCTGACGTTTGATGAAATAAGAAAAGCGATAGAGACGAGCTGAAAGAAAAGGACCCGAGCGAAAAGAGTTTAGTTTTTTACACCCACTTACCGCAGGTTTTTCTGCGGTTTTGTTTTGCAGAACACTGCAATTTTCTCTAAGCCTCTTTTGATATTTATCCAGTTTAGTTCTGAACGCCTTGACAATTCGTGTATTTTAGAATATCTTATATAAGATTGCTCGATTATCGGTAGGTGTCCGTTCACTTAGAACAAGGAGGTTGTATGGCTCCGCAGGAGCAGCAGAAAAAAGGCGGCGGCAAGAAGGAACAGCGGCAGAAGAAGACGAATAAGACGACCGGAAAGCGGAAGCCTCGTATTCAACGGCATTTCGATCGCCTGCCAAGGAAGAAGCTCCTTCACGTTTTGAAGAATAGCGGCGTCGCCGCTGCGAAAGAGTATTCCGAGAAGCATGGGCTCGGGACGTGGGCCTTTAAGCTCATCGACGAGTCACGCTGGAAAGAGCGGGAGCAGGCGACCTGCCAGCGCGCCGAGCAGCGTCGTCAGCGAAATACGTTGCGTCGTCAGGCAGTGAAGGCTGCTGTTGTACCTACTGTTGCATTGGAGCCTTCGACGCCCGACAGTGAATAGATCACGCGTTTCATCTACCCCGTTGTTCTTTGAACAGCGGGGATAATCTTTTTTGTGGATCGCTGTGGGATACATTGCGCTCTTGGGAGAAAAGTATTATTGTGTGAGGTAGCAACGAACCAACATACCGGAGGCCCCGTGGGCGTAACGCGGATTCTCGCGCTTGTCGGAGAAAAAGGGTCGGGCAAGGGTGAATTTGTAACATATGCCGCAGAAACGTTTTTTAAAGCCGAAGAGCCCCTTGCGGTTACATGGAAAAGAACCACGCGGAACATCCCAAGAGAAATCTGTCGAATCCTTTATGTTCGCGAGGAGCCCGAGTTTCTTCAAAAACTGCCCCTGGGATTACAGATAGTGTTTGACTTTGTGCCGCCACTAAAAGTTTTTGATAGGAAATCGGACATACAAGAAGTTTCTTGGGAAGATGCCATTGCCAGACAACAGTGGCCCGCAAAGCGGTTGGCGCACATTCGATTTTCCGATCCTCTGCGCGAAATCACCGACCTGATGGGAATGCCGCACGATACGCGGTATCTCCAACGCTTGCCGCAGATGCTGCAAATAATTTTCGGGTCGAATGTGCTCTCGCGTGCGGTAGTGAGCCGAGCCCGGGATTGTCGCGCGGACAAGGTGATTCTCGACGGCGTGCGCTGGCCGCATGACGAAACTGCCGTACGATTCCTAAGGGATTCGCAGTTGATTTATATTACTGCTAAAATGGAAATTCGCTACGCGCGCAGAAAGAATCGTGGCGAGAATGTCGAAGAGCATGACATGCCATTTGAAGAATTTCTCCGTCAAGAACAAGAACAGTCCGAAGTATACATTCCTTTCATTGGATCGAGGGTCGACGGCAAAAACCGCATTGACAACAATGGCGCCTTGGAAGAGTTTTATAAAGAAGCTCGCCGCGTGCTTGAGGCGAGCTGCCGAGAATAACCCTTTACGCGGGTTATTTTTTTATCTTCGTATTATGTTATGACACAAATTATGCTATAGCATTTTTTGTGTCATAGATTTGGATGAGCTTATGGATGGGTTTTGGGGTACGTTTTGAGTTTGGGGACAAGTTTTGGGCGGACGATCAAACCTCTTTCAAAAACTTATTGAGAATATTTTGCAGTTCTTCCTCGGAGAAAAAATTGATCGTAATTTTACCGCGACTGCCGCGCTTGATAAATTTCACGCGCGTGCCCAGCGCCTCTTCAAGGCGGTTTTTTATATATTCGGATTCCGGATCTTGGCGTTGCCGGTCAGGCATGAACGTATCAGCCGCCGCACCTTGAGGTTTTTCGATAAGCTGCTGTGCCTGGCGTACGCTTAAATTCTGCGACATAATTTCGTGCAAGATATTGTTTTGCGAAGACGGATCGGTTACCGCAAGGATCAGCCGGGCATGACTTTCATTAATCTTTCCGTCTGCGAGCGCAAGCTGGGCCTCGCGAGGAAGTTGCAGCAGCCGGATACTATTTGCGATCGATTCACGGCTTTTGCCGAGCCGCTGGCCGATTTCACGTTGTGAAAGACCAAATTCATCCTGCAGGCGCGCATACGCGCGTGCAGTTTCAAGTGGATTCAGATCGGCCCGCTGGATATTTTCAATGAGAGCCATTTCAAGCTTTTCGCGCTCTTGCCGCGGAGCCTCCTTAATGACCGCAGGAACCCGTTCAAGACCGATCATTTTCGCCGCAAGCAGCCTTCGCTCGCCCGCAATAAGCTGATACTCAACGAGCGACCCTTCGGTCGTTTCGCGCTCCGCGCGAGTCACTATAAGCGGCTGAAGAATGCCGTATTCCCTGATGGAGGCGGCAAGCTCTTGAAGTTGGGATTCGTCATGCGCGTCTCTGGGTTGGAACGGATTGCGTTTTATTTTCGATACCTCAATATGAAATATCGGCTCGTGATATTTGCTTGGTTCGGGAAGTTTGGGTATTGTATCCGGCGGCAAGGCCGAGGATGTTACAGGTGAGGTCGGTTGAGATATGGCCGGTTGAGATATGGCCGGTTGAGTTGTCTGCGACAGAATTGGAGCTTGAGGAGCAACATCCGGCGGCTGCAGCAAAGACGGCGCGAGTGGTGGCGCCGGAGCAGACGATTGGCCAGTTGATGCTCCGCCTGGCGGATTTTTAGGTGGAATGAGGGATTCAAGGCCGCGGCCCAACATCTAGAATCTAGAATTTAGAATTTAGAATTTAGGGCCCCACGACCTTTTCAATTCTCGTTTTCCAAATTCTGGTTTTAAAACTTCAGGATTTATTAAGATTATAAATTATAACGTTGTTTATTGTTCCTGTTGTATGATTTCCCGGGCCAGTCTTTCGTAGGCTCGTGCGCCTTTTGATCCGGGCGCGTACTCAAGAATAGTTTTAGAAAAACTCGGGGATTCGGCAAGTTGAACGTTCTTCGGAATTTCAATTTCATAGACGCGGTGCGGAAAGTGACGGCGCAGTTCTTTGGCAACATCGCGGGAAAGCCGTTCGCGGCGATCATACATGGTTAAGAGCGCTCCGGCGATTTTTAATTGGTGGCGCAAGTTCGTCTGTACCAGCTCGATGGTCGAAAGCAGCTGGCCAAGACCCTCCAGGCTGTAATATTCGCATTGCACCGGGATAATAAGTTCGTCCGCGGCCACGAGTCCGTTTACGGTCAAAAGTCCCAAGCTCGGCGGCAAATCGATGATAATGTAATCATAGTGATGTCGAATGGGCATCAGGAATTTCCGCAGTAAAAATTCCCTGTCGGTTTCATTCACAAGCTCTACCAGCGCTCCGGCCAGATCAACCGACGCGGGTATGAAGTGGTAATTAAAGATGGTCGAGGGTTTCACAAGGGCTGTCGCATCTTCTCCGAAAAGACCGTGATACACGCTCTTTTCAATTGTTCGCGGATCAATTCCGAACGTTGAAGTGGCGTTCGCCTGCGGGTCAAAATCAACCAGAAGAATTTTCCGACCCAAAAGCGCGAGATACGCAGAAAGATTAATGACGGTAGTGGTCTTTCCTACTCCGCCTTTTTGATTGCACACCGCGATAACCCTTGCCATTGCATTCGTAATAGTAAAACAGCCCGAGCGAAAACTCAAGGCTGCTAGTCGCTAATTACGGACCGGGTGGGCGCGTATTTTTTCTATTGTTGAAGCGAGGGCTTCGATATGTCCTAATCCGGTGTGTCCGCAACCGAGCTTCGTGTTGCCCTGTGCGGCGATTAAAAATTCTTTCTCTTCTTTTGCCATGCTGCAAATCGCGTGAAGTTGCTTTTCAAATCTGGAGTACAGGATACCCATATATGGCGCGTTCCGAAAGAGTGCGGTTGCATTACTGGTATAAATCCGCGACCACCATATTCTTATCTGCCGGAGCATAAGCTCGTGTTGAGGATTAGTAAATGCCGCATCAATCGCGCAGCATTCAATCTCGTTAAATCGTACAAGATCCGGATGGTCAGAAAATCGGTCCCTTATATGCACGCGCATATCGATGGCTCCTTGTGGTTGGTCTGTTCCCCATTATACCATCGATCAATGGTTCTGTGAAGCAACTCGTTCCCACATCATTGCAAGCGAAACGTAACGGCCTCACCGCAAGATTTAACGACTTTTTGGCCTGAATTTGTCGAGGGTCCAATTTTTCTTCGGCGGCTAAATTCTTCTACCGCCTTCAGCGCTGCCATCCACTTCCGGAAAAACCTCTCTTTTCATGTAATTAATCTTTTAAATTCCTCCACCATCGGAACATGCTCCGGATCAACGCCATACTCCCGAGCCAAATAGTAAGCGGTCCAATCCGCCAATAGAGTCGTGGAGAAAATTTTATAGAACTTCGTGTGATCTCTAAGCTTAACAGTTTCGGCTGGCAATCCTCGGCGCTTGTACAGCCGCCCTAGCACCTTCATTCTTTTGAGAATCTTGGGGTGGTCGTCCCCTTCTTTCAAAAAAATAAAATAAAAATTACTCGACAACGATTTTGTTGACGACCGAACATCGAAACCGGTCATCTCGTTATGGTTCAATTCGGGAACCACATTATAAAACGCGGGAATTTTCCCTGTTTCATTCAACTTAATCTTCCAGATATAGGCCAGCGCCTCGTTGGCGGCGGAAGCATAAATTACCGGAATCTTATGTATCAGTCTTTGTGCAAGTTTCTTCCCGGCGAGTTCGTATGCAACCGGCTTCAGAGCATCGGCGAGTTCGTCGATCTCTTCCAGTCCGTTTTTCTGATTCATGAATGCCAAAAGGGCTTTTGCCGAAAAGCCGAGCGCCATGCGCGGTTGAATATGAATATCGGGCAATTGGATATATGGCACCTTGTGCCGCCGAGCAAGTTCCAACAGCGTTCCGCCCGTAGCCACCGCTGCAAGCGGAAGCTTTTTCTCCATAGCCTGGTTAAAACTGCTAATAGTTTCTTCGGTATTTCCTGAATACGAGATAGCAATCACAAAGGCGTTTCTCAACTCTTTCTCCGCAAGAACGGGCAATTCATAGTCCCGGTGAAGCACAACATCCAGATACGGATTCCAGATTTTGATGAGACCGGCGGCCAAGTTTGACCCCCCCATGCCGGCAACAATATATTTACGTATGCTGCGAAAATAACGGCGGTTTTCTATAACCGGCTGATACGCAAACTGCTCTGCAAAATTCTTGATTGCGTCGTACATTCCCATCAGTGCCATCATACCATGATTTCAGCTTAAACGCCCCTTCTAATCCATCAGGAAAAACAAGGGAGGCTCCGCGCGGAACCTCCAGTTTTAAAAACTAGATATAATCAGACGCCGCAACTGGCGCCGTCCTCCTGTCGGGGCATAAGGTTGCGTTCTTGCACTTCTTTCGCCACCTTTGACCAGCCGCTAATCGTAGAAAATTCTTTACCCATCACCACCCTAGGATCTACTTCTTCCCAATCAGTGTTCTCCACCGCCTTGAAATACAGCGCGGTCTGCAGATAATTGTTCGGGAACCAAAACGAATTAAACGCCAACGCCTCTCGGTACAACTCATTTTCGGAAAGCCCTTGTGACGCTCCGAGCTGGAGCAGTCCCAATAACGCTGAACCGTGATTGCAGTCCTGGAAAAAGGTGGAATTATTGCAGCAGGGGCGGTAAGTATTTTGGGCAATACGCGTAACGAGTGCCTCTTGGTCTGGGGTTAACGCCACTACCTTGAATTTATTGAAATATGCGCCGCCGTTTTCTTCTTTGCCGAGATTCCATCCGCCCGTTGAGGCAAAATTGAAAAGGTCTCCGCCGGCAATGGGACTTGATTGGTTGCTGGACATATAGTTTGCAAGTCCGAGCGCCCACAGAAAATTCACGTAGTAGCCCGCGCTTTCTTTCGTGAGAAGAATTGGCGCATCCGCCGATCCTGCGAGCGCATCTTGAATTTTTTTAGGAATACCGCCCCGTTTCTCATAGAGCGCGGTAATTTTTGTCAGATCAATGACGCCGAACTCAACGAGTTTTACCATGCTGTCGCGGAGCGCAATTTTGCTTTGAATACCGGCTGCGGGCAATACTTTTGCCGACACTTCGTCAAATAATTTTTGATCTTCGGGAGACAATTTCCGTGATATGTTCGATACGCCTTGCCCTTGCTGCGGCGGAAGAATGCTTGCCGCAATCGGTTCTGCTTTAAACATATTCCAATTCACGCCAAACACGATAAACGCAAGTACGATTACCGCCACAAGAATTGGAATATCTTTCCCTTGAAAAGACGGTTTCTGCGCGACTATACAGGCGTCGCCCTCGCAAATCGAACCATCTTCTGCTCCTTTCAGCGCCCTGATATCTTTCATAAGGAACCAAAGAGCGGAAACGAGGAGTCCAAACGAGAGCGTTTTGAGCTCTAGTCCCTGGAACGGAAACGCGGCTAGTCCTCCAGCAATGCCGACCGCCGCAAGCAACGCAGAGCCGCACACCGGACATGCCGAAGCGACTACTCCCACGAGCGTTCCCAGCCCGCTTCCCGTTAGCCCGCCCACTGCTTGGCGAAAACGAGGCGGACCAAATCGTTTCCACCGATACACAAACAACGATGAATCTATTCCAAAGAGAACAACCGCGCCAAGAGTCAAAATGCCGTATACCCAGAGATAGACCGGCTCACCTTTTGTGTTGTTAATTAAGCTTGTAACGCTGGAGTTAAGATTTAAGCTCCGGTAAAAAAGAAGGAGCAGCGAGAGCGACGCAAGCACGCCGACCGCTCCATAAAATACTTTTGCGAGAAACCGGATATTTTTTTCTTTCAGAAGCTCTGCCTCCAGGCGCGCAGTATCTCCCGCGTCGCTTTCCGCGTTTTTTGTCGGAGGCGAACCCTGATCAATTGCGCGACCGGTAATTTCAATATTGCAGCTGTTGTGTTCTTTGCACCATACTTCGCATTTCTCCGCCCACTCTTTTCCTGTGATGAGCGAAGTCGGATCATCGGCATATCGAAAACCGCATGCTTCGCATTCATATTGATCGTCGGGTTGTGATCGGTTAATTTTTACCATGGCTTAATGACCGCCGTGTTCGCTATCTCCGCCGCAACCGTCGGATAAATTCCATACATCAACGACTTGTTCGCCGGTGAAACCGTATTTGCGAATAAGATATTTTCCCAGTCCGCCGTAGACATACCAACGCCAGCACTTGCAACAACAGGGTCCATTTTCATTCGAATTCTGCATAGCATAGTCATACGCCCCCTGTTCCTTTGGGGTCAATTCCATATCATAATAACCCATCATATTCTTCGCAATGTATGATGCCACCCACTTTTGGATTCCACGGGTACATGAGGAATATTTTGACCTTGTAACGATAGCATAAATTGGACG
>Ga0209541_10005732_pt1 | contig 21557 bp, 30 predicted proteins | sample RifCSPlowO2_01_FD_184027 | JGI IMG/M metagenome (GOLD analysis project Ga0209541, IMG submission 184027) | Groundwater microbial communities from Rifle, Colorado - Rifle CSP2_plank lowO2_0.1 (SPAdes) (version 2) | ecosystem: Environmental > Aquatic > Deep subsurface > Groundwater | place...
CCCCACCAAGTGTACAAAGCAAGAGCTATTTTGATTACTGTACTTCAGATAAAATGGGGGTTGAATATTTTTGCGGGGGGAACAGGGTTGCTGCTGAGACTTTTAGCTGCGGCTCTTTTGGAAAGGATTATTTTTGTGTTGATGGAAAATGTGTAAAGCCTTAGTATATATTATATATTCTTAATATAGATTAAATATTTATAATATCTTGAGTATCATATGTGTGATGGGGGTGGAAACTATGAGAAGGCGAGAAATTAAAGCACCATTCGGAGATATAGATACAAGAATAATCCATGACTGGACTGATGACAGTCTTGAAGATGATGAAGTGGATTTAAATGAATGGGCATTTATGCAGGGATATTATGAGGAGAACTAAAAAGAAGGGGTGTTTTCTTTTATTTTTGAGAGAATTAACGGAAAGCGCTCTTTAGATGCCGCCTTTCTTATAATTTTTTGTCCATTTGATCTTCTTTGGATCTCTTCTTAGTTTTATGTGGTTTTTTTCGCATTTATTTGAGCAGTAGTTTCTTATTTCTCCGCTGTTCAATGCAAGAATTTTTCCCTTTCCCTGTTCAATATTATTGCTGCAAAATATGCATTTTGCCATTTTTTACTTCCTTCCCTGACTCAGCCTTCTTGCCTCTATCTCTGTTTCTGTGAGCATTAAGATGTCGCCTATTTTTATTGGCCCTTTTACATTTCTTCTTAATATCCTGTTTATATCTCTTCCCTCAAGAACCTTACATCTGACTTGAGTTACCTCGCCCCTCATGCCTGTTCTTCCCACAATATCCTCTACCTTTGCAGGAGTGGCCCTTGTGAATAAAGATTCCTTGGCTGTTTTTTTTATTTCTTTTCCCTGCACTGTGTTTTTTATCATTTTATTGTTTTGACTTAGAAATTAATTCTTTTATTGCCTGCTTTGCCTCTCCTTCCTGAACTATTGAAACAGCAGCTGTAGGAACGCTCATGCCTGCTGCTCCTCCAAGCTCTTCTCTTTTAGGAAGAGGTATGAGCGCTATGCCTTTTTCTTCACATAAAGGAGGAAGATGCATAATTATCTCTTTTGGATTTGTATCCTGCGCTACAAACACTATTTTTGCTGTGCCTCTTTCTATAGATTTTGTTACTTCATTTGTTCCTTTTTTTATTTTTCCGCCTTTCTGGGCAAGCTGAAGCGCTTCGTATGACTTATCAATAATTTCCTTTGAAACTTTAGCATTTAGATCCATTTTAACCTCCAATTATGTCATTGGTTTAGAATGTGATTTTAGAAGAGTATTTAACCTTTTCGGAGGATTTGTTGCGTTAGAGGGACTTAAAATCTAAAGGGTAGTTTTTTAAATTCAGATTATCTTATAAAATCTATGAAAATAGGTTCCTTAAAAATAGGCGGATTTACAATATTATTAATTATAGTTTTTTCAATGTTCTTTTTTATTGCTTATATGGATAAAAAAATTTTGGATTTACAAAGAGAGCATTTTTATAATCTCATGGAACTAAATACTTCCGATTCTGCCATTGAGAGTTGGAGAATTGATGCTCTCGAGAAACGCTAAGCTTAATCAAATCTAACTATTTATTTCTATCTTTCAATTCTAAATCAGTAGCTAATTCGTAAGGACAGCAATTTAAAGACTGATGTTCCATTATAAAGTTATGTGTCCAAACCAATAACTTTAAATATCAATTGATACTTTGTATTATCAAATGAAAATGAAAGATATCAAACAAACAATAAGGGAATTCTTTTTTGTTAATCCTACTGCTAAACTCAGGGTAAGAGAGATAGAAAGAGCCCTTAAACTTTCCCTTCCGTCTGTTATAAGATACTGTAAGGAACTGGAAAAGGAAAGTATTTTAGCAACAATTAAAATAGGCAATGTTAATTTTTATACTGCAGACAGGGGCAGTGAAAAATACACCTTAGAAAAAAAGCTTTATAATATAAAAAGAGCATATGAATCCGGAACTATAGAATATTTAAGACAGGAATTAAACAACCCGCCAATTGTTCTTTTTGGCTCTTTTGCAAAGGGAGAAGACACAGAAGTAAGCGATATTGACCTATATATAGAAACCACTTCAAAGAAAAAAGTAATCCTTGGAAAATTTGAAAAGTTGCTTAAAAGAAAAATACAGATATTTCAGCATAAAGATCTTAACAAATTATCAAACCCCCATTTAGCAAATAACATTATAAACGGAATAATTCTGAATAATTATATAGAGGTTTTCAGATGAAAGAAACTAACTGGAATGATTGCTTGTTTAATAAATCAGCTAAAACCATAACTCCAGACATAAAAAGAGCAGAATCGTTAATAGAAACTGCAAATGAGAGAATAAATTTAATTAAAGAGGTAAATGAAAAAAACTGCAATTTTATATTTGAAGATTATTATACTTCATTGATTGAATTACTGCAGGCAATGGCTTTCAAAAAAGGATTTAATATTTTAAATCACATTTGCCTGGGTTATTATTTAAAAGATGTGCTAAGAAGGGAGGATTTGTATATATTATTTGATGATTTAAGATATAAAAGAAATTCCCTCACTTATTATGGAAGCAGAATGGATTATAAAACAGCAAAACAAGCAATAGAAAAATGCAAGAAAGTTATCAAGGAATTGAAAAAATAGTCAATAATAACATGAGATATAAATAACGCATTATTATCTACGTGATCCAACCAAAAGTTTTGTTTTTCCGATTTAAGATTGTGTATTTCTTTTGGTACTAACTAAATTGACGAAGAATTTATCTTTTTTTACTTTCAATATGCTTTAGGATTTTGTTTGTTTTGTTTTCAAGGGAAACTATTTTGTTTTCAAGAACATAAATTCTTTTTAAGCTCCAGATTACACCTATTAATGCTCCAAGAATAACATAAAGTACTATTTGATCATATGCTGCCATTTTCTATGATTCTTTTGATTTTACCTATTTAAAAACTTTGCTGTTTTGATTAATTTTAGGGCATAAATCTAATTTAGCAATCTTTTGGGGTTTTGTCTAGTTTTTAATTCTTTTATTATTTCTTCTAAGAATTGTTTAATTTTATTAAAGAAAGTATCAAAGTCTTCTGGTACTGGAATTAACATTATTCTTTCTTCTTCATTTTTGTTTATTGTAAAATCACTTGCTTTTCTTTCATAAAAGCTTTTTTTGTACTTTTCAAATTTTAGCATTTGTTTTATCTTTTTGATTATTTCTTCTTTGAAGTTTTTTATATTTAGTTTATTTCTTTTTTCTATTATATAAACGTCAATATAATCTCTTACTTTTGGGCCTTTTCTTGTTAGTATGGCTCTTATTTTTTCAATTAGTATCTCTTTTATATCGTAACATCTTAGTTTTGGTACCCTAAATATCCATTCTGACTTTTCAGGTAAAAAGAACGCAGGCCCAAAATCTTGATATTTCCCAAATATTAGATTATCGGCGTATTTTTCTATTATTTTGTATTCAATGATCTCTAAGAAATTTATCTGAATTTTAATGAATGTTTCTTGTGATGAATTATCTGGTATGTACCATAATTTAAATGTTGTTTGTTGGTTGCTGCCTCCAAATTCCACATACTTTTTGTTGTTCTTTGAATTTTTGAAATCTAATTCAACGTTGTGTGTTATTTCAGTCAATATATCCATGATCTTATTTATTTTGTCTGATATTATTTTCCTTATTTGTTTTCCATTTTTTTTATTGAATTCTTCTTGGTGAATATAAGTAAAATCCAGATCTTCAGAAAATCTGTAATAATCAAAGTAACATTTAGTAAGGCAGGTGCCGCCTTTAAATGCATAATTATTAAAAAAGTAACTGTTTAAACCTAATTCTAGAAGCAATCTGTGGAGTATGAGGTCTTTTTCTATTAGGTTTCTGTCCTTTATTTTTGTTTTGTTTGCTATTAAATCAATTATACTCTTTTTTATCATATTTATCTATTCCCTTCAAAATATTTTTTGGATATTTTTTGTTATATTTGACTATTTTTTTCTTTGACATATTTTTAGTCAATTCTTCAAATTCTCCTTTGCTATAATGCTTCAAGTATAACAAATCTAAGGCTGTTTTTTCTGCGTCTGAATAATTAAATGGGCTTTTTATTATTCCTAGATTCATTATTTTTGATGTGAGTTTGTATAATTTTACCTTTCTTTTCATTATGGATATTGGTTTTGCTCTAAATATTTTATCGTTTATAATATAATCTATCGTGAAATACTCATGTGTTAGGTTATTAAATTTTAAAGCTGTTTCTAATCCAAAGTACCAATTTTTTATTCCTTTTATTTTTAAGGCACTATTTAGTATTTCATAAAAATTCATTTCTGATTTTCCCAGCTTTCTTTCTTCAATTGAGTATATATAAAAAATTCCTTTGAATATTCTCTCTAAATATTTATGGTAGGTAAGGTAGCGGATTGCTGTATAATAATCAAATTTTAGAATTCTACAGTATTTTTTAAGCTCACTACTTGTAATAAACTTCTTCTCTATCCTCATTAATTTTTCTACTATTAATTTTAAAGTCATCTTATCATAATGTTATATAATTTGTAGCATTATGATATTTAAATAGTTTGCTGTTTTTAATTAATTTTAGAGTATAAATCCAATTTAGCAATCTTTTGGGATTTTGTCTAGTTTTTAATCTTCGAAAAGGATTTTTATTTATAACCAAACTTCTTATCATATTTAGGATGATCCATTATATCCAGAACAAAACAAACTATTTCTATCTGATCTCCTTTTATTGTATACAACATTCTCCAAAAATTAGTCAATTCTACTCGCCAGAGATTTGTCACATTATATCCTTTTGGTATTAATTTTTTAGCAATATTATCTCCATAGAAAGGATTTGCCTTTATAAATTCTATTTTTTGTTTTATTGATTTTAATAATTGCATTTCTTGTGTGCTTTCTTTTCCTTGCTGTATTTGTTCTCCTACTTTTTCGTTTAGTTTCTTATATTCTAAGTCTGCTTCTCCTATAATCACAACCCTTACAGGTTTGTTCATACCTCTGTTCCTCTTTTAATCATGTCTTCTAATTCTTTTCTTTCCGTAAATACCCAAAGAATTCCTTTAGTGCCAATTACTATTTTGCCGCTCCATTGCAAGTAATCAAGTATTTGCAGCAGTGTCTGATGCATAACTTTTTTTGGCAGTTTTCTCTTTATTTCAGCTAGTGTTATTACTTCTCCTGCTTCTTTTAACACATCTTCTACCATAAGCACTGTGTTTAATCTAGGAGAGTGTATCGGGCTTTCTTTTTTTATTCGTACTTGTGTCATTTTATATATCCTTTTAGTATGAGTATATGGTATAAATGTATAAACTTATATATAAACCTTTTTATTTTTAATCTTCGAAAAGGATTTTTATTTATAACCAAACTTCTTATCATATTTAGGATGATCCACTATATCCAGAACAAAAGCTATTATTTCTATTTCCCTTTCTCCATCAGTTAGGGTATAAAGCATTCTCCAATAATTAGGCAGTTCAACTCTAAATAAATTAGTTACCCCATATTTTCGGGTATACTCAGCAGGAATTAATCTTTTTGCTATTGGTTCTCCGTAATGCGTGTTTGCTTTTATTAGTTCTTTTTTTCTTTTCTATAGCATTTAATATACTTCTTTCTATTTTAGATTTTGAAGCTTGTTCATTAAGGTATTTGTATACTTCTTCTGCTTCCGGAGATAATACAATTTCTACTTTTTTATTCATAACCTCAATCCTTCTTTTATTGCTTTTTTTAAATTTGGGTTTGTGTTATGTATCCAAGTTATTCCCTTCATTGTTACTAATATTTTATTACTAACTTCAAGATATTCTAAAATTATTTTTAAGGTGTTATGATTTACTTGTTTTGGTAATCTTTTTTTTAAATCTGCAATTTTTATTACACTTTCTTCCATGTTCTTTAAAGTTTCTTCTACCATTAAAACAGTGTTTAAAGTAGGAGAATGTTCTAAACTGTACTCATACACACTTTGAGTTGAAGCTACCATCGTTATTTTTTCATTAATAATTGATATTAACTAGTAATTAAATAGTATGTACTTATATATAAACCTTTTTATTTTTAATCTTCGAGAAGGATTTTCATGGCTGATGCAAATGCAGGTCTGGTTATCAGCACGCCGATTGTTGCACCTACTATTGTAACTATTGCAAATCCTGTGAGCAAACCTGCTCCTGCCCTTAGAAGAGGGAGCATTGCTGCAACTGTTGCTGCGTATGCGACAAAAATTACAAAGAATGCACGTTTTGTACTTTCTTTTGAACTTCCTGAACCTCCCCTAAGCATTTCATCTGCTATCACAATCTGGTGGTCCACTCCAGTGCCTACTGCTGCAATTATTGCTGCAATTGCTGCAAGATCAAGGTTCTGCTTGAAAAGGGCTGCGAATCCAAGTATTATATAAATTTCACTTACTACTGTAATCATTATTGGAAGCGAGACTTTTAATTTTCTATATCTGAAGTAGATAATTATTCCTGCCGCAATTACCGCAAGGAAACCTATGAAAAGGGCGTTATTTACAAATGCCTCGCCAAGAGAGGGAGATATTGAATCTATTTTTTCTATTGAAAGCTTTGATGGGAGGGAGCCTGTAATCAGGACTGTCTGCAGCCTGTCTCGATTTTTAATTGTGCTCTCAAGTGCTTCTTCCTGTGTGAAGCCTGCGCCTGGGCCTGAGATTACAATTCTTGTTGCTTTCTGTCCTTTCAGGCTTGCGTCGATCTGCAATTCATCTACCAAAATATTATCCAAGTAAAAGTCTATTGTTTCGTTTAATACCCTTCCTCCCCTGCCTGTTGGACCAGAGGCCAAATCTTTTGTTATTTCTGCATGCCTTTCTGCTGCATCAGGGCTTAATGCAATTTCGAATTCAAACCTGCATACATACTGACTGTCTGATCTTTGGCATGGAGTTATTATTCTTGAGCATGTTGCATCTGTCCTGCATACAAATGTTACGTCTTTTCTTCCGCCTTCAAATACTACATGGTCTGATATTCTTGCCTCAAACTTTCCCTGATTTTCAAGCAGACTTTTTATTTCCTCTTTTGTTACACCTGCTATTTCAGCGATTATAAATCTGTTGCCTTCAAGATCTGATGCTGATTTTACTGTGACGTCTGCGAGACCATAAATATTTAATCTGCTTTCCATAACACTTATTATGTCCTGCACCTGAGAATCAGTTATTTCCTCTTCAGGAGAGAGAAGAACTCTTGTGCCTCCCTGGAGATCAAGACCCTTTCTTAGGTTTGATTTTGGGAAATCTGCAATTGTCAGCCCTATGTCATCTGATTTTTTTATGAATGAGTAGGCCTGTTTTGTAGTTGTTATTGTTACGGGATTATCTGTCTGAATGGAGCTTAATGCATGATTGAACTCTTCAATTGTTTTTATTTCCCTGCTGTTTATTGCCAGGATTTTTTCCCTTTTTGTCGGAGGAGTATCTCCTGAAGGAGTTCTTAACCCTGATTCATATGCTGTGCTGTTCTGCTCTACTGCACTTACTGCAATAGCCTGCTCTCCAAACTGGTGGTTAATTGAGATAAACGAAATTAGAAGGAATATTATCAGCATCCATATTCTCCATTGCTTCAGCAGTTTTTTTGTTTTCATTCTATTTTTTTCTTTTTGCAGTAAGCCCATAGTATTCCTGCATTTGTGAGATATGTTGTAAATATGTCTGTTATTAGTGCGATTAGGATTATTGTAAACATTTCTTTGATTACAACTGAGTTTGTAAACACTACACCTATTATCATTACTGTGATTGCAGTAAATGTCATTGTGAGTCCTGTTTTTGCTGAGTGCACCATCCTATCAAACAGCTTAAAATCTCTTTTCTTTATTGCCCAGGTAGTCAGTAGTATGTCTGTATCTACTGAATAGCCGATTATCAGGAGGAATCCTACAATTCCTGCTGTTGAGATGTCCATTCCAATAATATTTACTATTGCGAGGGTTATTGTAACATCCATTAAGGCTGCAGATATTACTGCTATGCTTGGTATTGGTGTCCTAAATGAGATAAACACTGCAAGGCCCATCAGGAGGAATGCAAATACTATTGCTATCATAAGCTGCTTGAAAAATGCCTGGCTTAATTTCGGGCTTGTTTCTTCAACGCTGAAATTTTCCCCTGTAAGTTCAAGGTTTAATTTTTCTTTTAGTATATTTCTTAATCTTTCTTCACTTAAGTCTGAAACCTCTATGATAAATCCTATCTGCTTTCCTGTTTTTATATCACTTAATTTTTTTATGTTTGAATCAACTTCAAGAGCATTCTTTATTTCCAGTTCTGAGAATTCCTGTTCTGTGTAGACTGTTGCAGCGATGCCTCCCTTCAGTGTTACATCCTTGTTCATAAAGTCTCCTGTCTTTGCAATTTTTATTCCTATAAGCATTATGGAGACGATAAAAATAATTATTGGTATTAACATTAAGATTTTATAATTTTTTGACCAGAAGCTTTCAATGTTTTCTTTTCTCATCAGGCTGTATGGGATATATTTGGTTTAAAAGCTTTGTTGTGTGTATCTTATTGCTTTTTCTATTGCATGGGCAACTTTTACAATTTCAAATGCGCTTTGCTCTGCGTGGTCCTCTGAGGCGTCAAAAGTTACAAGAATTCCTATACTGTCCCTTCCTGATTTATGCGGCCTAAATTCAGGCTGAGGATAGCTGTTGTTTACAACATAATTTTTTCTTACCATCAGAACTGCAATATAATTCATTGCAATCTCTTCTAATTCCCTGCTAAATCCTCTTTCCAGGATTATTATTTTTTTTCCAGTTTTTCCAGTCGAAGGGTGGCGGCTGTAAGGACATATTCTTTCTTCTCCGATATAGCCGATACATTCGCCAAGCCTGAATTCATAGCCTTCTGAGTCATTTCTTGGATTTTCTAATTCTCCTGTTGACCAAATCTGGCGCGCAAATTTTATGTCTGTTTCTTCCCTGTGTTCAGTTATGTTCGGCATATTAAGGAATATATCCCTGTATGCCCTTGCTACTGTCTCTGTAAGAGGCTCTGCGAATTCTAACTTTCTTTTTTCATATGACATGCTTTTTTTAGTTTTAGTTTAATTTATACGTCTTGTGAATTTTTAGAATATAACTTTAGAAAACTAATACAAAAACTTATATATGCAGGTATCTATTTATTGTTATGAGTCTTAAAGAAATACTTTGGAAATTTGGATTAACAAAAAGGAAAAGATTGGATTCAGAGGTAAAGTATGAAATTGCAGTGGTAACCGCTAAAAATTATATGGAAGAAGAGGATTATTTAACTTGGGGGATTGTTACAGGACAGTCAGGTCTAGGTGCAGCAATGAGTGAAGATGCAGAGTTTGTTTTAAGTTTTAGGGGAGGAGTAACAGCGTTTGATATAAACGACCAGACGCTTTTTCAATCTTTGGATATTGGCAATAGGGTTAATTTGGGTTATATAGAAGTTTTTACAGTAACTTTGGATTACATTCCCCCTAATTTCGATAAGAAACAGGAAGTTAGTAGAGTTTTATCTAATCGTGTATTTGTTAGTGCTGAAAAGTTAACGTAATTTAAATGATTATCAACACACAGTTAAAATGGTATTTTTAGATTGTTTTTATATGTTTCTATGTATTTAGAAAGATATATAAACTAGTTAATTGTTAATTAGAAAGATGAAAGGAACAGATATTGTGTATAGGGAGATACTTTATAGGGCAATTGAAAAGAAAACAAGGGTTTTGACCCAGGCCGACCTATCTAGGACTCTAAAAATTTCTTTAAGTACTGTTAATAATGCTCTGAGGCCTTTAGTAAGGATGGGGGCAGTGTTGGTAAATCCAAGAAATTTTCATGTTGTTGATGCCAAGAAAATTCTGTATTACTGGGCGAGTATAAGAAATCTGCAAAGAGATGTTATTTATGCAACTAGAGTGGATGAACCTGTGAGAACTATTGAAAAATTAATGCCTGATGATGTTGTGTTTGCTGCTTATAGCTCTTACAAATTTTTGTTTGATGACGTACCTGCAGATTATTCTGAGGTTTATGTTTATGGTGATGAGAGTTTAAAGCAGAGATTTCCACAGACTAAAGGGCCGTTTAATTTGTTTGTTTTGAGAAAGGATGCTGCTATTGGAATCTACGGAAGGAAGACAACTATAGCAAACACTTTTGTTGATTTATGGAATTTAAGAGAATGGTATGCCAAGGAGTTTCTTAAGTTAATGGAGGAAAGGCTTTATGGAATTTTGGAATAGTATACTTACAGAGAAAAGCTGGAATAAGTTGCAGGATTTGAGAAAGGAGAAGTTTAAGTTTATTTTAATTGGAGGATGGGCCGCTTATCTGTATACTGGCCAGCATAAGTCAAAAGACATAGATATTATAATTCCAGATTTTAATAACCTGGAAGTATTGAAACGAGAGTATAATTTAATAAAAAATGATAACTTAAGAAAATATGAAATCAAGATGGACGAGATAGAGATTGATATATATCTCCCATATTATTCTAGGCTTTCCATACCTTTAGAAGATGTATTAAACAAAACTGAGAATGTTATGGGTTTTAGTGTTGTTTCTCCTGAAGTCTTGCTGGTGCTGAAACAAGGGGCAGAAATTGACAGGAGGGACAGTGTTAAGGGACAAAAAGATAGAATTGATATTATGACTCTTCTCTCCTATTCAAAAGTAGATTTTAATAAATATATGCTTTTACTTAAAAAATACAAGATAAAACATTTTTCTAAAAGGCTTAAAGAAATAATAAGAAATTTCAAAGATATAAAGCATCTGAATCTAAATGAGAGAAAGTATGCGATAATTAAAAAAAGAATATTAAAGGAATTATTATGACTGTTTTTCTTTATTAAAGAATTCCCTTATTCTGCTTACAGGATCTTTTGTTATTTTTAGATTGCTGTCCTGCGGGAAGCATTTAAAGTAGCTATCCCAAATAAATCTCTGGTCAAGAAAAACAACAATTCCTTTGTCTTTTTCAGACCTTATGCATCTTCCTGCATTTTGCAGGCAACTAATAATTGCAGGCATTATATAACCATAGTCCCAACCCCTGCTAAATTTTTCTTCATAGTAATTTATCAGCTGCTTTGTTTCAAGGTCTGGTTTTTCTAGAGGAATACCTGCAACAACAACACATTTTAAGATGTTATTTTCTATATCCAATCCTTCTCCGAAATTTCCTCTGCTTACACCTAAAAGAACTGCTCCGCTGTTTTTATATGACTTGAACGTTTCTATGAGCTCTGCCTTCTGCTGTTTTGTTGCGTCCTGCGCCTCAAGTAATATTGTTTTTTCAGACAGCCTTGAGAGATGATTATAAACTTCGTTTCTTATATAATAACTTGGGAAAAATACTGCTGAATTGCCATGTATTTCGTTTGTTATTTTTGCGCAGTATTCTGCTATTTTTTTGTACATCTCAGGACTTCTTGCTGTGAATTTTGTTGTTGTTTCAGGCACTATAATGTTAAGCCTGTTGTGCTCAGGGAAGGGATTTGGAAACTCTCCTATAAGTGTTTTGAAGCCGAATAAATCTCTGTACATCTCAAGCGGCTTAAGCGTTCCTGACATGCATATTGTACTGTATGAAAAATCTCCTATGTGTGATGTTATAAGCGCCGGATTAAGGCAGCTATATTTTACAAGGGTATGGTGATATCCTTTTTTTGTTTTTTCATTTTTTATAATTCTTGCAAAGCCATTGTCAGGGCCTTCCCATTCAAGAAGAAAATTCGCCAGGGGAATTGTGTAGCTTCTTTTTTTCTGTTCGGTTGTTTTACTGCCTATAGAAAGCAAATTTTCTGCCAGCTGGTCAATCTTAATTATTTCTTCTATCTCTTTTTTAAGTTCCTCTTTTTTTATAAATGATTCCTTTGTTTCTTTGTCTACTTTTTTCAGCGCAAGATTTTCTATTTTATTTTTAATTTCTCCTATTATTTCTGCCATTTCTGCATAGCCTAATTTGGCAGCCTCTGTTTTTGCCCTGTCTATTGTTATTGTTGAGAGCTGAGTGCTCAGCAGATCTCTGCATCTTTCAGGAAGATTGTGGGCTTCATCTATGATTATTATACATTCTGAAAGCTCCTTTTTTGCTCTTCCTAATATGCTGTCTCTTATTGAGCTTATGAGAATGTGGTGGTAATCTGCTATTATTATGGCTGCTTTTTTTACAGCAAGGATTGAAATTTCGAACGGGCATAGCACCCTGCTTTTTGAAATTTCTCTTGCATCTTCCACATGCATTATATTATTGTTTATTATATCCAGCGCTTCTCTTGCTTCATGCGTAAGCTTTTCATTTTTTCTCAGATTTTGATAGAATTCACATTCTCCTTTCTTTACTGCATTTGTGCAATAGTCGTAGAATTCTGCCTGAGTCATATCCTGAACTCCAGGCTGTGCACACATCACTTTTTTTCCTATTAAATCCACAGCTGTAAACTCTGTTTTATGTTTTTCTTTTATTAATTTCAGAGTTTCTACTGCTATCCTGTGCTGCGTATGCCTAGGCGTTACGAAAAAAACTTTTAGATTGTTTTTTAATGCAAACGGCAATACAACACTCAAAACTGCGGCTGTTTTACCTGTGCCAGTAGGGCAGTGTGCTATCAGATTTTCTTTTTTTTCAATGGCTTCATTTATCTTTTTTATAAAATCATCCTGAGATGCCCTTACCTTTTCATGCGGAAATAAAATTTGCATATTCTATGATTCTTCCTGTGATTTTAATGCAACTCGAAACATATTTAAATTCTTTTAATGTTTGCTTTATACTGGAGGTGCATAAGGTGGATGTTACAGAAGAGAGGAAAATTCTTACCTATGTAATAACTGGCTAGATGTTCAGGGGAAAGGTATCTAAAATTATAAAAAGAGACGGCAGGATAGCTGATTTTGATAGGCATAAGATTGCTTCTGCTATTTCCAAGGCGGCGATTGCTGCTGAAGATAATCCTACAATAGGAAGCAAGCTTGCTGAAAAAGTTGAAAGAATTTTATTTTTGAGGCACAGAGGCAGACTTCCAACTGTTGAAAACATACAGGATATTATAGAGGAAGTTCTTATGAATTCAGGGTACAGCAATATTGCTAAATCTTATATTCTTTACAGGGAGAAAAGAAGCGAGCTGAGAACAGCAAAGGAATTTTGTGGCGTAATAAAAGATGATCTGAAATTAGGGATTAATGCTGTTAAAGTTTTGCAGAGCAGATATCTTCTTAGGGATTCTTATGGAGAGGTTGCTGAAACTCCCCGGGAGATGTTTAGAAGGGTGGCAAGGGCTGTTGCTGCTACTGATAGAAAATATAATGAAGACAGCAAAAAGAGCGAAAATGAATTTTTCCAGGCAATGAGCAGGCTTGAATTTCTGCCAAATACGCCCTGTTTGATGAATGCAGGAACAAAATTTCAGATGCTTAATGCATGCTTTGTACTTAATGTTGAAGACTCTCTTGATAAGATATTTGATACTTTGAAGACTGCAGGAATTCTCCAGAAATTTGCAGGCGGGACTGGTTTTTCTTTTTCTAAGTTGAGACCCAAAAATTCTATTATTAACAGTACAAAAGGCGTTACTTCAGGGCCTGTAAGTTTTATGGGTTTGTTTGATGCTATGACAGGTGTTATTAAACTTGGATCTAAGAGAAGAGGTGCAAACATGGGGGTTCTAAGAGTGGATCATCCTGATATTCTTGATTTTGTTCAGTGTAAAAATAATATTAATTCATTTGCTAATTTTAATATCTCTGTTGCTGCGACTGACAGATTTATGAATGCTGTTTTAAAAAATAAAAATTACAGTCTTGTTGATCCTGTTAGCGGCAAGAATACAAGGAGTTTAAGTGCAAGAGCTGTTTTTGACTTAATTGTTATGAATGCGTGGGCCACAGGAGACCCAGGAATAATTTTCATTGATAGGGTCAACAAATTGCATCCAATTCATCAAGAGATAGAAGCAACGAATCCATGCGGAGAACAGCCCCTGCTTGGCAATGAGTCATGTGTTCTTGGGAGCATAAATTTAGCGAAGTTTGTGAACGGAGAGGATGTTGACTGGGACAGGCTTGGAAAGGTTGTTTTTTTGGGGATGCATTTTTTGGATAATGTGGTTGATGCAAATGATTATGCAACAAAGGAAATTGAGGAGACAACTAAAAAAAACAGAAAGACAGGGCTTGGTATCATGGGTTTTGCTGATATGCTTTATAGACTTGGGATTCCTTATGATAGTGCAGAGGCATTAAAACTTGCTGGGAAATTAATGTGTTTTATTTCCAAAAATGCGCGAAAGGCTTCTGAAGATTTAGGCAAAAAAAGAGGAAGTTTTCCTAACTTTAATAAAAGCAAGCTTAAGAGGCATTACAATTACATGAGAAATGCTACTGTGACAACAATTGCGCCTACAGGGACTTTGAGCATTATTGCCGGATGTTCGAGCGGGATAGAGCCTGTTTTTGCATTAAGTTATGCAAGGGAGATTTTAGATGGAACTTTTATGCTTGAAACAAATCCTTATTTTGAGGATGCAAGCAGGAAAAGAGGATTTTATAATAAGAACATGGTAAATGAAATTTCCAAAACAGGAAGTTTAAGGAATATCAAGCATATTCCCGGAGAAATGAAGAAAGTTTTTGTCACTGCTTTTGATATTGCTCCTGAGTGGCATGTGAAAATGCAGGCTACTTTCCAAAGGTATGTTGACAATGCAGTGAGCAAAACTGTAAATCTTCCTGAAAATGCAACAAGAAAGGATGTTGAAAATGCATATTTACTTGCGTATAAACTTGGGTGCAAGGGCATAACTGTTTTCAGGAGCGGGTGCAAGGAAGGTAAACAGGTTTTGTATTCAGGCGACGAATATGGGAGAAGGGTGAAGATGCACTCTGAGTTTGCTGGTGGCTGTCCAGATGTTGAATGCGGTCATTGATTCCTGTATCTGCAGTACATATTATTTTTTCTAAGAATTGCCTTCAATAACTTCAAGCAGGGGATCATTTTCTGTGAAGCAGTGACCTCTGCAGTTTTCTCTTCCATAATTTTCATGGAAGTTATCATATTCCCAGATTAGGTAGCCGTCAAAGCCTGCATCAAATGAGGCTGAAATTTTTTCTTCAAACAGCCCTGCTCTTTCTTCTATTGAATATTCTTCCTGCTTTATTCCTGCTTCTCCTATAAAGAACGGCTTGTTTAAGTCTTCTGCAATATTAAATGCCCTTCTAACTGAATGATAATTTGAGGATGGAATTGGCTCTTCTTCGCTGTTATAATCATGGACCTCAATTATATCAATATTCGGCAGATTGTGTAAATAAATAAAATTTTCATTGTCTATGCCTGACTGGCCTCTTCCTATTGTGCCGAGACTGATGATATGATTCTGGTCAATACTTCTTACAAAATTAGACATATCTTCTGCGAAATTCAGCAGACTTTGGGAATCGGCTTCGCTTTCAGGTGTTTCGCTTTGTGCTTCATTCATCAGCTGCCACATTAGAATTGCAGGTTCATCTTTATAGTTTTCTACAAATTGTTCAACGTAATCTTTGTAGGAAATTTCATTTCCAGTATATGGGCTTAAATATCCTCTTCTATACCACTCGTTCCATTTGTGCATGCTTCCAGGGCAGTGGTCCCACTGGTTTTCAAATACAGGAATTAATTTTATATCATTTTCTTCTGCGTATCTTATCACTCTGTCTATTGCTGAAAAATCATTTCCGCTGTCTGTGAACTGAGGGAATGCCCAGAATCTTATTACATCAACTCTTTTTTCTTTTAGAAATGGGAATAAATAACTTAGATATTCTTCTGGATTTCTTCCGCTGCCTGCGCTCGGGCCGCAGTTATAGATTTCGCTGTTTGCCAAACCGTATACATTTACGCCAATAAATCTATAAGGCTCTTCGTTTAGCATTAATCTATTGCCTTCTGTATAAACGAAATCTTCAAAAATATCTATTTCTTCTATCTGACATTCATAAACTTCTTCATTTATTAATTCAAATTCATCTATAATTTCTCCGTCTATATTTTTGAAGTAGCCTCTTGCTTTTCTCGGGTTGTTATCTATGTTAAATTCTATAAATAATGCCCCATAGTCTGCATTCTGCGTTCTTGTATATATTGATGCAAAATGTTCTGTATCAAAATTTTCCTGTGATCTTATTGATCTTCCTCCAAGTCCGCTTACTACTGCAAATGTCTGGTCTTTGTTTATTGTATATGGGTTTGTATTGTCTGCAATTATTTGTTCAGACATATCGCTAAGTACATGCGTTCTTGAGTATGTATGCGAGTGTCCTGTCATAATTAATGCTCCGTGCTCCCTGCATGTTTCATAAACTTCCCATCCTGTTTCATCATGCTTGTCTCCAGCCTGCATATCTCCCTGATTCTTATGCCAGCTGCATATTTTCCATAATGCGTTTGAATTTCTTAACTCCTGGTCTAAAAATAACCAGTGATTGTTTCCAGTAAATTCTTCTCTTATTCCTGGGGCAGTCAGAGTTATGAATAAATTATTGTAATAGAATGCTGTTTTTGATCCAAGCTGTTCTTCTGTTCCAATATAATTTATATTAAAAGCTTCAAGCCTTTCTTTTAAAATATCCCTGTATCCATTTTGTTCTTCCCATCTTGGAGTTTCATGGTTTCCTATTGAGTAAAAGTACGGAAAAATTCCATTTTGTGTAACTGGATCCAGATTATCTTCTATTATGTTGAGCCAGAGCTGATCTGATTCTGGATTATTTTCGTCATATCCAAGGTCTCCCTGATGCAAAACCAGATCTGTGTTTTCCCTTATTATTAATTCAAGAACTCTTCTAAAATTTTCTCCGTAGCCTGTGTCTCCTATGAATGCTACTTTGAAGTTTTCAGGCGTGAATAGGAAGTTGTCTAAACATTGTATTTCTATACTTTCTTCATCTGTTTCTTGATTTTGCTGTGCTGTCTGAGATGCACCTCCGCTGTTTATGAAAAATCCAGGATTTATTCCGAACAAAAAGTTATCCTGCGGCTGCGGAATTGGGGATTGTTTTGCTGTTTGATGCTGTGCTGCCAGGATGTCTTGTGATTGTTCGCTCGTTATTATGATTGTTTTTGGTGATTTTGGCTGTTCTGGTTTTTCTGTTTTTGCAAACTCAAAAATTAATATCACTGCTATTGCTATGAGCATTAAGATGATTGCTGCAATGTACATTGTTTTTAGAGGATTCATACTTTATATATAGTAGAAAATTTAAAATAGTTATCGGCTCTGCAATCTTACAAAAATAAATTCACCTAAATATTCCTCTTTTACCTTATTTTTTTCTTTTGTGAATTTTATCATTTTCTGCGAATGTTCACTGCCTATCGGAACGACCATCATACCATTTGTTTTTAGCTGCTTAATCAGTTCTTTAGGTATTTCTTTTGATCCTGCATTTACAATAATTCTGTCATAGGGTGAAAATTTTTTAAGGCCTTTTGAGCCGTCTCTGCAGAATAATCTTATGTTTTTTATTTTTTCTTTTTTGATATTATTTTCGGCTGTTTTTATTAATTCAGGCACGATGTCGATAGAGTATACTTTCTTTTCTGTTATTTCTGCAATTAAGGAGGCTGTATATCCTGAACCTGTTCCTATTTCAAGAACTTTTAATCCTTTTTTCAGTTCAAGGGCTTCAAGCATTATCATTATCGTGCTTGGCTGGGAGATTGTTGAGCTATGCCTAAGAGGAAGAGCTATATCTTCATATGCTTTGTTTTTGTATTCAGGCAGAACAAAATTTTCTCTTTTAATTCTTCTGAAAGATTTAATCAATTTTTTATTTTTTACCAGTCCTGATTTTTTCCAATATCTTATCAATTGTTCTTTATCCATTGTAAAATGATGTTTGAAAAACTATAAATACCTGTTTATTTAATATTTCTCTGGTGAAAAAAAGTGGATGAAAGGGAAAGACTTAATTTAATTAATGTGTTTGAAAAAACTGCAGAAGCACTGAAAAAAGGCGATGTTAAAGGGCTTAAAAATCTGAGCAATCAGACAATACATGATGCAGCAATTTATCAGGATGAATTTTCTGTGAGCGTTGCTGTTCTTGTTTATTCTTTAGGAAAGATGCATGAGAGAGAGATGCATTACGGTGGATTTAAGGGATGGAAGGTGTATTGTGATGTATGCCTTGCCGGCCTTGAATATCCTAAAGAATATCTAATCCGATCAGACTTAGAGGGATTTAGGGATTCACTTAAGAAATATCTTGAGAGCATTATGAAGGTTGATCCAAAATTGAAACAACATATACATGATGTTCTACAGAAGGCCAGAATAAACAAGGCTTCAAGGCTTTATGAACACGGCCTGTCCCTCGGGCGAACAGCCGAACTTTTAGGAATAAGCAGGTTTGATCTGATGGATTATATAGGAAAAACTTACATTGCTGATGTGAGGGAGAATTTAACTGTGGGTGCAAAAAAGAGACTTGATTTTGCAAGGAGTATTTTTGCATGAAAAAGATTGTGTTTGATACAAGCAGTATAATAAGTATAGTCATGAATGATTTGCTTTGGGTGCTGGGGGGCCTGAAAAATTCTTTTGACGGAATTTTTTATATTCCTTATTCAGTAAAGAAGGAACTTGTTGACAAACCTTTAACTACAAAAAAATACAAACTTGAGGCGATAATGGTCAGCAAGGTTATTAATGATCATATTTTGAATGTGCATTCCTCCCTTGATACAAATGTTCTTCTTGAGCATGTGAATAATATTTACCTTGTTGACAGGAAACCACTGCATATAGTTGATCTTGCAGAGGTTGAGGCTCTTGCTTTGTACTTAAGGCTGCAGGCTGATGCTTATGTTGTTGATGAGAGAACCATGAGACTTGTTATTGAGGATCCTGACGGCCTGAGGAGGGTACTTGAAAGGAAACTTCAGAGACGTGTTGAGATTAATAAAAATGTCCTAAAAGACTTCAGGCATTTGGCAAGGGGCGTGAAGATTATCAGGAGTACAGAACTTGCTACTGTTGCGTTTGAAAAGGATTTTTTCAACAAGTTTGTTACAGGAGACAATACTGACAAAGATATCATTGAAGGATTATTATGGGGATTAAGATTAAGAGGATGTTCAATTTCAACTGATGAAATAGATGAAATAATAAAAATTGAGAGTAAAAAATGAAAAATGAATTTTTTGGCGCTGTTTGGACTTTAGTAGGGATAGTAATCGGCGCAGGAATTTTCGGCCTGCCATATGTTTTTTACAAAGCAGGAGTTTATACTGGGATTGCTGTTGTTTTTCTTGCTTTTGTTGTTATGACTTTGATTACCTTGTATTTAGGAGAGATTTGCCTGAGAACAAGAGGATTTCATCAGCTGACTGGCCTTGCTGAAAAATATCTTGGAGAAAAAGGAAAGTGGTTCATGTTTGCTGCAAATGTTTTAAGCATTTACGGAGCATTAGCTGCTTATATTATCGGTGCAGGTTTAGCACTGAATTCAATATTCGGGTTTAGCGAGGTTTTGTTTTCTATTTTATTTTTTGTTTTTGTTGCTCCTTTTGTTTATTTTGCTATTGGTATAATGGAGGGATTTGAGTCTATTTTTACTCCATTAAAAATTATTATTGTGCTTGTTTTGAGTTTTGTTTTATTGAAATTTGTTGATTTTGGGAATATAACTGGATTTAATTTTTATAATATCATGCTTCCATATGGTGTTGCTATATTTGCTTTTGCAGGGATAAGCGCTGTTCCTGAGATGAATGAGGAGTTAAAAAATAAAAAATACATGTTTTCTGCTATTATTTTTGGCATGGCTATAAGCCTTGTTGTAAACCTTCTTTTTGCTTTTGCGACTGTTGGTGCTGTTGGTTCTGTGACTGAAGTTGCAACAGTTTCTTTGTCGAAATTCGGTGCTTTTTCGAATATATCTACAAATCTCTTTGCATTTTTTGCGCTTGCCACTGCATTTGTGGCTCTTGGGTTTGCACTGAAGGAAAATTTTACACTTGATTTAAGGATTCCAAATACCCCTTCATGGGGGCTTGCTGTTTTTGTTCCTTTGCTGATTGCATTTAGCGGTCTTGGTTTTATAAAATTGCTTGATTTAGCCGGTGCTGTTGCTGTGGGATTTATTCTGGTTATGATACTAATGATGCATTCAAAGGCAAAGAAAATGGGGGATAGAAAACCAGAATATAGTTTAGGCGATTATTTTATTTTGAAATTAATTTTGTTTTTTGTTCTTATTGCGGGAATTCTTTACAGTATTTTTGTTGGCGTTAGTTAAAAATAGGATTATTAACCCCTATTTCTGCGTTTTTTAAACATTTTGTAGAAAAATAAAACCTGCGCATAATCTATATATAAATCCCCATAATAATAAATTAAAGGGATTAGGTTAAGTTAAACAAAAAAAATTAGGAGGAAAAAGTAACATGGCAAGATTCAACAGATCAGATATGGTAGATGCAGGCGTTTTAGTCAGGATAATGGATAAAAGGGAGTATTATCTTGATTCCTGTATTTGGTTAAACCTCTTTAAGAAGGAAGGTGATTCAACAAAAGGTATTCCTTATTGGAAGTTAGCAAAAGACTTTATTGAGCAAGTTGAGAATGGAAGGGGGATGATTTTTGTTTCTACAATTGTGCTCAAAGAACTATCTTTCAAGTTGGGAGAAAAGTTTTATGATGTAAAACAGTTCTTCAAAGGATCAGGATTTATCAAAATTATAAAAACAACAAATGATGATTACAATTTAGCGAGAGAATTTGAACAACAACACGGTTTTATTAGTTTTTATGATTATCTTCATGTTGCAATTGCCAAAAGATTGGGCGTTCCATTAATCACGAGAGATAATGATTTAATGGAATTTGCAAAGAATCATATTGAGGTTTTTAAACCAGAAGATTTACTCCGCTAGCTTGTTGATTTTATTCAAGTCAAATTTTTCTTTGGATAATTTTGCTTTTATTTTCTTGAGTTCTTTGACAGAATTGCCTGTGTCTGGAAGAATACCAACAAGTTTATCTAATACCAACCGCCTGACTGCATCCCTAACTACATCTGATCTGTTGGCATACACACCAGTTTCCACTAAATCATCTACCATTTCAACTAAGCCATGGCTTAATCGTACCTGAACAGTATCCATTACCATTGTAATGCTATTGTAATTATTTACTATAAAAATCTTTCGTTAATTAAACTATTATTAGTAAGTGATAAAATGACTAGAAGTGGATAAATTACCCTTCTTTATAAATTGTATTCTGAAACTGTACCAAAAAACTATCATGGGGATGATTTTAGAGTTAGTTTACAAAATGATTTTATAAATTTTTTATCAGCTTTTTTAGGGTTTCATTTACAACCTTTGGATCTGCTTTTCCTTTTGTGGCATACATAACCTTTCCAACTATAAACATAAATGACTTTTCATTGCCTTCAATATATTCTTTTACTGCTTTTTGGTTTTCTTTGAT
>Ga0209541_10005734_pt1 | contig 21551 bp, 20 predicted proteins | sample RifCSPlowO2_01_FD_184027 | JGI IMG/M metagenome (GOLD analysis project Ga0209541, IMG submission 184027) | Groundwater microbial communities from Rifle, Colorado - Rifle CSP2_plank lowO2_0.1 (SPAdes) (version 2) | ecosystem: Environmental > Aquatic > Deep subsurface > Groundwater | place...
CCGCAGCAGATACAACGGTAGATACCTTCTTCCTTACAGTCATAATATTCACCGGTAAACGCGCGTTCGGTTCCCTTCCTTCTACACACGGCAAATTGCTCCGGTGTCAGTTCACGCTTCCATTCTTCGTCTGTTTTGTTAACAGGTTTATTGGCCATGTTTATGCTCCACTTATTACTGGAATATTGCTCACCCTGTCGACCATAATAGCCATGTATGGTTCAACCAAACATATTATATAAGAGGGTAGTTGATCTAATGATATTCAGGAAAATGCCGGAATCAATATGTATATGGCATCGTTAATGCCTGTTGCGTTGCCACGATATGACAATCAGCGGACTTCCAGTTTTCCGACCATGCCTTTGTCACGATGACTGGGCAGAAATATCAGCTTATTAGCACAATAAAATTCATACACAGCAGTTTTGACAGGCAGAAACGACAAAGTTGCAGTTTTACCCGGCTCAACATCTTTATCGAGATACAGGCCATCCGCTGTCGCCTCAATCCTGAAATTATGTGGGGCGAAAGTAGCCACATTCTTCAAGATAAATTCTACCGGTTTGCCGGATTGAACAATAATATACGCTGGCGTGAATGAGTAACTATCCAGTGTGATTTCCTGCCGTTGTATCCCATCTGTCCCTGTTTCTGCCATGACTGGAATAGTGGCAGTTTGGTTATCGTGTGATTCAGCGATTGCAGGTGGGATGATCATAAATAAAAGTGCGGTAATAAAGATCATCTGTATAAAATGGATTGTGATGGTTTTGTTCTTGTACGGCATAACGATTCTCCTTAATTTTTTGAAAAATAAATAACTGTTCAAGGATATACAGGAACTATTTTCGTGGTTTTACCGCTGAATCGGGAGCAGATTGTCAGCAGGACAGGAATGTGTTGAAACATTGGTAATAATATTTTTGTCGCTGTGGGGCGCATGGCGAGATGTGCAAAAATTGCAGAAATATGCAGTCTCGGTGCGAAATAACGGCGCCATGCCTGCGTGTAGACACGGCCAATTTCATTTATATTGCCACACAAGATTTGTGTGCGTCGAGCAATCAGTAATTCTGCCAATAACCAGGCCCCCTGCATTGCCATGCTGATACCTTCAGCAACAACCGGATGTGCCTCACCCGCGGCATTACCGGCTGCAAAGATACCGTCTTTATATAATGTACGTATTCCCGGTTGTATGGGACCGGCAGATAACCACGGACCTTGTGTCTGCGCACGCTGGAGCGCCCGTTGCACACCTTCACAATTTTTCATGATATGCGCGAGTACTGCGTCGCCAGCACGATGGTATGTGTCTGATTCACCACGGCACTGTTGTAACATGTCCCGGCGGATACAGCAGGAGAGTGACATACGTCCATGATCGGTGTTGACCATACCACCATAACCACCGGGAAATGCAAGCAGGGGCATCAAGTCGATGGGTAGTTCAGTCTGTGTAAAGTGGGCCTTGAACCCCAGCAAGTCAGAAGGTTCCGGTTTCTGCCTGCTGATATGTGTAGGTAAATTCCCTTTCTCCCAGGAACCATGGGCCGCAATGATCACACGAGCCTGTACTTCGATTTTCGTATCCGGATCAAATCGTTCAGCTGTGCAGATCAGAATTCCATTGTCACGAGTAAGTCCGGTTGCAGAACAGGATTGTATGACATCCACACCAGCGCGTTTGGCTCCATTGAGTAATATATAGTCCAGGTGTTCGCGACCCAGTGCACGGCCCCACCCTGTGTCGACTTTATGATTAACGGGCATGGGTGCTGTCAGTATGTGAGACCCTGCATACAACCCAACCTCTCGCACCGGGGGACCGGACATAGCCAGGAACATTTCATCGAGACCGAGCACTTGCAACAGCGGCAGAGTTGTTGCTGAGATAAATTCTCCACAGACTTTGCGTCGTGGAAAAGATGCCTTTTCCAGTAGTACTACAGACCAGCCGGCATGCGCCAGCAGCCACGCCGTCGTTGCACCCGCCGGGCCACCACCTATCACCAATGCATCATAGATCATGAGTGTGCGGCCTGCTCGGAGGTAGATGGATGTTGTGCAATAAAAATATGTGAGAACAAACCGGCTCTGGCTTCATGCAAATTCCAGTCGTTCTTTTTCGGCCACAAGGTGCTTATTTCTTTACCATAAAATCCCGCACGTACACTGACCACAGCATCATAACGGGTCACTGGGCTGCATCCGATCATGCCCAGCAAGTGGCTGCCCAACAGTGCAAATGCAGAGCGGCGTGGTTCACAGGCTGCGAAAATATTTGTTTTCCCTGCAATGTGACGAAAAAGTTCCGTCAGCTGCGTGTCATTGAAATGATGCAGGAACAGATTGGTCACAATGAGATCGGTCTGTGACAAGGTGCTGATCCAGTCCATGACGTCGGCCGTTACTACTTCTGTCTGCCATCCCAGTGCCGCAAATAATTCCAGAGTTTCATGCCTGACCGCAGGGTGGCGATCCACCAATTGCAGTCTGACGTGGGGCAATGCTTTGGCAAGTGTGTGCGCCAGACGTAACAGCAACGTACCATCTCCTGTACCTAATTCCACGATACTCACCGGCGACAGTTTTGACGAAATAATTTCACGCAAGATCAGTTTCCAGATTATCGTATGTCCCATAATTGAATTAACACGTTGCAGATCGCGACGAGCCCGTATCGCACACGGATCATCCGGTGTCATCGCGTCCAGCAGTTCCGGTTCAAGGGAACGAGAGAAACTCATACCGGATCACCAACACACAGCAGTGCACCGTGACTGCTGAATCCTGCACCGAATGAAGATAACCACCACCAGCCGGATGGTGCGTTGCTCTTCAAGGCATGCTCCAGCACAAACAATACACTGGGGCTACTCATGTTTCCGCATTCACTCAGTATTTCGCGGCTCCAGCACAGGTCATTTTCATCCAGATCCATACATTCAGCCAGGGCATTGAGCACATCACGGCCTGCGGTATGCCAGATCCAGGTACAAATGTCCTGCTGTTGTAACTGTTGATCAACCAGCGCCCTGTGCAACACTCCGTGTGCAAACTGAGCTGCCATTTGTGGAACCGGTGGTGTCAGGATATTACGCAACATGCCGTTGTGTTGTTCAAAGCGCAGCAGGTCGCGTTGCCCCGGATCAATAACAGAAGTACAACCTTTCCATTGTATGGTACGTTTCCCTGGTAAAGGTTTATTACGCAGAATGATCGCAGCAGCTCCATCACCGAACAGACAGGCACTGATCAGCACACCTGGATCATCATCGAGATAAAACGCTGCGCTGCAGACTTCTACACAAATAGACAAAACTATCCGGCAACGTCCATTCAATGCCAATAAGGCCTCGGCAGTTTGCAGGTTGGGTAACGCTGCACCACAACCGTGGCCGACCAGGTCCAGTGCCATGATGCCGGGTTTGAGCAGTAACTGTTCTACAACATAACTCGACAATCCCGGGCACAAGTACCCAGTACAGGTACTGATAATGACGGCATCAATGTCGTCCGTGTTTATGTTGGCATCGGCTATTGCCTGGCGGGCCGCGTTGGTGGCCAGTGTTGGAGCGTGTCGTAGAAAACGTGCATACAACGCATCAGGATTGAATTCGATAAATTCATCCAACGGGTTTAAAGCGAGATAACGGGTTTTGATCCCGCTGCTGTCATTCAACACTTTTTTTAGCAGTGACTGCGAACGTAGCGACAAGGTTTTGAACAGATCAGAACTGGCAAACGCATTGTAACAATCATTCTGGCTGTAACGCTGTGGGGGTGTTGCCGTACCTATTCCTATGATATGCATGATGGGTCTCACTTTTGTTGTACCGTGTGCGAATTGCCACGGTAACCGTTCAGAAACAGGTTAACAGTATCTTGCACCCAGGTTTCGATTTCCTTGGGTGTCATCGGTGAACCAAGTCCCATAGCGCGACGTTGTGGAATCGTGATGACCATTTGCAGGAATTGTTGGGCTGCATATGCCGGGTTGTTCAGTGTAATGAATTCCTTGCGCGCGTGGTGCACCAGCAAGCCGGAGACAAGGGCGACCGCTTCCTGCCTGCCACCCTGCTCGGTTGCAATCACAGCCAGTTCCGGAAACCTGGAGGACTCCGCAATGATCAATCGGGAGAGGGCGAGACCAGATGGAGAAAGTGCACCTTGCAACATGAGTCGTGCCAAATGTTGCAAGTTTTCCTGCAGAGTGCCGTTGCCGATTAAAGGGACATCGGCGGGAGGATGCAACCTGTTAATAATACGGTGTACCACTGCACTGAACAGTTCAGCCTTGTCATCAAAACGGTGATAGAACGTTCGCTTCGAGATTTGTGCGCCCTTGGCAACCGCTTCTATGCTGGTCAGGCCATAACCATGTTTCAGGAACAAATCGGTGGCGATATCCAGAATATGATCACGCAACCTTTCTGCGGTGGGTTGCGAAGGACGGCCACTTTTACGTGGTAACAGGGCAACCGGATGGTTTTGCACACCAGGTACATCAGCAGGGTGGGTACTGGTTTTTCCGGGTTTACGCTTTGCCATGGTACATTCTGGTTTTTGAGGTCAATGGCACCCATATTAGGTCAATTTATAATGAAACGCAACGGTATCGTATCATTATTTTAATCTCCAGAACTGCAGTTAACTATGCAAAAATGCCTGACTCATTATGAATACAGCATTGGCACAATTAATCAGCAAGGGATACACATTGATAACCCCGACAGGACGCCTGGCCCGATATCTGCAAAACCAATATACAACCCTGCAAATTCGTGCTGGTGAAAATACCTGGGAGACGCCGGACATCCTGCCCTGGAACAGTTGGTTGCAACGAACCTGGGATGCTGTGGCCATGGAACAGAACCAGTTGTTACTCGCTACTCATCAGCAGCAATACCTCTGGCAAGGAATCATTGATCGCTCTGCTTTTGCCGGACAGCTATTACAAAGAAATAACACTGCCCGTCAGGTCATGCAGACTTGGTCCTTGTGTCAGCAATGGCGGATTCCGATCTTTCCGGAAGGGATCTATCTGAATGAAGATGCATTTGCCTTTCAACAATGGGCAAAGAGTTACCAGCAACGTTGTGAGAAAAATGGCTGGATTGATGAGGCCATGTTAGGAACTGTGCTTACAGAAGTCACAGGATCAATGAACCACGATGAAAAGATCTTGCTCATCGGTTTTGATGAATTCACCCCGCAACAATGCGTACTGATTGAAAAACTAAAACAGGCAAGATGTGTTATAGAAGAATTTCCTCTGCAACATCGCAATACTTGCATAGTAGCGAACGGAGTTACTGATAGTAGCGGGGAAATATATGCGGCGGCGTGCTGGGCCCGCATTTTGCTGGAAAGCGAACCGGACAGTCACATCGGGATTATCGTACCGAACCTGCAAACACTGTATGCCAGAATTGAAAACATTTTTGATGATGTATTCTTGCCCGGAGCCATTCTGGTCAACGCTGAACCACAACAACAGCCTTATGCCATATCACAGGGACAACTGTTACCGGAATATCCGGTGATAGCTACCGCCTTACTTATACTCGGATTGGGTGACAAACCAGTAGCGCTTGAAGATTTCGGTAGGCTGTTGCGTACACCGTTCATTAATGACTATGAGCAAGAAAACCAGCAACGCGCAAAACTGGATGCCGTTCTACGTAAATTTGGCGAATACCGTATTACTTCCAGATCCCTCCGTTGGATGCAGACGTCCAAACGTATCAAGGCGAACGATATGCCTGATAATTTTATAAATTGTTATGAGCGTTACCGGCAGGAATTTCAAGCCTTTACAAAAAAGCAGTCGGCAGGTGACTGGGCAAAACTGTTCACCAGATTACTGAAAACTTTCAACTGGCCCGGTGAACGCACCTTGAACAGCGCGGAATACCAGACAGTGACAGAATGGCAGGATCTGTTGGGCAAGTTCTCTGCACTAGAAATTATCAGTCCTACGATGAGTTACAAGGAAGCACTCATACAGTTACGGCAACTGATCATGAACACTGGGTTTCAGCCGGAGACCCCTGAAGCACCAATCCAGATCCTTGGCATGACCGGTGCCGCCGGTATGCAGTTTGATCATCTGTGGGTCATGGGTCTGCATGAAGAGAACTGGCCGCCGAATGCGGAACCGAATCCGTTTATCCCGGTTAAACTGCAACGCGATCTGCAAATGCCTGATGCCTCCGCAGAGAACAAACTCGCGCAAGCAAAAAATCTGCTCCAGCGTCTCATTGATTCATCACCTGATGTCATTCTTGGTTATCCACTGAATGAGAAGGACCGACCCCTGCGGCCGAGCCCGCTTCTTAAACCCTGGTTACAGTCTGAACCATTGCAATTCGATCATGATGCGTACAATTATCCGATGCAGATTTATTCCGCAAGACAAACCGGATTGATTGAAGATAACCGGGCGCCAGCCATTCCATCAGGAAAAGCTGTCAGTGGAGGCGCGGCACTGTTTAAGGATCAGGCAGCCTGTCCGTTCCGTGCTTTTGCAAAACACCGTCTGTTTGCTGAAGGTCTAAAGAGTAAAGACATCGGGCTGGACGCCATGGATCGTGGTTCTATCATTCATGACGTGATGGAACAACTCTGGAGCAGGCTGGGCAGTCATGCAAATCTGACTGCCAGTGCAGAATCAGAACTTGATAAATTAATTAATGAAACTGTATCAAACACCATTAATGAATATCAGAAAAAATACCCACTGACTTTTACCGGCCGGTTCACACAACTGGAAACCGGCAGGTTAAAAACATTAATCAACGAATATCTCATTTTGGAACGTGAACGCCAACCGTTTACAGTCACGGAATCCGAGCGATGGCACCAGTTTACATTTAATAATATCGAGATCAGGACACGCATAGATCGCATCGACCAACTTGCTGATGGCCGCTATGTGATCATGGATTACAAGACCGGTGACCCGAAAATTCACGCCTGGTTTGATGAGCGCCCGGATGAACCGCAATTACCATTCTATGCCATTACCAGTGAGGGTGAGATTGCAGCCATAGTCTTTGTAAAACTCAAACGGGGTGAATCCGCTTATGTTGGTCTTGCGCAGGATGATGATCTGTTGCCAAACGTAACAACTGTAAATAACACCCGCGGTATTAAAGTCAATGTCCCTGACTGGGAAACATTATTTGTACAATGGAAAGATACATTGAATCGACTCGCCATTAATTTTCGCGAAGGCGATGCCAGGGTCGATCCAAAAAATGCCGACAGTTGCAGATATTGTGACCTGCATGCCTTTTGCCGGATTTACGAAAAGAAGTCAGGAGTCAGAATATGAATAATAAGGTTATTGATTACGCGCAACGGCGGCAGGCAATATCACCTGATGAATCTTTCATCGTGCAGGCGCCGGCCGGTTCAGGGAAGACGGAACTTCTCATCCAGCGCTATCTGAATTTATTGAGTCTGGTAGAAAACCCGGAAGAGATCGTTGCCATTACCTTTACGCGCAAGGCCGCGGCAGAGATGCAGGTGCGTATTGTGAATGTGCTGGAACGTGCGCGTAATAATGTTACACCCAAAGATGATGCCACACGCCTGACTGATGAAATCGCCAGAGCCGTACTGGCACAGGATCAGAAACATAACTGGCAACTGCAAAATAATCCGGGTCGTTTGCGTATCCAGACCATCGATGCACTCTGTGCGTGGCTTACACGGCAAATGCCCATTCTTTCAAAGTTTGGCGCACAATCTGAAACTCTTGATGACGCAACTGAACTCTATCAGGAGGCCGCTGCAAATACACTGGCCGAACTCGAAAGCGGCGAACAGTGGTCAGATGACATCGCGGTGTTGTTGACACATCTCGACAACGATCTGCCCAAAGTTAAAAACATGCTTTCCAGCATGCTGGCCAAACGTGATCAATGGTTGCGGCATGTGTCAAAGGAAATTCGTCGTGACGAACTTGAAACCGCATTAAAACATATAGTGGAATCGACATTGTCTTTAACCAGACAGTCATTTCCTGAAGAAGATGAACTAGAATTTCTGGAATGTGTGCGATATGCCACAGAAAACCTTGCAAGGGAGGTTGCTGATACACACTTGCTTGTCTGTCATGGTATTGATCATCTGCCGGGTACCACTGCGATTGAATTACCCCGCTGGCAGGCTATTGCCGAGTTATGTCTTACCAAAGAAAACGAATGGCGTAAACAGGTAACTACCAAACAGGGTTTCCCTGCAGTTTCCGGTAGCAAGGCTGAAAAGGAAACGCGTAAGAATATGAAAGACCGCTTCCAGGTACTGCTTGCCAATTTCTCCGGTGATGATGCTTTGCTGAAACAACTTACCGAAGTACGCAGTATGCCCCCGGTTCAATATACTGATAATGAATGGCAGGTTGTGAATGCACTATGTCAATTACTTATACTGGCTGATGCACAATTGCGAGTGTTATTTGGCGAACGCAATCAGATGGATTTCAATGGTATTACCTATGCTGCCATTGCCGCGCTTGAAACAAATGGTGCGCCTACTGATCTTGCATTGTACCTGGATTACCAGATCAAACATTTGCTGGTTGATGAATTCCAGGATGTCTCCATCAACCAGTTTAAACTCATGGAACAACTTACTGCCGGCTGGTCAGCGCGTGACGGGCATTCTTTATTTGTGGTCGGTGATCCCATGCAGTCTATTTATCGTTTTCGTGAGGCTGAAGTTGGATTGTTCCTGGCGACCTGGAAAGAGCAGCGCCTGGGACAGGTACCACTCACACCTTTAAGTATTACCGTCAACTTCCGTTCACGGGCAGGGATTGTTGCATGGGTCAATACTGCATTCAAAAAAATCCTGCCGGATATTCCAGACAGTGTCCGTGGTGCAGTGAGTTATGAGCAAGCAGAGGCATTTCATCAGGAACAAACAACGGATGCTGTGCAGATACATCCGTTTATAAATCGTGATGATAGTGTTGAGGCAGAGAAGGTGATTGAGCTGGTCAATGCAGCAAGAGAGAAACGTCCGGATGGAACCATTGGTATTTTGGTGCGTAATCGCACACATCTGGCTGAGATCGTGCCAAAATTTAAAGCAGATGGTCTGCGTTTTCGTGCGGTTGAGATCGAACCATTAGGACAACGCCCGGCCATACAGGACCTGTTGGCATTAACTGTGGCACTGAATAATTTCGCTGATCGCATTGCCTGGCTTGCCATACTGCGCGCACCGTGGTGCGGGCTCACATTAAACTGTCTGCTTGCACTTGTTGGCAATCATAAAAATAAAACTGTCTGGGAATGCATGCAGAATGATACATACCTGCAAACCATGAACAGTGATGGTATGCAACGTCTATTAAAGGTGCGTGCCGTGTTGCAACTCCATTTTGCAGAACAACGCCGTCGATCATTGCGACGTTCCGTGGAATCGGTGTGGATGAGCCTTGGTGGTCCAGCCACACTTGAAAATGAAACTGAACTTATTAATACACAGTCATTTTTTGATCTGCTGGATAAATTTGATGTTGGCGGTGAACTGAAACACAGGAAGAATTTTATCGAACATGTAGAAAAACTTTACGCTGCACCGGATGTACATGCTGATGATCATATACAGATTATGACCATCCACAAGGCCAAGGGTCTGGAATTTGATACTGTCATTCTGCCCGGATTGCATCGCATACCACGGCAGGATGAAACACAGTTATTGTTGTGGACGGAGAATCCGCATAGTTTGCATCAGGATTTATTGCTCGCACCGGTCAAGGAGGCAGGTGAGGAAAAATCTCTCATCTATGAATATCTTAAACGGTTGGAAAATCAAAAACAGGAGTATGAGACGGGCCGTCTGCTGTATGTCGCCACCACACGTGCAAAACAGCAATTGCATGTGCTGGGTTCTGTCAGCATCAATAATAATGGCGAACTCGTTGAACCCGTCTCCAGATCGCTGCTCTCGCAGCTCTGGCCGGTAGTAGTGCCACAATTTGAACAGGTTTATCACAAGTACCAACCGGAGATAGTTAAAGAGGAATCAAGTACAACTGTAAGTCAAAAACTGCGGCGTTTGACTCCGGATTGGGTGTTGCCTTTGTCTCCCAAACCGGTGACGTGGCATGAAGAAATTGAAGATACGGAAATACCTGATACCACTCCCGAATATGAATGGGCAGGGGAAACCATCAAACATATCGGGTCTGTTGTACATCGTTTTATCCAGATTATTGCAGAAGAAGGGATTGAACACTGGGATGAGGGATCTATAAAATCAAAACATGCCTTGTTTGAGGCGTCGCTCAAACGTAATGGAGTACCGGCAAAAGATGTTGAGTGGGCAACTGCTCGTACCGTAGAAGCATTGATCAAAATGATTCATGATGAACGTGGCCGCTGGTTACTGGCAAAAGATCATGCTGGGCAACATAATGAATATGCGCTGACCGGCTTCTATCAGGGCCGAATCACCAGTATTATGATTGACAGGACATTTGTCGATAAAGAGGGAATACGCTGGATAGTCGACTACAAGACCAGCGCACATGAAGGAGCAAATCTTGAGGCTTTTCTCGAACAGGAACAGGAGCGTTACCGGGCACAACTGGAAAAATATAGCTCATTGCTTAAAGGTATGGATGACAGACCCGTGAAACTGGGCCTTTATTTCCCATTATTACAGGGTTGGCGTGAGTGGGCGAGCGAATAACCCTGTTTAAATATTCAGATTTTTGCATATTCAAATCTGGAATAATATCTAACCCTCTAATTGCAGGGGAGTGAGGATAAAGGAACCATGCAAGACAAAAATATCTCGGGCAAGCAACTGCTTGAGAAATACGAAGAAAAAAGAAAATACCCCAGGATAATTGTAGATTGTCCTGTGTCCATGGTATTACCCAATAGCAAGGAAGTTGAGGCGCAGGCGCATGATGTTTCACCCGGCGGACTGCAATTACGTTCCGGTAAACAGACAGCAAGGATATTAAATGCTGAAAATGAAAAACTGAAACAGGGAACAAAATCAGATTTTGAAGTCAATTTCATATTGCCCCTGGAGGGCAGGCAGGAAAAATTACAAATACGATGCAAACTGGCCTATACAGTCAAACTGGAAGAAAATTATTATGCGATAGGTTTGCAGTTCACCAGAGTTGAAGGAAGTAATCGCAAAATCCTCAGGCGATTCATCGAAAGCTCAATGGAACCTTTATAGACGAACCGATTGATCACGATATACGAGCGTACTGGGCCCAGAGATGCGCAGCCAATGAACCTCTATGATTTCCCAAAATATTACGATCTTTCCTACTCGTACAATATGCACGATGAACTCGCGTTTCTGAAACAGGTATTTACAAAATACACAGACACAAAACATCCGCGCCTGCTGGAACCGGCCTGTGGTACAGGCAGACTGCTGGTGCCATTGACACGGGCAGGATTTGATTGCACCGGATTTGATCTCAATTCAAATGCACTGGACTATCTAAAAAAAAACTGCAACATAACCGGCTGAAAGCCCATATATTCAATGGAGATATGACCCGTTTCAATATCAGCGGGCCGAAGTTTGACGGAGCATTCTGCACGGTGGATACTTTCCGGCATTTACTCACGGATGAAGAAGCTATCAGCCATTTGCGAAATATCTCCTGTCATTTGAAGAAAAACAGTATTTATGTACTGGGACTGCATTTATTGCCCTGGCAGGGAATAAAGCAAAAAGTCCATCGCTGGCAAGGCAGCAGGGGGAAATTAACTGTACTCTCCAGCATTATTGTCCTTGATGTAAACCGCAGGCGGCGCGAAGAAACCCTGAATTACACTCTGCGTGCAGGCAAACAGAAATATCAATCTGTCTACAAACTCCGTACTTATACACTCAGTCAGTTTCAAGCATTGCTGGACAAAGCAGGCTGCTTTGGAATCAAGAGTGTCTATAATCTGGATTATGATCTGAATCAACCTGTACAACTCAACGAGGATTCAGAGGAAGCTGTATACCTGCTGGGCAATAAATAAATTATTTTTCAACTCTGGAAGAACACTCCGGGAAAATGAGAAGTACAGGCCATGACGTGTGTGATGGAATTGGTATCGTATTCATCACCGGATATGTATTTATTGAAAAACCGGTTCAGTTTATCAACACGGTCTGGCCATTGGTCCCAGGCCTGTAAGCCGAGTGATATGCCATAGTTGGTAAAGGCAAACTTCATTTCACGCCATCCTGTCTGGCGGCAGAAGTAACCTGGTTCTTCTATCCATAACCTGTTCAACAGATGAAGACTTAATCTGGTTTGATACTCAGACCATTCTTCATCAGGAAAAAAATGACACAACCATAACATCATGCCCAAACCCAGATCCTGATCGATGATCAATGATTCATAACTTTGTATCATTAACTGTTGCATCTCATTTATTTCTTCTTCAAGCAGATCGGGCTCCAGCAGTTTATATGATACATAACCGTCAAATGCATCCATTGCACCCAAACCATAGCCCGGATAGGGCGCAGACAAATCTTCTTCCATCTTCCAGATCACGCCACGTCCAGGAATAACAAATCGTGAATGTATCTGTTTAACCAGCTTGATAGCTTCGTCACGGTATTCGGGTTTTATCTTTCCGAGGCAGGTGAGGGCATAAATCCACATGGCAAGATAATGAAAATACTGTCCATCCCGGTCCGGTTTTTCACCGATTCGCAGTCCTTTGTTCCTGCCCAATACCCGGTAGACTTCCTCCACCAGAAATTCCGCTTTGGCCAGATAAGTTTCTTCACCGGTTTTGTGATACAGGGAAATGTACAACACCACACCAAAGGCATCTGTCCACAAGTAACGCAAACCATTGGGCCAGAATTCCTGTTCCTCCATCCACTGGAGTTTCTGTTTTACATAGTCGATATCTTTCAGTGACATGTTACAAGCCAAACGGAAATGTTTCCGGCATGCCGATGCCTGCTTCCGGGCCGAGCGCATCAACGGCACGGGTTTCATCAAACCAGATATATTCATTGAATTGCAATGGCAGAGAAGCATTGAAGTAGTGGCTCGCAACCTCGGTTTCAGGCCGGTAAATTACGCCAATGGCGCGTTCCAGCCGTGGCCGCAACAGTTCCTTCACCACACGTTGTTTCTGATCTACAAGCGGCAGCATGAATGCATTCAATCCAGAATCATGACAAAGGCGTTCATAACTTTCGGGATGAGAAGGCCTGACTATTTTGATTTCCATCGGTGCGCCCCAGTCAGAAGCCGCAGCGACAGTGCCATGATGTGTGCCAAACCCGATCAGGTAGGCATCATCTCCAAAATGTTTGCGGCAAAGATTACCCACATTAATCTCTCCACGCGCACCCATTTCTGTGGCTGCCGCATCGCCGATATGTGAATTATGTTCCCAGACAACAGCCCTCGATCCAGGCCCGTGAAAATCAAGCAGGTTTTTCAGCGTATCGAACATATGTTGATCCCGGAAATTCCAGGACTCGCTGGAACCCTCATACATAATGCGATAATACTGCTCTGCATTTTTTACCAGGCGTGCATTGGATAGGGCATCCAGAAAACGGCGGCCATCCTGTGCTGCGTAATCCAGTCGTTTTCTCATCAGAGTATTCAACATTTCCACAACTTCCTGTTCGCATCCTTTGTGTTTTCCGGTCAGTGCAACAGCACCATAAGTTGCCGGGTCTGCTTCCCAGGGTGTTAAACATCCGTATCGCTTCCGTGCAATCGCGGCCAGTTCCGGATCCACTTCTTCAAGGTAATTAATCACTGAATTGATAGATGAATACAGACTGTAAAGATCCAGGCCGAAAAAACCGACAGCCTTGTCCGGTGATGAAAATTGTTTATTGTAATTCCGCAACCATTTCACAAACTCAAGTACCTGCATGTTGGCCCACATCCAGGTCGGGAACCGCGCAAATGTCGGTTCTTCCGTTGGTTCCATACGAGTTTCACGTACAAAATGATCGATCTGCGCCGCATCAGGCCAGTCCGCTTCAACCGCAACAAACCTGAATCCCTTATGTTGAATCAGTTCCTTCGTAATGCGGGCACGCATGTCATAAAACTCAGCAGTACCATGTGTGGCTTCACCCAGCAACACCACCCGCGCATCACCAATGCGTTTCATTAATCCGGAAAGATCAACCGTATCAATCGATGGAATATGGATTGCGGACTTTTCAATAAGATCAGAAAGTGGAGCAGGTTTTGCAATACTGACTGTTTTCAGTTTTGGCTTGATTTCCTCTTCAATTTCCCGCCAGCCTTCTTCACCTATGAGAGGAACAAAACGTACTGCCCCCAATTCCTCAAACTCAACCTCATTATTATTAATGCGGGTAATACGCAACAGTGTTTGTTCTCTGGTAGAAGGACCAATGGGAATGACCAAACGTCCGCCAACTGTTAATTGTTCGATCAGGGACCGGGGTGCTTCAGGACCGCCGGCTGCAACAACTATCCCGTCATAAGGTGCATTTTCAGGCCAGCCGAGTGTGCCATCGCCACAAAGCACATGGACATTATTGTATTTTAATTCCTTTAAGCGGACGGAAGCCTGATGAGCCAGGCTTTGGTGCCGTTCTATGGTATAAACTTCAGCAGCAATTTCTGCAAGAACAGCAGCCGCATAACCGGAACCAGTACCAACTTCCAGTACACGGTCACCCGGTTTTAACATCAATGCCCCGGTCATCAGGGCAACGATATAAGGTTGGGAAATGGTCTGGCCTTCTTCAATTGGCAAGGGGGAATCATCATAGGCAAATTCAAGCAGATTAATACCTACGAACTTCTCACGTGGTACGGTGGCCATGGCCTTCAAAACTGACTCGTCCCGGATACCTTGTCTGCGCAACATCCTGATAAATGCTTCTTTATTGTACTGGACCAGTTTCTCCATATTTAACGCCCTCAATTTACAGGCATTGCCATACCGGTTGTGTGAAAAACACACGTTTCAAAAACCATAATTGAATATTAGCAAATGAAATGACCGGGGATTATTGATACAGATCAAACCAACTGCTTTAAAAGCTGGCCCAGATACCCTGTGTTGGGACAGGGCCGTGACTAAAGAGAATTATATTTAAATATATGCTACATATATAACAAACAGAGAAGAATATCGCACCTATATGTTACATATCCCAGACTCCGGATCACCGTAACCCGAATGACTGAACTGACAATTCCAAGCGCCATCCTTTTTGACTGGCACTCCACACTGGTTGATACCCACGAAGCAATGTATCATGCACTTGACGATGTCCTGCTCAAATTCGGCGAGCTTGGCCTGCTTGAACGGATGACGAAACCGGGACATAGCAAGACCAATGAAGATGCAAAACTGGTTGAGTACGTACGCAATAACCTGAAGTTGCACCCGAAAATAAAGGCCGAACAGAAGATTTCCAGGACAGATATATTCGAAGTGCTGTTTCATGCGGATGAAAAAGCAAAGGCAATTGCGCATGAGGAATTCAACAAATGTTATCGCTATCACTTCGGGGAAATTCATCCTTTCGAAGACGGTATAGAAGATATGTTAACGGCACTGCGCAAGCGGGGAATAAAACTGGGTGTGTTGACGAACCGGAACCGGGAATTTCTGGAACATGAAATCAGAGTTATTCATGTTGATGGCTGGTCTCATCTGTTTGACACGGTGGTCTGCGGGGATGATGGGATAAAACGAAAACCTGCGCCCGATTCTGTCCTGAAGGCATTGAAAAATCTTGGTATCAGCCCGGGCCCTGACTGCTGGTATGTCGGAGACAGTACAACAGACACGATTGCAGCGAAAGAAGCGGGTGTGACCAGCATATTTTATAACGGGGCGCACTGGGATGCAGAATGGCTGAACAAGATATTCCCCGGTACGGACAAGCACCCACACAAACCCGACGCAGTGGTAAACTATTTCACGGAATTCATGCAACTGGTTGAGTCATGTCCGGTCCGGTAATCTGAAATAAAGCCTGGACTACAGAATAGGTAAATCATCAACTATTTCCTGCCCGGGTTATCTGATTATTTTTGGTGTTTTTCTTTTCTCTAATTGACTTAATCTACCATACGCAATAGTTTTATTACCTTGGTAGCGAGGTAATAGACTGATGTATACAATTGACATTCGCAGCTATTGGCAGGTAAAGGCACTCATTGTATTGCTGAAACTGAGCCTGCTGGTGGGTGCGGTGTTGTCATTTATTGAAGGACATCTTGAAGCTGGTGTCGTTACTCTGGCGATATTTCTTATTACCTTTTTACCGATTCTTCTCGGTAATCGTTTTCAGGTAAAAATACCGTCCGAATTTGAATTACTGGCGGTTGTCCTTGTTTACGCTTCACTTTTTCTTGGTGAAGTGCATGGTTACTATTTGAAGTTCTGGTGGTGGGACCTCGTGTTACATACCAGTTCCGGATTCCTGCTCGGTATTCTGGGTTTCCTGCTGGTCTACGTACTGAATGAAAAGAAAGAAATAGATCTGGATTTGAAACCGGGCTTTGTAGCGTTATTTGCTTTTGTTTTTGCCATAGCATTTGGCACGTATTGGGAGATATTTGAATATGCAATGGATCGGAGCTTTGGGACAAATATGCAAAAGAGCGGCCTCACAGACACGATGTGGGACTTGATTGTGAACAGCATCGGCGCATTGATAATTTCCCTGCTTGGCTGGGGATATCTGAGTAAGGAAGGGATCAATTCTTTTCTGGAAAGATGGATACATAAATTCATAGAAAGAAATCCGCGTCTGTTTGAGCGGAGAAAACTTCCACGGTAAACATGTTTTCAAACTCTGTATTACAGGATTTCTCGATCACTGTTTCCGGCGTGACTCTATCACCTGTATCCATGCAGGCATTCCTACGGTTGAAATGACACGAGACATTTCAACAGAGGTCATTGGGCCATGACTGCCTTCAGCATCAGAGTGATGACTTATAACATACACAAAGGATTCAGTGTGGGTAACCGGCGCTTTGTGCTACGGCAAATACGGGATGAACTGCGTACGGCTGATGTTGATATTGTGTTTTTGCAGGAAATACAGGGCCAGCATGTTATTCGTGAAGCGGAAATAGTTGATTGGCCCACTGAGTCACAGTTTGAATATATGGCCGATCAGATCTGGTCGCATTATGCCTATGCTAAAAACGCAATCTATAATGCCGGCCACCATGGCAACGCTATACTGAGTAAATATCCTTTTGTGCACTGGGAAAATCTGAGATTTTCTACTATTCGACCGGCCAGCCGCAGTTTATTACACGGTGTTGTGGATATTCCTGAACGCCAGATGAAATTGCACGTGATTTGTGTGCATCTGGATTTCCTGCCGAATTTACGTATGCGGCAATTAAAAAGATTAAATGAACGCATTCGTACATGTGTGCCAAAAAACGAACCATTGATACTTGCCGGTGATTTTAACGACTGGCATGGCCAGGTCAGCAGATACCTGGCATCTGATCTTGAATTGAATGAAATCTTTCATACTCTGCATGGTAAACATGCCAGGACATTTCCTTCATGGTGGCCTATGCTTCCGGTTGACCGCATCTATTATCGTGGTTTGCAACCAATTGAATGTGACAGCTTCGAACAGAATCCGTGGCATAGACTCTCTGACCATACGCCTTTGTATGCGAAATTCGAGATCTGACTGCTGCAATATTTTTAACTACATGAGCTTCATTTGTGATAGAATACTCACCAATAATCGTTTTCATGCTGAAAACATTCAATCCACCTGAATTTGCTGTCATAACAGCATTATTCACATTGATGCTGTAAACCTATGAATCTAAGTACTTGTAGACATAATGCTCCCGGTGATGGAAAAATTTCTTTTCCAAAACAGCAGAGCTGGAATCCGATGACCGAGGTAGCCACAATAGCGGCTGATGTCGATGGTAAGCGTGTTCTATGCAGAATATCGAGTAAAGACCTGCAGAAAAAATATCTTACCTCAGCTGAAGAACCCATGAAGGCAGTCACAAAACATCGTCCCGAGCTTGAATCTGCGGCACGGATCTTGATAGAGAAAAAAGATTTCGAGGATGACGGCTCAATCCTGATTTCATACAAGGACCTGTAAGCAGGAAAGCTGTTGACCGGGATCAGTGTAATTTACTTACAGTCACCTGGATCGCGCAGTAAAACAGCGTTTGTTACCACTTGCCGTCGAACGCAGTATTGCCATTATTATTGACCGTCTATTCCTGCGAGATAAGTTGTTCCATAAATATTACTCCCTTCCTCCCCCGGTACCCCATCTATTCACCAAGATTGTTTTTCTCTCATCACTAACCAAACTGATAATTGCACCTGCTAACCTGGCAGTGACAGGTTGGGGTAGGCTGGATAATCATGTGGTGTGTGATCCGGGATTCAATCCACAACAATGCCCTGAATATCATGTTAACGTCTCGAGCAATGCACGAAAACCCAGATATGCACCTACAGGCGATTTTATATGTGATTAAAAAAATGCGCAGGCATTAGAGGAGGAGGCAATGCCTGCGCTAAGATGCCCACGTCGTGGGCTTGGGGAAGTAATCTTTTTCGGAGGTCAAAAAAACGAACCCCGGTGAAGCTTGATGCCTGACCGGGGTTTATGTTGTTCCCGGAAGGCATCGGTTTGTTTCCATGCCTTCCGGATATGTTGCTGGAAGGCTTACCGAACAGCTTTAAAACCTGTATACATCGAATTCATACCAATATTCATAAACATGACAGAATGCATGCGCCATGAGTCCTGGCCATAATCTGGCAGTTCTGCTTTGAAATGTGTCATTGGTTGCTGCATATCGTGTCGTTAAATCCATGTCCCCGAATCGGGGTGGGCAAATATACGCTAATTATCCACAAATGCAAGTAAAAATTGTTGCGAAGCAATAAATCTGGATTCTATTTATAATTATACTATAAAATCAATTAGTTAAACTATGGCATGTTATCCGGAGTGGTCTTCAATTGGTTAATAATTAATCAGAGCTGATCGAGTGCCATCATGTCCCCGGTGTCCAGCCTGACATTTACCGCTTTCAGGTTGTCAGTGATGCTGCTGACTTTGCTGGCACCCGGGATGGGCAGGATGTGGCTGCCTTTATGCAATAGCCAGGCAAGTACAATCCGGTAAACAGATACCCGGTGTTTATCTGCAATTGATTTTAGCGGCTTGGATTCAGACAGTTTTTTGTGATCAAAATGGCCGCCAACCGGGCTGTGTGGGATAAAAAGGATATTTTCCTTTTCACACAAATCTACCACGCCGGTCTTGAATGATTTCTTTTCGAGCACATTGCAACGGTTTTGTACACTCAGGATCGGCGCAACTGTCATCGCGGTCATGATTTCCCTGGTGTTGACATTCGAGAGACCAATGTGTTGAATCTTGCCTTCTTCCTTAAGCCGTGCCAGTTCACCAATGGATTCTGTCAATGGGATATCGGGATCAGGTGCATGTAACTGATAAAGAAAAATACATTCGGTGTTCAGATCGTTGAGACTTTTCTCGCAGGATTTCCTGAGCCAGGCAGGACTGGCATTAGTATCCCATCTGCCTTTGGGCCGGGTGAGACCACCTTTGGTCGCTACAATCACATCTTCACGTTTTCCGAGTTTGACCAGGGCCTTATGTATAAGTTTTTCATTATGGCCAACGTCATTATCATCAATACAATACACATTCGCGGTGTCAATAAAATTTCCACCGCCATTAACAAATACTCTGATGACTTCAATGGCCGTTGCTTCATCCGGACGTGTATCCAGTGACAACGGCATTGCACCCAGTCCGATAGGCAAGACCTGCTTTCCTGAATTTCCTAATGGAATTTGAGTGTTCATTATGGCTTGTTGTGTTTATCCCGATCTTTTTTGTCACGATGTTTATGTGACTTTTTGGGAGTCAGGGTAAACCAATCTTCCTTTGTAATCTCATGAAAGTGATCTGCTTCTTCCTTGAGCAATTGTGATGTGGTACTGAGTACGGCGGCAATTTCAACACGCACACCCTCTGATTTCAGGTGTTGTACCAGTTCGATATAGTCTGAATCACCGGACATGATAATAATGGTGTCTACCTTGTTGGCCACCTGGATGGCATAAATTGAAAGCGGTATATCCGCACTCTTGTGGCAGGGTCTGACAGAACCATGATAGTAATTGTGCAGACGTTCCTGCAATTTTGCTGATATATGTTTGCCTTCACGGAAATATACTAACCGGCTCAGGCCACGATTAACCAGCAGCTTGGGTATCAGGGCGTCAAAATTCAGCATGGTATTGGTATCATCTGCCTCAGTGTGGATACTGCGCTCAATATTGTTGCCGTCAATTAATATGGCGACAGACTGTGAAATCTGGATATTAGTTGGAGGACGAAACTGCGGATCTTTGATGTCTTTCATAGGGTTCCTTTTGTCAGGAAAATGATTATTAATGTTATACTCATCCCGAATTAAATGGGTTCGGTAATTTCCGACAGGATAACAGATTATTCGTTCTGGATGACGGGTTAATCGTTGTTATATCGGTCAAAATGCCTGCCTACGCATCATAGATACGCGGTCAGTTGTGCTGACTGGAAAGAATTATTGAAAAGGGTTCTTTAAGCGGGAGATGGATGCCAGCCTGCATCTGCCCAGAGTTCACCGCTGACAGCAGAGTTGGAGATCATGAAGCAGACTGCATCCGCAATTTCGGCTGGACGAATCAATCGGCCGAGTTGGGTGTCCTTGAGGATATATTTTTCAATATATTCTTCACCAAGAGCACGCACCATCGGTGTATCAGTAAAGCCTGGATGAAGCACTCCGCAACGTACACCATGGAAGATTGCTTCTTTGGTTAAAGTTGCGGCGGCCCCTTCCAGTCCGGCCTTGGTGCTCGCATAAGACACCTGGCCTTTGTTCCCCTGTGATGAAATGGAACCGATAAAGATAACAGTGCCTTGAATTGTTTCATCCGTATGCCATTTCTTTAAACTTTTGCTGGCACGATCTTCTGCAATGTGTGCAATCATTTCCATGGCCCAGTAGGCCGGGGCAATCAGATTGACTTCTACAACTTGCCGGAATTTTTCTATGGGATAGATTTCAGACTTACCGGTTTCCTTGTTGATCTTGACGGCCAGTGCATCACGGGTAATACCGGCGCAGGGGACACAAATACTGACTATGCCATGTTGCTTGATCAGGTTGTTGTAAACCTGGGTGCGGAAATCGGAATTGGTAGTGTCCCCAATATAGGGGAAAGCAACCTCGGTTTTGGCGTCACGGTTTATCTGTTCGGCGACTGTTTTGACTTCATCATTCATGTCCACCATACCAATCGCCTTGACACCTCTATTTGCGAGTTCAATACAGACCGCATGTCCGATACCGCTGGCTGCACCTGTTATTACTGCTACTTTGCCCTTTATTTTCATAAAAGTTATTTACCCCAAACAGGTATGATTAGAATATGCATCACAGTTAGTCTAGCGCATAATTTTGTGCG
>Ga0209541_10005735_pt1 | contig 21549 bp, 19 predicted proteins | sample RifCSPlowO2_01_FD_184027 | JGI IMG/M metagenome (GOLD analysis project Ga0209541, IMG submission 184027) | Groundwater microbial communities from Rifle, Colorado - Rifle CSP2_plank lowO2_0.1 (SPAdes) (version 2) | ecosystem: Environmental > Aquatic > Deep subsurface > Groundwater | place...
ATTGGATTAAGAAAAGCGCTTGGCGCGGCAAATCGGGATATTTTGAGGCAATTCTTATTTGAAGCTGTAATTTTGACTGGCATCGGCGGGATTCTGGGAATTTTGATAGGAGCACTATTGGCCTTCGGAGTATCGTTAATTCTATCGAAGGCGCTCGGCTTATCTTGGACTTTTTCTTTCCCTGTTTTCGGATCTGTTATAGGCTTTCTTGTATCGGGAATAATCGGATTGATTTTCGGAATTTATCCCGCTAGAAAAGCTGCGCAGAAAAATCCCATAGACGCCCTTAGATATGAGTAGTATACTAGGCGAAATTGTCGTTTTGATAGAAAGGAGGCCTAATGTATCATACTGGCGAAAACCTACGTATTCTTTGGAGGCAGGTTCATTTGGCCTGCGAAGTCGGAAATTTTGGCGGAAAAGGCGGGGCAATTAATTTGGTGAAGCGACAGCTCAAGAGAATTAGGGCGAGAAATGACAACGAGAAAGATCTTCTGGAATGGAGGAGTCTTCTCTCCAGCGTTTATGCCCGCAAGTTCGCCTCGATGGAAGGCAAATTCTCCAATGGCCGATATTTGAAAAAGGCTATAAAGATTCAGAGGAGGTTAGGAAAAGACGTTGAGAAATTTTCGCCGCGGATGTTATACACGCGAGCAAGGATCTTTTTTCTCGCTGGAAGGTTTGAGGAGGCGGTGGATATTTCCCAAAAAGCTCTCGCGAGCGATATTGGCAAATCGCTTCAGTCAATGTTTCTCATAAATACGGCAGAAACCTTTACTGCGATGGGAAATATTGAGTCGACGAATAAGTATTACATTGAGGCCTTAGGGCTTGCTGAAGGTGTCCGAATTGAGGTTCGTATAAGGATTTACCGATCCTATGGCGAATTTTTGATTAAGCAAGGTCATTATATGGATGCCTCTCGATATCTTCAGTTGGCAGAAGATCTGGCCAAAGGTAAGATGTTATTCGTTGAGGCGGCAAGGATAAAGGTTTCAATAGAACGAGCCAACGCGTTGAGCGGAGCCGTCCGGAAGGCCCAAGCATAAGCGGGGATGGCGAAGAACCAATCCCCGCTTATTTATTTTTAGCAAAACTTCTGTTAATCTTTTTCTATGCGCGAATTAAAAAAATCCCACCGCTTGATAGGGCATTTCCGCCCACAGAGGTATAAAATCATCCTGCATCCCGATCTTGAGCAATTTACGTTTAAGGGTGAAGAAGTCATTTCGTTCAATCTTACAAAACCAGAAAATAAAATCACCCTTCACGCGCATGAGGTTAAAATTGGACGCGTTTTACTGCGCTCTTTCGGCAAACAAATAAAGCCCCGGAAAATCAAATATGATCTCAAATCGGAAAGCGTAATTTTTGAGTTTGCTAAAAAAATACCGCGCGGCAGGGGTGAGCTAGATATTTACTTTAACGGGATATTGAACGATAAGATGCGCGGATTTTACAGGAGCAAGTACGAACTTAACGGACGTGAGGAATATATCGCAACAACGCAGTTTGAAGCGACTGACGCCCGTAGGGCTTTCCCGTGCGTGGACGAGCCCGGTGCGAAAGCAATTTTCGACGTGACGTTAATTATTCCGAAACATCACCGAGCAATCTCAAATACGCACGAGATATCTATCCGCGAGCACGAATCCGGATATAAAATCGTCGAATTCGCGCCGACGCCGAAAATGTCAACATATTTATTGGCATTTATCGTCGGCCGATTCGATTATATTGAAACAAAGACGAAAGAGGGAATAATGGTACGCGTTTTTACTACTCCAGGAAAAAAACACCAGGCGGAATTTGCCTTGGATATCGCAGCAAAAACACTTTCATATTACACAAGATATTTCGGCGTACCGTATCCTATGCCAATTTTGGATTTAATCGCGCTTCCGGATTTCGCTTCTGGAGCCATGGAAAATTGGGGAGCGATAACCTACAGAGAGTCCGCGCTCCTCGTCGATCCGGACCACTCCTCGATACAAAACAAGCAGTGGGTCGCGCTGGTAATCGCGCACGAGATCGCGCATCAATGGTTCGGAAATCTTGTTACAATGGAATGGTGGACGCATTTGTGGCTGAACGAAGGATTCGCGTCCTGGATAGAATATCTAGCTGTTGATCATATTTTTCCTGAATGGAATATCTGGACGCAATTTGTCCGGCAGGATTTATCCCGTGCTTTGCAATTAGACGCGCTTTTAAATACGCACCCGATTGAAGTTCCGGTGCGGCATCCCAACGAAATTGGGGAAATTTTCGATGCGGTCAGTTATTCAAAGGGAGCATCGGTTATCCGGATGCTCGCCGACTATATTGGGGAGAAAAAATTCCGAAAAGGTTTACGGCACTATTTAAAAAAGCACCAATATGCGAATGCCTCGACACAAGACTTGTGGGCCGCGCTTGAAGAGGTATCCGGGAAACCGATTCGAAAAATTATGAAATTCTGGACCGAGAAGCCCGGCTATCCGGTTTTGCGGATTTTGGAGAAAGAAAAATCTTTCGAAATTCGCCAGCATCGTTTTTTCTCAAGTCGAGTTTCAGGAAAAAATAGCAAAGATAAGACACACTGGCCTCTGCCAATTTCGGTTTTAAGGGAGGGCGCAAAAAAACCGGAATTCCGACTATTTCAAAAAGATTATTTGGAGGTGAAAAAAATTAAAAATCGCTGGATAAAATTTAACGCGGGAGCGACCGGAGTGTTCCGAACCGATTATCCTATAAAAATGCTTCTGCAATTGAAAGCGCCGGTTGAAAAAAAAGAGCTTCCGGCGCCGGACCGTTTCAGCATACAAAATGACGCTTTCGCGCTTGCTGAATCTGGAGAATTGGCGACCACAGTCGCCATGGAATTAGCGCTTTCATATCGACTCGAGAACGATTACGCGACGTGGGCAGATATAGCCGAGAACCTTGGAAAGATTTATATGTTGGTCGAGGGAACAAAGCTTGCCAGCGGGTATCGGAAGTTTGGGCAGGAAATTTTTTCCGTTCTTACCGCGCGCCTTGGATGGGAAAAAAGGAAAAAGGAGCCATATGCGGACTCTCTGCTTAGAAATATCGCGATAAGCCAATCGGGTAGATACGGTGATAAAGAAATAATTAAGGAGGCAAAGAAGCGTTTCTCCGTCCATAAAAGAGGGAAAAATTATATTCACCCAGATATTCGTCAAGCGATTTACGCTATTGTCGCAAAAAACGGCGGGAAAAAAGAATATTTCCAGTTTTTGGAATTATATAAGAATGCGACTCTTCATGAAGAGAAAAATCGGCTAGGCCGGAATCTAGGGCTGTTTACGAATAGGAAACTGATCGAGAAAACACTTAATTTTATAATTTCGGATAAGGTTCGCATCCAAGACAAGCCGGGGATACTGGCCAGCGTTTGGATCTCACCATTGGGACGCGAGATGGCTTGGGCGTTTTTGAAAAAAAACTGGAAGTTTTTCTTAAAAATATATGGTCACGGCGGGCATCTCTTTCCGCGAATTATTTCTCCAGCGGAGAGTTTTAGTTCAAAAAAATACGCCACCGATATTAAGAAATTTTTTAAGACTCATCCTGTCTCTTCGGCCACGCGCACAGTGGAACAAGTTTACGAACAGATTATCTCAAACGATGATTGGATCGGACGCGATTTTAGACATATTGAAAAATGGCTTCAGGAGCAGAAATATCAGGAAGATTAGAATTCCTGTTTTCTCTCCCAACGATGGAAGGCGATTTGAACAATTGAGAAAATAATCCCAAAAATCAGCGCGGACCAAAAGCCGCCAATTGAAAAACCTGGGACTATATAAGCGACAAGCATTACCAAGAAGGCGTTTATAACGAGTGTGAAAAGGCCGAGTGTTACAATTTCGATCGGCAAAGTCAGAAAGATAAGGACCGGTTTGAGAATTGCGTTAACCACTCCTATTGCGAGCGCGACGACGAAAGCGGCCATAAAGCCGTCAACATGAACGCTGGGGACGACATAGGCGACCGCGAGAACGACTAAAGTATTTATTATCAAACGAGTTAGGATGCTCATATAATAATTCTATCAGAAGATAAAAAACAGGGGAAGCTGCCTTCGCAACTTCCCCTGTTTTAACTAACCTTTTTTGACACCCGTTCGGTGTATTCGCCGGTTTCGGTGTTGATTTTAATCACATCGCCAGACTCGATAAATAAAGGCACGTTTAAAGTAAATCCATTCTCGAGGGTGACGCTTTTATTTCCTCCTTGCGCGGTATTTCCTTTAAAGCCCGGGGCCGCTTCTTTAACGATATAATCAACTTTGACCGGCACCTTGATATTAATAATTTTATCGTTAAATTTATACGCGGTGACTTCTAGGTTTGGCTTTAGAAATTTTGCCGGCTCGCCCAAAAGTTTTTCGGATAAACTAAAGCGATTTTTTGCATCGCCTAGATTCTGGAAAAAATATTCTCCGCGGTGCGCGTAGATGAATTTTATCGTCTCGCGCTCGATATCCGCTTCCTTGAGGGCATCCGAAGGCTGGAAGGTTTTCGCGACGACTTTGCCCGAGATTAAATTGCGAATTTTGGTCTGCACGGAGGGCTTTCGCTGTTGCATCCGAACGAAGGCATAATCAACAACCTCATACGGCTCGCCGTCCATGATAAATTGCGTCCCGGGGGTTAGGTCTGTATACGAAAGCATCCGTCAATTATACGGATTTTACTTTTTAAATCAAGCCTGATAATATAAAGCTGAAAAAGATCGGAGGGCTCTTTTATGAAGGCAATCGTTCTTGATGGTTTTTATACTCTTGAGAACTGCATCGGGGTCGCTGTCAGGGATGAAAGCGGCAGATCAATTCCTGTCCATAGTGACGGAAGTTTCGCGGCTAAGCCCGATTCGAAATATCGCGTCATTGTTTCTAATGAACGAGAAAACTTGATTCCGGTCTGGCTTTCCGGAAAACATATTTTTCTCGCGCAGATCCGCGAGTTCACGATAAGAATAAAGAGTGGACGTTTGCAGAATGCAGGAAATTGTTTCGCTTTGTTTTCGCTGGAGCGTGGGCGTCTAGTTCTGTACAAAATTAGCGTCCAACCGCAAGGCGGATGGCTGAAGCTTTCCTGTGATAAAACCGGAGTGCGCCAAGATATGGTTGTGGCTCCGAAGGTCATTGAGACAATTCGCCATTAGTTGATTTGTAGTTCTTAAGGCTTTGATTATAAACTTCTAACCACGAAAGGAGATTTCAGATGAATGGAATGGTTGCACTTGCTAATGGAGTGAAGATTGGTTTGCTTGGGGAAAGTAATGGCAGACGATCACCGGTTCTCAAGGAAAACAGTTCTTTGATAGGAATACCCAGACGAGGATACAACCTCAAATTCCAGGTCATGACCACGCAGACTGAAATCTACGGGATTTTCGTCGACAATTACGGGAAAGCTGTTCCGGCAAAAAGCCGTCAGATAGTTAACGGCGACGATCCGGAGACCATCCGCAAATATCGTTTTACATTGCAAGTCAGGCCACATCCGAACACAAAACGCTTGTGCGTGAAAGGAAACGGAACGGCATTTCATCTTCTTCGAATCTTCTTGGATACTCTGGAGACGATTACTCTCCGGCGGGAGAGGAATGGGATTTATGTTCGGCTTGTTCAGTCCAGCGGAATGGTGCTTGTGAAGCGGGAGGAGATCATCAAGAATCCCGATTTGAGACGATAGAAGAATCACCGGACAACTTAGCGGGAGTAAAAAGGGCTTGCGTTAGACTCAATCTGACGCAAGCCCTTTAAATTTGACAATTTCCGCGTTGTACACTATAATGTAAGCTAAGTTTTAGAGTTCTTAAGGCGCAGAATATTAACCTTAACTAGAAGAAGGAGGATAAGACAATGGGAAAAACCCCTTTCAATGTGAAGGTGTTTTTTAACGGCAGTGAACTTCCGATTGATCCCAATGGGTATCTCGGAATGCTCAGGCCAGGAACAGCGCGGATACAGGTTACCTGTTCTCAAGCCGACATCCACGCCTTCTCGGTGGACGGCAATAAACGAATAACTCTTCTCAAGGTCCGGCGGGACAACTGCATCGGGACAAAGTGGTTCCGAGCAGACGTCCACCTTGAACAGAGACATCAACAAGTTTGTACCCTCGTTGCCAAAGTTCCGGGTCGTGAGCAAGTTATCCCGGTTTATCCCAACAGCGTCCGACTTGTTGAGTTAGCACAATGGGGTGGATTCAATATTTGGGAAGTGTCGATCATCGGCTGGAAGGGAAATTTTTTTCTGAAAAGCCAGCTGGTGCATACCGCGACGCTCTTTCGCGATGGGGATCGCGTGAAGTGCCCGTATTTCGCCGAGAAATATCGATCCTGGCCACACTTGATCGAGATGTGTGGGGAGCTTGCTCGCGAAGCGGGAATTCAGATTCCAAACATCTCCTTGTACGCTCAGGATTCGGCTGTCACACCGGGTGGTCTGGCACAAGGCCAAGCGATTGTGATCCACTTCGAGTACGCCCATATGTTCGGGGTTGCACGCCTACGCAACGGAAACTCGATACTGGTTTTACCGGATCAGTTGCCGGTGCGAAATGGTGAACTGCTCCCGTACCTCGAACTTGGCGAGGTGGTACGCGTGAAAAGTGTCGAGAAGCTCCCGCGCCGCGACAAACCTTCATTTTTCACCCACGAGGCCATAGGCGTCAGTCTTGCGAGCTAACCGTCTACCACGACGTTAAGTGGAACGAAAGCCCCAGCGGAACATACTAACGTTGGGGTTTTTTTAATACTTAAAAATGATAATATTGATTTTATGAACTACAAGCCAACAATCGGGCTTGAGATCCACGCGGAGTTGAAGACAAATACTAAGATGTTCTGCTCCTGCAAAAACGATCCGGATGAACGGCATCCGAATATCAACATCTGCCCGGTATGCCTAGGGCACCCGGGGACTTTGCCGGTTGCAAATAAAGAAGCGATACATAAAGTTTTAAAATTCGGTGCGGCGATTGGCGCCGCGGTCGCTGATGAATCGCGTTTCGACCGCAAGAATTATTTTTATCCGGACCTGCCAAAAGGATATCAAATTTCGCAATTTCAATATCCATTGGTGAAAGAAGGGGTTTTAATACTTCCGTTTTCTGGAAAGAAAGTAAGAATTACCCGAGCGCATCTGGAAGAAGATGCCGCAAGGAGCACGCACGAAGGAAAAGCGACGCTGGTTGATTTTAACCGCGCGGGAGTGCCTCTGATGGAGCTTGTCACAGAGCCCGACTTAAGTTCAGCAGGCGAGGCCAGAGAGTTTGCGGAAGAATTGCAATTGATCTTTCGGTATTTAGGAGTTTCCGACGCGGATATGGAAAAAGGGCAAATGCGGGTTGAGGCGAATATTTCTATTGCACCGACACCGGGTGTTGGGGATGCTCAAACACCCGGTGTCAAAAAACTAGGGACAAAAGTCGAGGTGAAAAATATAAATTCGTTTAAGGCAGTTCTACGAACCATTGAATTTGAAATTGCCCGGCAATCGGAATTGGTTGATAGAGGAGAAAAAGTGAAGCAGGAGACTCGCGGGTGGGACGATGTCCATCAAAAAACTATTTCTCAACGTTCAAAGGAAGAGGCGCACGATTACCGCTATTTTCCGGAACCGGACCTCCCGCCGATAAAATTATCCGAAGTGCCTGAATTTTCTTTTTCAGCATTAACCCATGAGCTTCCGGAATTGCCTAACCAAAAACGCGTCCGATTCAGGAAAGAATATGGAATAAATGGCGAGAAACTTGAGATTTTCGTCCGGGATAAAAAACTCGCTGAATTTTTTGAGGAAGCGGTTTCTGAAGGAAATCGCTGGACAAATGAAACTGATCCGAAGAAAATCACGGAATTCACGGTTAATTATTTGACCTCAGACTTAGTCGGAATTTTAAAGGACAAAGAGCTTTCTGTGGAAGATGTAAAAGTTACGCCGGAGAATTTTGGAGAATTAATCAAAATGATAGTGAGAGGGGAGATTTCTTCACGCGGAGCCAAAGATATACTGTCTATACTTATAGAGAGTAGTGAAAGCCCTGCGGAAATAGCAAAGCGAGAAGGATTTTTGCAGACGAGTAATGTAGGGGAGCTTGAAAATATCGCACGCGCAATTCTTGCGTCATACGACGAAGCCGTTCAAGATTATAAAAAAGGAAAAGAAGTTTCTCTTCAGTTTTTAATTGGGCAAGCAATGCGCGAAGCGAAATCCCAGAAAATAGGCGCGAATCCAGCAACGCTTAGGGAAATATTATTAAAACTCCTTAAGACTTAACCCATTTAATTCGCCTGTCTTTTTTCCACCAGAGCATCTGGCGGCGGGTGTAGGCAATTGTTTCTTTGTTGATTTTCTCAATCATTTCTTTGCGAGAGATTTTCTTCTGAAGATAGAGAGCGGGATATTTGTATTCGAACCCGAACTCGTTGAACCTTTTCCATGGAATGCCGGAGCGGCGAAGTTTCCGGACTTCGTGAATTAAGCCTTTTTTGAACATTATTTCTGTCCGTGCGATTATGCGTTTTTTTAGATCTTCTAGCGAACGCTTAATCCCGATAAATTTTGCGTCATACTTTTTTGTGGTTTTTAGTTCCGGAACTTTTCCAAGCGCGGCGACAATTTCAAGCGCGCGGATGACCCTTCTTTTATTTTTTCTGTCTACGGTTTTCGCGCGCCTAGCGTCTTTTTTCTCAAGTAATATCAAAAGTGATTCCAAAGATTTTTTCTCAAGCTTTTTACGAAGCTTCTGATTTGGCTGGACTTCTGGCAAAACAAGCCCGTCTACAACTGCTCGGATATAAAAAGCGCTTCCGCCGACCAGTATTGGAATTCTTATTCTACGATATATCGAAGCGATTGCATTTTCGGCGCATTTTTTCCACTCAACGATAGTTGCCGTTTTTTTTGGATCTACAATGTCGGTGCATAATTGACCCTTAATTTTCGCGGTGCCGATATCCAATCCGTTATAAATTTGCCTCGAATCGGCGGAAATTATTTCCCCGCCGATTTTTTTAGCAAGCTTTATAGCGTATTTTGATTTCCCGGACGCAGTTGGTCCAAGGACAACGATGAGTTCGTGTTTATTTCGCAATTTTTAGGAATTCTTCGATTGTTTTCTGACCAATATCTCCCTTGCCACGTTCGCGGACGGCAACTTTCTTTGTTTCAACTTCTTTTTCGCCGATGATTAGAAGATAGGGAATTTTCTGCATTTCAGCTTCGCGAATTTTTTTGCTTATTGTCTCGTTTCGCAAATCAATCTCAGCGCGGATTCCGTCAGTCCTTAATCTATTCAAAATATCTTCCGAATATTTAAGCACTTTATCGTTTATAGATAAAACTGAAACTTGAACCGGAGAGAGCCAAAAGGGAAGCGCGCCTTGATAGTGTTCCAAAATAATCCCGATAAAGCGCTCGAATGTTCCCAAAATCGCGCGGTGAATCATCACCGGCCGCTTTTTCTTTCCGCCTTCATCAACATATTCAAGTCCCATTCGCTCGGGAATTTGAAAATCGAGTTGGATCGTTGCTATGGTCCATTCGCGATTTTGCGAATCTGTAACATTGATATCAATTTTTGGTCCGTAAAAAGCGCCGTCTTTTTCTTTCACTGCATATTTTACTTTTGTCTTTTTTAGTACATTTTCGAGATTTTTCTCTGCTTCCTCCCAGAGTTTTGGGTCGCCCATGGCCTTATCGGGCCGCGTCGCAAGATTGAAAGAAAGCAACATATCAAAATTCGCATAAAATTCTTTGACTATGTCCATAAGTTTCGTGATTTCGCCCTCTATTTGATCGGTGCGACAGTAAATATGCGCGTCGTCCTGTGTGAATTGGCGCACGCGCATGAGTCCGCCCAATGTGCCGGAAAGCTCGTTGCGATGCAGACGATCTGTAACTTCCGCAAGACGGATGGGCAAATCGCGGTATGAACGGGTTCGCGACGAATAGATCAGCGTCGATTCGGGGCAATTCATAGGCTTGAGCGCAAGAATTTCTTTTTCATCGCGTGGGTTTTTGAACCAAAACATATTTTCGCTGTAGTGGTCCCAATGCCCCGATTTTTTGAAAAGCTCCGTTTTAACAAGGACCGGAGTTGAAGTCTCCTGATAGTCCTCGCGATCAGTCAGTTTGCGAATATACTTTTCCAGTTCGCGCCAGATAATCATTCCTTTGCCATGCCAAAACGGCGCCCCTGGTGCGATCTCATGGAACGAAAACAAATCAAGCTCGACTCCGAGCTCACGGTGATCTTTTGCGCTTTTGTCAGCCGATGAAACTTTCTTCTCTATTTTTTTGCTCTTCATGTTTTTCTCCTAATTTTCTCGCCTCTTCGCAAATAATGCTTGGATTCCCGTTTCGAATCGAAATTTTGCCTTTTACGACTACGCAACTGTCCAATTCGAAAACACTTCCATTATTAGATAAAAGCCGCGGAAATACAACTGCCTCGATGGAATCCGAAAGATCAGCTAGCTTGAGAAAAAGCATCGGCTGATTTTGCTTTGTTAGCACTTTCTTAAATTCCTCAATTATCCCCCCAAGGATAACCGGGGATCCTTCGTTGAATGTTTTGGCCATTTTAATGTTTAATTTTTGCTTTTCGAGCAATTGTCGGAACTTTTCGAGCGGATGGCCGGAGACAAAAAGGCCCAAAAGCTCCTTTTCCCAGAGCAGTTTTTCTTCCTGCGACGCTGGAGGAAATTCTTTTAGGGTCAAGGTTGAGGTTATTTTTTGCCCAGAATCGCCAAAAAGAGAAGTCTGTGAACTATTCGCGTCCTTTGTCGAATCGCGATGATGAGCGAGCAACGTCTCAATATTTTCAAGCATTTGGGCTCTCTCACCGAGCGAGTCTACGGCTCCGGATTTTATCAGTGCTTCCATAGATTTTTTGTTCAAATCCTGATAAGGGACGCGCGATAAAAAATTCGAAAGGGAAGTAAACTGACCGCTTTGCTCGCGCTCCGCAATTATAGCTCGAACTACATTCGAACCGACGTTCTTTATCGCCCGGAGTCCGAAGCGAATGGCCGATTTGTCGCTTTTTTCTTCAGGCGCAAAGCCGTCGCAGGAATTGTTTATGTCCGGCGCCAAGATCTCTGTCCCGAGCTCAGAGGCTTCTTTAATCAAAAATCCAATTCTTTCGACGTCTTTTTCGTCCGCATTCATCAAACTCGTCATGAACTCTATCGGATAATATGTTTTCAGGAAGGCAGTTTGGTACGCAACTTCGGCGTAGGAAGCGGCATGCGAACGGTTAAATCCGTAGCGCGCAAAGGGCTCCAAAAGCTCACCCAATTTCTTCGCGATATTTTTCTCAACTTTGCTTTCAATCATTCTTGCGACGAATTTTTCGGTTTGCTCTTCCAGGAGGCTTCTGATTTTCTTGCCGACGGCTTTTCGGAGCGTATCCGCTTCAGCAAGCGTAAAGCCCGCAAGCGATTGCGCGACTTGCATTAATTGTTCCTGGTAGACTGCGATCCCGTATGTATTTTTCAAAATTGGCTCGAGCTTGGGATGAAGATAGGTCACGCGTTCCTTCCCATGCTTACGTTTTATGTACGAAGAAATCAGTTCCATGGGGCCGGGGCGATAAAGAGAAATCATCGCGATTATATCTTCGATATTCGTCGGGCCCAAGTCTTTCAAATAGCGTGTCATGCCTTGTCCTTCCAACTGAAAAACGCCTATCGTCTTTCCCTCGGCGAGAGTCTGGAAAACTTTCTGATCGCTGTGATTGATTTGGTCTAGATTCAGAGAAATGTCATATCGTTTTTTGACAAGCTCCAGCGTATTTTCTATGGTGGTTAAATTTTTAAGCCCTAAAAAATCCACCTTGAGAAGGCCGAGGTCTTCGATCGCGTGCATTTCATATTGGGTAACAACGACATTTCCTTCGTTTTCATTTCCAGTTGCGTATTGCAGGGGAACGATATTTTTAAGAGGGTCTTTTGTTATGACAACTCCGCAGGCGTGGACTGACGCATGGCGGGCAACACCCTCGAGCTTTATCGCCGAATCAATCAATTTTTTTGCCTCAGCATTTTCCTTATAAATTTTCTTAAGCTCTTCTACATCTTCAAGGCATTGGGCGAGCCAGCCCTCTTTCATTCCTTGAGTCGGGTTGAATGGGATCAATTTTGCAAGTTGATCGCAGAGGGCATAGGGGATGCCCAAAGCGCGCCCGGCGTCTCGGATTGCCGCGCGCGCGGCCATCGTGCCGAAAGTTATTATGGAGGCGACTTTGTCTCTGCCGTATTTATTTCTGACATAATCCAAAACCTTGTCCCTGCCAGTATCCGCAAAATCCAGATCAATATCAGGAGGGGAGATGCGATCCGGATTCATAAACCTTTCGAATATAAGATTATAGGCAATTGGATCAATATTTGTAATTCCCAGCACGTATGATACGAGCGAACCAGCGGCAGAGCCGCGCCCCGGACCAACAACAATTCCTTCTTTTTTTGCCCAGTTTACGAAATCCTGAACCATTAGGAAGTAAGTTGAAAAACCGGTTTTCTTAATCACCTCCAATTCATAATCCAAGCGTTTTTTTATTTCCGGAGTGAGGGAGGCGTATCTCTTCGGAAGTCTTTCGTCGCAAAGTTTTGCTAAATATTCTTCGGAAGTATAATTCGATGGCGAATCGTAATGAGGAAGTTGGAGGATGCCCATCGGAATGGAAAGGTGGACTCGATTCGCGATCTCGAGCGTATTATCGGCCGCGTCTGGCAAATCCTTAAAAAGTTCCCGCATAATTTTAGGGCTCCTGAAAGAAAAATCATCTGCCTTCATCGTAAGGCGGTCCTCATTCTCGATTTTTGAATTGGTCTGGACTGCGAGCAAAATATCCTGGGCTTCCGCGTCCTCCGACCGTAAATAATGGGAATCTTGCGTCGCGACTAATGGAGTTTTTGTCTGTCGCGACAATTGGACAATAGCCTTTTGGATTTCTTTGTGGCCGGATATTCCTGGGTGGTGAGATATCTCAAGGAAAAAATTTTCTCTGCCAAAAATGCTGCGGTAATCATCAACAAATTTTTCGGCGCTGTCAAAATCCTTTCGAAAAAGAGCGCGGGAAATCTCTCCGCCCATGCATCCAGAGAGGGCAATTATCCCTTTCGAATGCTTCCGCAAAAGTTCTTTGTCAACTCGCGGCTTATAATAGAAGCCCTCCAGATGAGATGTTGTAACAAGTTCAATTAAATTGTGATAACCTTCTTCATTTTCGGCGAGAAGGGTTAAGTGGTAGCGCTTCTCATCAATTCCTGGTTCTTTATCCTTAAGTGATCGCGCCGCTACGTATGCCTCAAGGCCAATAATTGGTTTAACTCCCGCGTTCTTCGCGGTCTTATAAAATTCGATGGTGCCATACATATTTCCGTGATCGGTAAGCGCTAGCGCTGGCATTTCCATCCGCGCGGCTTCTCGGACAAGATCTTTAATCTTTGACAATCCGTCCAGGAGAGAATAGTGGGAGTGTGTATGCAGATGCACGAAACTCATAAAAGTATTTTAGAATATAATTATGTCTAAATACATAGTCGGCATCGATGAGGCTGGGCGGGGACCGCTTGCGGGACCTGTGACGGTTGCGGTGGTTGCGATCTTGAAAAACTCGAAAATAAAACTTCCGGATAGAGATTCCAAAAAATTAAGCGCGAAAAAGCGCGAGGAATGGTTTCAGTTTTTTAAAGATAATCCTCTTCTAAAATATAGCGTTTCGTCAGTTAGCCATTCTATAATTGATAAGCGTGGAATTTCGTATGCACTCCGCCTTGCGGTCAGGCGTAGCATTGAGAAGTTAGAGTTTAGGCCGAAAATGATTTTGCTCGACGGTTCTCTTTTTGCTCCGCAAGAATATAATCAGAAAACTATCATAAAAGGTGATGAGAAAATCCCTATTATCGCGGCGGCGTCAATTGTTGCGAAGGTCACGCGCGACCGGAAAATGGTCCGCCTCGCGAAAAAATATCCAAAATATGGATTCGAGATGCACAAAGGCTACGGGACGCTTACCCATCGAGTAATGCTCAAGAAATACGGGTTATGCGAAATCCACCGAAAAAGTTTCTGCACCAGGCTAATTTAGATTATGAAAATGTTGAACATTCAATGTTCAACATTTGTGCTAGGATTAAAATATGAGAAAGGCTGGTCTAGTTGTTGGAGAATATTATCACATATATAATCGCGGCGTTGAGAAGCGGACGATTTTTCTTGATCAATTAGACTATTGGCGTTTTATGGCGCTTTTAATTGGATTCCAAGGCGATATTGATTTGAATCCAATGAGTAGGTTTGTTAATTTAGTTAAGCTAAAAGTATTTAACGATGAAATATTTCAGGAAATTATTAAAGAAAAATACGTTGAGTTAATTAGCTTCTGTCTTATGCATAATCACTTTCATTTGATTCTTCATGAAATCAAGGAAGGTGGTATTTCTAAGTTTATGCAACGTTTATCGAATTCATATACAAAATATTTCAATGCCAGATATAATCGGAATGGCCACTTATTCAATGGCGGGTTTCAGTCTTCTCATATCAATAGCGATGAATATCTAAAATATCTTTCTGCATATATTCATCTGAATCCTGATGAATTAAGACGATGGCACAAGAGAACTACTGAATATCCATGGTCTAGCTTTCAAGATTATGCGGGTGAAAACCGATGGGGTGAATTCTTAAATTCCCAGATTCTTATGGACCAGTTTAATGGAGGGGAAGAATATAGGCATTTCATAGAGGAAACCTCCATCTCAAAAATTGAGCGTAAGCTTCAACAGAATGTTGAACATTCAATGTTCAACACTTGAATGTTGGCGGGCGTTGTAATAAACTTCATTTATGGTAAATCATATGCGTCATACGTCCGGGCATCGCGATCAAAGGAGGGCAAATCAGACGCTTGAGGCAGTCAATCTTTCTAAATGCGGGCATTGTGGGGAGCAAAAATTGCCTCACAAGATCTGCGCGAATTGCGGGTATTACAACGGTCGGCAGGTTGTAGATGTTCTCAAAAAGCTGGACAAAAAAGAGCGGAAGAAAAAAGAGAAAGAGCTTGCAGAGAAAGAGGGCGCAAAAACTTAGAAAATCCAAACTGAAATGTTCTTTATAAATAATGCAGTCTTGAAAAATAAATATGGCAAATAGACATCTAGCAAGATCGGTTGCGATGCAGTCTCTTTTTGAGTGGGATTTTAATGGTCGCAAGGATGCGAACATTGGTAAAATACTCGAAGCAAATCTGAAAGAATTCGCTCCTGGAATCGAGGACAGTAAGTTTACCAAAGAATTGGTGGAGGGTGTTCTCGCTAATCGAGAGAAGATAAATTCGATTATTGAGAAAGCTGCTCCAGAATGGCCTCTTGAACAAGTGGCTATGGTAGATAGAAATGTTCTTCGGATCGGGCTTTTTGAATTACTTTTCGGATCAAGAAAAGAAGTGCCACCGAAAGTTGCCATAAATGAGGCAATTGAACTCGCGAAAACATTTGGGTCAGAATCTTCCGGGCGTTTTGTAAATGGAGTTTTGGGAACGATTTACAGAGAAATCGGCGAGCCAGGAAAGGATGAAACTTCAAAAAAGAGACAGTCCGTCGAAAATATAGAAGATCTTCCCATTGAGCCTAAGGCCGGAGGGGTTGTTTACAGCGAGGATGGCGGGAAACTGCTTTTTGCGTTGGTTCATGATGTTTTTGGTTACTGGACACTCTCGAAAGGGAGCCTAGAGGAAGGCGAAAACGCTCCCGAGGCGGCCAAAAGAGAAGTCAAAGAGGAGTTGGGAATCAAAAGCGCAGAGATTATCAATAAGCTCGGCCGGAATGAATACATCGCCAAGGATCCGGAAAAGGGGCAAGTTAGAAGGCAAGTAACTTATTTTTTAATTAAGACTACTGACAAAGAACTTGATTTAACACCGTCTGGAGGGTTAGATGACGCAAGATGGTTTTCTCCGAAAGAGTTTAAAGATTTAAAAACTTATCCGGATATCAAGCCGCTTTTGGAAAAATCTATTAAGCAAATTAAGGGCGAAGAATAAGAAATTGAAAGATTTAGAAGAGTTCGAAAAATCAATAGGCGTAAAATTCAAGAATAAAGAGTTGCTCCTGGAGGCGTTCACCCATAGATCCTATTTAAACGAAAATGCCGATTGGAATGGGCGCCAAAATGAGCGCCTTGAGTTTTTGGGCGATGCTGTTTTGGAGCTCATTGTGACAGAACATCTTTTTTCTAATTTTAAAGATAAAGCTGAAGGCGAGCTCACGAGCTACCGGGCAGCACTCGTGAACGCGAATATGCTTTCCGAAGTTGCGCAAGATTTGGGGCTTAACGACCATCTTCTTTTATCACGAGGAGAAGCAAAAGATTTGGGAAGGGCAAGGCAGTATATTTTGGCGAACACATTTGAGGCTTTGGTTGGAGCCATATATCTCGACGCAGGATACGACGCGGCGGATAAATTCATAAGGAAAAATATTTTGAGCAAAGTAAGCGACGTGATTTCGAAGAAACTTTTCCGTGACCCCAAAAGCCTCTTCCAAGAGCGGGCGCAAGAAGTTTACGGAATTACGCCGAAATACGAAGTCCTGAAAGAATGGGGGCCGGACCATAATAAGCATTTCGTAATCGGGGCATACATTGGCAACGATCTTGTTGCTGAAGGCGAGGGTCCTTCAAAGCAAGAGGCTCAAGCTAATGCCGCGGAAGAGGGCCTCCGGATTAAAAAGTGGATGTGAGATATGCAGTTAAAGCGCCTTGAATTATTTGGTTTCAAATCATTCGCTAAGAATACCGTCCTTGAATTCCCTCGTTCCATTTCAGCTGTCGTGGGACCGAATGGCTCCGGAAAATCGAACGTCGCTGATGCGATTCGTTGGGTTTTAGGCGAGCAATCAATAAAAAGTCTCCGTGGCAAAAAAGGGGAAGATATGATTTTCGCGGGTTCCGCAGCGCTCCCAAGAATGCAACGGGCGTCCGCAGTAATGGTTTTCGACAACTCCAAACAGGAGTTTCCGCTCGGATTTGATGAAGTTTCGATCGGCAGGCGCGTGTACCGCGATAGCTCAAACGAATACCTTATTAATGGATCCGACACACGGCTTAAGGACACAATCGAACTTTTGGCAAAAGTCGGTTTTGGATCGACTCAGCATCATATTATTGGGCAGGGCGAGGCCGACCGTATTCTGTACGCCTCTCCGGCAGAACGTAGAGAGATGATTGAAGATGCTCTCGGGCTCAAGATTTTTCATTTGAGGCGGAGCGAGGCCCAGAGAAAACTTGCCCGTACGGAAGAAAATATCAAACAAGTCCAGTCTATACAAAAAGAAATTCAGCCGCATTTGAAATTTCTGAAATCACAGGCTGATAAATTTAAAATTGCATCCGAGCTTCGGGAGAATCTTAAGAAGGAACTCGTGGAGTATTTGTCCAAAAAACTGGGAATGACTGAGGAGAAGTCCAAAAAAATCGCGGGAGAAAAAGAAAAGCCAGCCGCCGAGTTAAGAAAATTCGAATCAGAAATAGCGTCATTACGGAAAAAGATAGCGAGGGGGGATAAAATTGGCAGACACGACAATATTGAGGAAAAAAGTGTAGAAGAAAACCTGAAAAAAATAAGGGATGAGGAAATGTCTTCCTTAAGGGAGCTCGGAAGAATCGAAGGCATTATCGGGGCGGAGGAAAGGGCGCAAAAAGCCCGTGCTGGCGAAGTCATATCGAAAAATGATGCGGAGAAGATGATAAAAACTATCGATGAGGAGCTCGACAAAATTTTAAAAATCGATATTCTCGACGATGTATTGACAGCGCTGAAACATTTAAAAACAGTATTGAAAAGTTTTCTGAACAATTTAGTTTCGGAGAGACGCGAAGAAGTTAATATTGATGAGAAAAAAAAGGAGCTCGCTTCGCTGAAAGCCAAAATTGAAAGACTTGCCATGGAGAGCAAAGAGCTCGCTGGAAAATACGGGGCGGAGATCGCGAGAGCGCGAAAAGAAGCCGAGGAAACCAGACAGGACGAAAAGAGGGTCTACCAGCTTGAACTCGAAGCTGGAAAGGTTAAAGATGCATTGCGCTCAATCGAACTTGAGGAAGAAAAAGTGAAGCTATTGAAAGAGGAATATGAACGAGAGGTCGAAGAATCGGAGAATTATCTCGACAAGGACATTTCCGTTAGCGATGCTTTTTCGTCTACTAGTGATGCCGAGGCTTCGAGAAAAAAAGTCGAGCGGATTAAAGTGAGGCTCGAGGAAGCCGGAGGGATTGATCCGACAGTGATCAAGGAATATAGCGATGTTTCTGCGCGCGACGAATATTTAAGCAGGGAATTGACGGACATGGAAGAATCAAAAGAAAAACTTGAAGAAATGATGGATGAGCTTGAGGAAAAACTAATCGGAGATTTCAAAACTGGCATTTATAAAATAAACGTGGAGTTCCAAAAGTTTTTCGAAATGATGTTTGGCGGGGGTAGCGCGAGCATGGAAGTTATTAAACGAGATAAGAGAAAAAAAGTGCCCGCCGAAAGTCTAGAAGATATTCAAACTGGTCCGCCTGACTTCGAATATGTTGGTGGAGAAGAGGGTGTGGATATAATTGTTGATCTACCTCGTAAAAAAATTAAGTCGCTGGATACGCTTTCAGGCGGAGAGCGCGCGCTGACCTCGATCGCGCTTTTATTCGCGATGTCCGCCGTCAATCCGCCGCCGTTTTTAGTGCTTGATGAAACTGATGCGGCACTTGACGAAGCCAATTCACAGCGTTACGCAAAAATGCTCGAAAATCTTTCCAAACAAACCCAGCTGATTTTAATCACCCACAACCGCAATACCATGAAATGCGCTGGAATTCTCTACGGCGTTACTATGGGCTCGGACGGGATTTCCAAACTTTTGTCTATCAAGTTTGAAGAAGCCGGGGCATTGGTAAGTTGACAATAATATTTTTATGAAGTACTTTCTATCTAGGGTTAGGCGGAAGGTCAGGCTGTATGACCTAGTCATGGGAAAATATGACGGTTATGCACGGGTTAAAGCGTAGGCACTCTGGCCTACGGGGTGTTGAAACAGGGTGAGCTGTGGGACGGCCTCCGTACCCGAGAACTTGAGATAGCGCGTGCAAGGCGCATGGGTTCCATGGTCTTTCGCCTCCCTTAACAGGTGGGGAAGTGGGCTTAACTCGCTTCTCCACCTCCTTTTTTATTTTTGACTTTATAAAATAGATTTTGTATATTAAAGTCCATGTTAATGATCCGGTTGCAGAGAGTAGGGAGGAGGAATGACCCCAGTTTCCGGGTGGTTATTACTGATTCCCACAATTCGACCAAAAGCGGGAAATTTATCGAGATTGTCGGCAGTTACGATGCAAGGCACAAAGATAAAATTCAGCTAAATAAAGAGCGGATTTTATACCGGATCTCGAAGGGTGCTAAAGCAACGGACACGATGCATAATCTTTTGATAAAGCACGGCATTATAGTGGGCAAAAAAATAGATGTTTCTAAGAAGCTGAAGGGAGCTCCAACTCAAAACGTCGGAGTTGCAGCGCCGGCATAGGTATGCTATAATTGAGCGCAGGTCGACAGATTAACAGCATTCAATAAACTAAAATGGCAGAAAAATTCGGAGACCAGGAATTTCTGGAGTTTGTAGTGAAATCTCTGGTTGATAATCCGTCTGAAGTCAAAGTCGGCAGAACTGTCGACGAGATGGGAGTTTTGCTTACTTTAAAGCTGAACCCCGCTGACATGGGAAAAATAATCGGACGGAGCGGAAATACCGCGAAAGCTATTCGAACTTTGCTCCGCGTAGTTGGGATGAAAAATCACGCGCGCGTGAACTTGAAGATCGAAGAGCCGGAAGGCGGTGCCCCAAGGCCGCCCAGAAAATCTTCCAGCATGGATCAGGTCATGGAAGATCTGAAACTGTAATTTAAATTAGTTTCAAAAAAGACAGAAGCCCCGAGGTTTTATCCAAGGGGCTTTTGTTTTTTGGCTGCGATTACTCGTTCCATGTCAGTTGTATCGCCAAGTTCGAAGGATTGGTCTTCAATTGTTGGCGGTTCACGAATGATCGCATCTCTACGTATTAAAGATTTGGCGGCGACTGCAACCAGTATAATGCCGAGACCCGCAAATAATCCCGGCCGCAAATAGAAGTAAAATATGGGTGCGGCGACACCGGATATGTAATCAATGTAGGCGTTATCCGCGAGAAAAAACGACATCGCAATTACAACGATAAAGAAATTTTCCAGATTTTTCATGTACAAATCTCCTTTCTTTTGGCCACACTTTACCGTATAATATTTCCTATGTCAAAGACCAGATTCGACATCATCACTATATTCCCAAAGATTTTTGACTCGTATTTTTCGGAGTCGATTATTAAGCGAGCGGTTTTGAAGAAAAAAGCAGAAATTAAAATTCACAATCTGCGCGATTTTTCGCCGGACAAAAAACATCACAAAGTAGACGATCGGCCGTTTGGCGGGGGAGCGGGGATGGTTTTAATGGCCGAGCCGATTCTTAAAGCAGTCAAAAATGTTGAACATCGAATGTTCAACAAACAGACAAAGGTTGTCATTTTTTCTGCGAAGGGGAGACAGTTTAATCAGAAGATGGCGTATGACTGGTCTAAAAAATATAAAAATTTTATATTTGTAACTGGGAGATATGAGGGGATCGACGAGCGCGTTTCAAAAATTTTAGGCGCCGAAGAAATTTCAATCGGTCCGTATATCACGACTGACGGGGATGTCGCCGCGATGGTTGTCGTTTCGGCGTTGGTAAGATTGATCCCGGATGTAATCAATTGGTCATCGCTCGAAGACGAATCGTTTTTCAGGAAGAACTTAGAAGCCGAGCTTCCACTTGGAAGCTCGGCTTCTAGAATGGAGCTAGAATACCCGCATTATACGCGTCCGGAGGTTTTGAAATGGCACGGCAAAAAATATATGGTTCCGAAAGTTTTGCTCTCCGGAGATCACAAAAAGGTCAAGCAATGGCGGGACATGCATAGAAAATAAGGGATTTGACAAGTATTTTTAAGTGCCTATAATGGATAGTGATATGAAAATAGAGCAATAAAACCTTGAAAGCTTAGTATTCCCGCGACTCTTCGTTTAAACGGACAGTCGCGGGTATATTTTTGAGAGGACCTTAACAATTTATAGAAAAAGAACACATATAAATTTTTTCTTTTGTCCCGTTCATTCAATTAGAGAGTTTGATCCTGGCTCAGGATGAACGCTGGCGGCGTGGATAATGCATGCAAGTCGAACGGCTCCGACGACTAATTTGTAGCAATACAGAAAGGACGTCGGGGTAGTGGCAGACGAGTTAGTAACACGTAGGAACTTACCCCAGAGACGGATATAATCCGGCGAAAGCCGGACTAATTTCCGATAGTCTCGTAAGAGTAAATCACTTAGATTGGCTCTGGGAGAGGCCTGCGGGCTATCAGCTAGTTGGCGAGGTAATGGCTCACCAAGGCTATGACGGCTAGGGGGCGTGAGAG
>Ga0209541_10005737_pt1 | contig 21542 bp, 24 predicted proteins | sample RifCSPlowO2_01_FD_184027 | JGI IMG/M metagenome (GOLD analysis project Ga0209541, IMG submission 184027) | Groundwater microbial communities from Rifle, Colorado - Rifle CSP2_plank lowO2_0.1 (SPAdes) (version 2) | ecosystem: Environmental > Aquatic > Deep subsurface > Groundwater | place...
GTGCCCTGCTTTTTCAGCCATTGCAATAGTTCCAAATTAAATGTTTCCGCCCCACCCATCCCCAGGGATTGATTAATAAAAACCAGCCGCCGGGGCCGAACTACCGGAACTGATTTCTGAAGTTCAAACACCAGGTTAGTATCTAAGGCTTGCCAGCTAATCAGGCGCAATCCGACCATTCGCGCTAAAGTGGTAAATGATTTAAGTGTGTGGCCGCTTTTGTGAGCTCCCCAGACACCGCTTTGGGAAGTATCTCCATACAAAAATAGATTTCGAGTTTCAGCGTCCGTGGCAAAACGAGAAATGATAGCATCGACATTGGGCAAGCGGACTTCCAGTTTTCCTTTAGGTCGCAGCACCCGCCAGATCTCGGCCAAAACTTGTTGTTGTTGCTCAACCGTCAGATGTTCCAAAACATCCTGGGCAACAACCGATTCGGCTCTGTTATCTGCAAACGGTAAACCGGAAGTAATATCCCAAACTACATCCGCACCAACATCGTCCCTAATATCGACATTAACCCAACCCGGACGCAGGCCAGTTCCACAACCCAGGTTTATTTTCATGGCAAACGGATTTTAGCAGCAAAATATCCGGCCAAGGGCATTGCCGCCACAGCTGCTACTACCGCTGCCCAAGCGGCCCCGGACAGACCTGACAGTCTAACTGCGGGTATTATAAGACCTACCATGACCAGCATGCTCACCCCTGACATAATGGCTACGTGTTTTTGTTTCTGCAAAGCTACAAACAGAGAGTTGAAAGACAAAGTTGCTCCCCGCACCGCGCTTAAAATAGCCAAAATTCTGACCACTGGAATAGCCGCCAGCCAATTCGGACCTAAAGCTATGCGTACCAACGGATCAGCCAGTAAGTAAATAGCTAGTCCAACCACTAGCTGCACAACCACCAGTCCACTGGTGCCGATTGTCATCGCCCGGGCCAAACTTTTTTGCTCTTCGTGCATTTTTACATATACAGGAGTGGTAGTTTTGTAATAAATATCGTTGATTTGCGTACCCGGCAATAGGGATAATTTGTAAGCATTTTGATAAATTCCCAAAGCCGAACTGCCCAACAGTCTGCCTACCACTACGTTGTCGATGGTACTAAATACATAGTTAAACAGACCAAAACCGGTTACCCATTTGCCCCGACCCAACACTGTTTTAACCTGCTCGTAGTTAAGTTTGGCCCGGGGCCGAAGGGAAATGAATATCCAGGATATCCCCACTTCAAAAATAGCCGAGAACACCAGACCCCAGACTAAACTGGCGGCCGACTTGGTAGACAGGGCCAATAGAACCGTCAGGCCAATTTCCACTACCACGATACTAAAGCGGTACCAAAATTCTTTGGCAAATGTTAGCTCTTTCTGAAACTTAACACAGGCCGGATTAATAAATCCTCGCAGGAAAGGAATTAATCCGGCTATCATAATAAGCTGCCTCACCACGGGCAGATGGAAAAAAACAGCCACCGGACCGCTGGCCAGCACCATCAGGGCGCTCACTACTACTCCCCTTAAAATAGATACTACCCAGGCTGTGTCCAAGTACTTGGCTAAACTGTCTTTTTCCTGAATCAAAAACACATTTATCCCTGTCTCAGTAATTATCTCCAAAAAAGCCAGGACCATGCCCACTACGGCAAACTCACCAAACTGGCTAGGCAACAGCAATCTGGCCAATAGTGCAATTTTGGCAAAAGCCAGCACCCGAATTGATCCGCTTAAAGCTGAAGACCACAAGAAGCCGCTGATCGTTTTTTTTAAGTAAGTCATACCCGGGATAGTAATCCCACAATAGTGCCGAACAACACCATTATATCCGAAGTTATTTGCAAAATTGGTAACCAGAAGATTGCCCGGATATCTTTGACATATTTATAGTTTTTACCGACGGCCCACAATAAATACGGGATGGCCAGCAGCCACGTATATTTACTTATAAAAACCAAGAAGAAAAACAGATAATAGCGCAGGGCCAATAACTTTACCTTGGGCCGTAAAATCCCGGCTTGGGCGTCTCCAATAGCAAAACGCAAAAACATCCAGGCCGCCTGACGCAAGTTTTTCCGCGGTCGCCAACCCACTACGGCTTTGGGAGCGAAATAAAACTTCAGACCTTTCTTTTTCAGAGCGTTGGCAAAGGCAAAATCTTCGTTGTGACTAAGTTTTTCGTCAAAAAGTCCGACTCCTTTGCGCATCGCCATAGAGCGGGTGGAAGGCAGAAATTCACTCCGGATCTGATCCGGCATAACTAATACATACGGCACCAGGCATTTTTCAAAAACATTATGCGGCAATCCTTTGTAATAACCACCCACCACCTGAACCTGCGAATTTGCAAATGGTTTGACCAGCTCGGCCAGCCAATCCTTTTCTGGTACACACCCGGCATCAGTAAAGGCAATAATTGGACTATGACATTTGGATATACCGAAATTCCGACCAACGGATCTGTTACCAATTTTCTGGTAAATTTTTAAACTCTTGAACTTTGAACTTTGAACCTTGAGTCTTTCAAACGTGCCATCCGTGGATCCGCCGTCAACTACTATAATTTCTTTAGTTTGCTTTATTAGCGAATCAATCAAAAAATTTATATCTCTAATTTCATTCAATACCGTGACGACAACAGTTACTCTTGCCATAGTTTTTCGTAGGTGGCTGCTAATTTGTCCCAGGTTTGTTTGCGGGCCCAAAATTGACCTTGTTTAACAATCTTTGGATCAAATTTCAAATCCGCGTCTTTGGGATCCTGAAAAATTTTGATAAATTTGGCAAATGGAGCCATGTTTAAATAATCATATTTAATGGCGTTGTTGTAGTGGGCCACTACAGGTATACCTGCTGCCAAAGCTTCCAAAATCGCCAAGTATCTGGAAACGAACGCTACATCGTATTTAGGTAAAAATCTAGCAGCATTGGGGGTATGGGTGTACTCAGTCAATTCTAATTTTAGTTTTTTGGCCAACCGGCGATATTCGTTTATGCCGGTATCCGGCGCAATCCTACCTATAAATATGGCTTTTTTAAATTGCCCCATATGATACAAAATCCGGCTTAACTTGATACCACTTCTTGTGGAAGTCGCCGATACAAATATTACCCCTGGTTAACTTGGTCCCAACCCTGTGCCACAAAACCTGGATGCTAGTGGGCGGATCGGCCCCTTCATAGCCATGGAAAGTGATATATACTTTTTTGTAAAAATAGGGGAGTCGGAATGGTAAAAACCAGAAGAACACATCGTGGATATGGATAATGTCTGCATTATCTATAAGGTGCAAGTGTTTCAGCCACCATTTCCAAATATTCCACTTGCCCGTCTTCCCTATTCTGTAAATCTCCACTCCCCTATTTTTTTCATAATCCGGCAGCTTGGGGTCATGTTTTTCACAAACTATGATTATCTGATATTTTTTGGATAAAACGTCAGTAATTTTTTCCACATGCTTCTCCACTCCTCCCACATGCGGCCAATACAATCTAGCCATAAATAAAATCCTCATATCTTGGTTGCTACAACATATAGGTTTGATTCTCCAAACAATGGGATGGTTATATTATCAATAAACGTCACAATACCCGAAATTGGTCCCTTAATAAATCTCACAAATTTTCCCAATAGTGGAAATAAAAACAGCGAGTTTCTCACAACACCTTCTGTCCTTCTAACTTCTTCTACTTTGAAGCCTGCACTCTTCATTTTCTTTACTAGTTCATTAATACTATATCTCCTTAAGTGTCCTACTCTCTTATCAAACTCTTCCACAAGTCCTAACTTATATAACGGTGCGTTCACACTGGGCGTTGATAATATTAATTTTCCTCCATGCCTAATGCAGCTAAACAATATAGATAAAACTTCAGCGTCATCAGACACATGCTCAATGACTTCTATTGAAACTGCTACATCGAATTTATTCTTGTAGAGTAAGTGCTTCCATTCACTTAAAACCTCGAATTCTGTGAAACTGTCTATCCCCATTCTTTTTGCACTCCTTCTCGCCAATGATATAGCCCTTTTAGATACGTCTACCCCAATCACATTATTATTACAAGCTGCAAAATAAAGGGACAAAGTACCAACACCACATCCAAAGTCTAATATTTTCAGCCCACTTGTCTTCTTAATGTTCTCACCAAATAATTTTATCGCATTTCTATACGTAAAGTTATCCTTGCTAATAACTTTAGCTTGTATTGAGCTTTCTTTATGGAACTTATCATAAAATAAATTGTTCTGCCCAGAGTATCTCATTGTCATTATTTTACCAATTTGTTGTTGACACCACACGAAGCAGTTTATCTATAATGAATACAGTGAGTGGCACATATAAGAAAATATCACTATTTACATTACTGGTGCTATCTTATCTCCTCATCCTATCTCCAATAACTGCAAGGGCAAGTGAAATTTTTACTCCGTGGCTTAGTACCACTTCACTTAACCAAACCTATGCTAACAACCAGTCATATGTACGTAATGGAAAGATGTACCTATTTGGAGGGACAGTAATACAAGGACCAACCAGGGCAAACGTACTGTCTAACTCAATAAACCTCAATGGAACTCTTAGCTCGTGGTCATCACAAGCAAGTATGAATTCTGCTTTGATATGGCATTCATCATTACAAATTAATGATCGTGTGTATATTGTAGGCGGCGCCATAGAAAATACACCTGGCAATCCTATTTCAGTAAACTCAGTTTCGTATGCCGACTTAGACGGAGCCGGAAATATCAATAGTTGGACAAGCTTATCTGGAAGCAAGCTGTTACCTGAGCCTCTTTCGCTGGGGGTAACGGCGGTGGTGGGAAACTGGGTTTATTATTTTGGGGGAACGACTTGGCCAAGCGCTACCATGTCCAATGATATCTATGTCACTTCCCTTTCTGGAGACGGTTCAATAGGAAATTGGCAATCGGCTAATATCAGTTTGCCCATACCACTAGCTACCCAGGGAACCATAGTCCAGGGAAATAAAATATTTTTGTTGGGAGGGACAACCAACTCCTCATTTTCACCTACAAATAAAGTGTATGTATATGAGTCAAATCCTACAAACGGCAATTTAACCCGATTGGCTGACGAAGATAATCTGCCGTTGAACTCCAGAAGTGCCATGATAGTTAAGGCGGGCAACTATGTAATTCACGCCGGTGGGGTTGTAGACGGAAACGTGGCTACTAATAAAGTATATTTTGCCCCTATTGACTCGGGAGGCAACATCGGCAGTTGGGAGCTAAGCTCCCACGCCCTACCCCAAATAAACTGCTGCACGGCCATTGCTGCTTCGGGAAACTATATCTACATCATCGGAGGCCACAATAATACCGGCGGACCAAACAATTACTATAACTCGGTAATTTATTCTCAAGTTGGCAGCTCTTTACCTAGTTTGACCGTTCCTGATATTAAACAATATACCCTACCCTGGAAAGACCAGGAGTACGATAGTGCTCATTTATGGTCTACCAGTCCTAGTATTGAAAGGTGGGGCTGTGCCCTAACTTCGACAGCGATGGTATTGCAATTCCATGGTCATAGTATTAACCCAGATGCTTTAAACACCTGGTTGAAAAGTCAATCAGATGGATATATCAGAAACGGCCTTCTCAATTGGCTGGCCGTATCTCGCTATACCCGCCTGCATGATTCTCCTGCCTCACCAATTTTGGAGTACCGCCGACTGGGAAACAGCCAAACGGAGTTAATTACTGAACTAACTGCCGGTAGACCGGCCATATTGGCTGAGCCCGGGCATTTCATTGTCGCCAAAAGCCAAACAAGCGATTCATTTGGTATCAATGATCCGGCTTATACCACCAGACCTACTTTAACCAGCTACGGTAATACGTTTACCAATTTGGGTAGCTACCGACCCACCCACACCGACCTCTCCTATATTATGTTAGTGGCAGATCAAGATATAAATATCGATCTAGGTATTCCTGGAGATCAATTTATCCAACAATCACTCATTGACGATGTTTCTAATATCGGATTTAGCGGGGATCCAGTCAAAATATTTTTCTTGCCCACCCCGGAGATCGGAAGTTACACTGCCAAACTGACCGGAAGTCCAGGCAGCTACCAATTTGATAGTTATTTGTATGACCAGCAAGGTAACGTTGTTAAAAATACTTTTTCAGGACTGCTTTCAAATAGCGAGGAAGATAAGTTTCTAATTCAGTATCAAACCATCGGTAAAACCGTTCCACTAGTTACAATCGATACGATACTGCAAGATCTAGAAGATGGTTATAGCCAAGGACTTATTAAAAAACAAGTTTATGCTCCTCTGAAAATCGGACTGCTAAATGCTAAAAAATTAATTAACAAAAACCAAAAATTTGCTGCCAAGGCTTTACTTAAATCATTGCTGGTCGTAATTAAAACAGCTCCGAATAAATATTTAGACAAAGTTGCCAGAAATATTCTTAAAACTGATATAGAAACTCTAATCTCATCATTGTGAGACTAAACAACCGGTGGTTTACCTTCATGGATATTTTCGTACACTTTAATCCTACTTTCGTCGAGACCTTCTCCAAATTTTCCAGCCCTGAATACTCTTATTTTTCCATAGCGCTCTTTATTTCTTCCGGTCAAGATCCATAGCGTATTTCTTAAAGCCTATGGGTATGTTAGCTCCCTGGCTACACAGTGAAGCCTCGTCCATATACTTAATATTAAACAAATCATTTGATTTCATAGTCCTCCCTTGATTGCCAATTTTTATCTCTCGCCCAGCATCCGTGTCAACCCAGTCTGATATCGTTCTTTTTATCGTCCAACCATAACGTTTATCATAAGTCACATCCCAAATTACTTTGTCTGCCTCATTTTTAATTTCGGCCTGGTGTAAATTTCCTTCCCTTTTTAGTTTTATCATTGCAACAATTAGAAGGGCATCTTCTTCGGGTAAATGAATTTTTGCTTCCATGGCCCTAACTGTTCCTGCCTCTTTTTCATTTTGACGTTGCTTTTCCCAGTCTTGTAAGACTTGCCCATAGTCTGGACCCTTTGCAAGTGCATCTATGTCTAAACCAGCTTGTCGCAGCATTTCATCAAAATCTCTTAATATTTTATCCAATCCCCATCTCCTCCTCACTTCATTTACTTGTGATGCAAACCTTTGGTCATCCACAGTTTCTCGAGCTTGTTTTGTCCGTCTTTCATTGTAAATCTTGTCATAGTCCAAACGTGCCCCTTCGTTATTTAAACAAGTATGGCCTCATTTACTTCCTGCATCCTTCTCTTGGCTTCACCTTTATCCGGTAATTCAGTTGTGTCCGGATGAAACTCTTTAGCCAATGTGCGAAATCTATTTTTTAACTCCTCTTTGGTAAAAGAGTCCCTATTTACACCTAAAACTGCATAATAATCTTTGAAACCTTGCCCACGATTATCTGCCATTTAGATAGTACAGTTTATCATACTTAATAAAGAGATATTAACTAATTGGTGGGCACTAAAGAATTTGAATCTTTCGGCTTTGCTCAGGATCGTTGACCTACTACATAAGTGGATCCGAGAGGATTCGAACCTCTGACCTTCGCAATGTGAATGCGACGCTCTAACCAGCTGAGCCACGGATCCAAACTTCTTTACAAATTATATCAAAGCTCCTGATATAATTAGTTTTATGAGAAGAATTCTGGACGCACTGCAACCGGTAGTCATGGCTTTTGCCATCTTCATGATGATCTACCTGTTTCTGTTTCAACCCCACAAAGTAGACGGTAACTCCATGTATCCTAACTTACACAATCTAGAATACATTTTGACCGATAAGATTTCTTACCGCCGAGGTGAACCTCAGCGGGGAGATGTAATTGTTTTTCATGCTCCACCTCCCAACGATGCCGATTTTATTAAGCGCATTATTGGCCTACCAGGAGAAACTATCATGGTCAGCTCCGGCCAGGTGTTTATTAATGGCCAGCATTTACCCGAGATATATCTGCCCATGGATCTGCTCACGACGGAGAAATCTTTTTTACGCGATAGTGTTCCTTATACCATTCCCCCGGGGTACTATATGGTCTTTGGCGACAACCGCAATTTCAGTTCAGATTCGCGGGAGTGGGGACCCGTATCCCGGACTGCCATTGTAGGTAAAGCCTACCTCCGCTATTGGCCACTTAACCAGGCCGGTCTCATTCCTCACGAAAGATACTCCCTTTAAACACCCACTATCCCTTTATATACCCTCTGCAAGCGTTCTTCAGTAGCTTCTAAATCACCTTTTAAAACAACCTGCAGTCTGGTTTCTGCCCGGGACCGCGATAATTTTATTTGCGTGGCTGGTTTGCCCCCCAAGGCATCCTCTATCTCTTGGCGCATCCGATCAATTTCTTCACTGACTAACCGATGTGGAGTCCCGCCGCTTTTTTGAGCCGAAGGCGATTTACCCGCTGCCACTCGCATCCGCCTGGCTAAATCTTCCGCTCGTCTGACCGATCCAGCCTCACGCAGAATTATTTTATAAGCCTCAATAATCAACCGAGTGTCTTCAATGGCAGCCAGGGCCCGGGCGTGCCCTTCGGTAATCAGTCCAGTTAATAAACCGTCTTTTAAGGCATCTGGAAGTGTTAATAGGCGCATTGAATTACTGACATAAGCTGGACTCTTACCGATGCGTTGAGAAATTTCACTGTTGGTTAACGCAAACTCTGAAATCAACCTTTCAAAGGCTTTGGCCCGATCGATAGCATTTAGATCGGCACGCTGCACATTTTCCACCAGGGCCATCTCCAACATGCCCTGGGGAGTAGTTTCTTTTATTACCGCCGGAACAGTTTTTAGGCCAGCAAGTTTTGATGCCCGCCAGCGGCGTTCTCCGGCAATAATCTGATACCCGGCTGGAGTCTTGGCAATTACCAGTGGTTCCAAAACTCCATGCTCCCGCACCGAATCTACTAAATCTACCAGTGATTCAGGAGTAATTACGCCCCGGGGTTGTAAGGGGTTGGCTTGAAGTTCATCTACTCCAATATCAATAATTTGTTGATTCATGATTCGACTCTACTCACCACATTAACAAAACTTCGGCCTATTCTCTTAATAAACTCTACCGTTCCTTTTTTGACGGCGTACAAGGTAAAATCCCGTCCCATTTTTACGCCTGTACCCGGGTGAAACTTACTCCCCTTTTGACGCACAATTATGCTACCTATTCCCACCTTCTGGCCCCCAAAGACCTTCACCCCCAGGTGTTTACCCCGGCGATTGCCTTGTTGTCTTGTTGCTCCTCCCGCTTTAGTATGCGCCATAGCGAATTAATTCAAAAAATTAATGAGATATATGAAAGGATCCACAAGCGTGAGCGAGTGGTAGGTTTCCTTTCATATAGTAGTGTACAACGGTTTTCATAAAAATCAACTATCCACTTTTTGATAGTTTAATATCTTTGACTTCGATTTGGTGATACACCGGCCGAAAACCGACAGTTTTTTTGTATCGGCTTTTGGCCTTAAATTTAGACACCCGGATTTTCTCCCCCTTGACCTCACCTAAATCTTTTATAGTTACCTGGGCCCCGGTCACTTGTGGCTGGCCCACCACAACTTTATCTCCATCAATAACCAACAGTACCTGATCTACTTGCGGCCGATCCACGGTATACTTTTGACCCGGTTCTACTAAATACTGGGATGACCCGATCTTGACAATGGCTTGCATTGGTCAAATTATACCTGTTAATCGGCTATTTTTAAAGAGCGGCTCTGGTGCGAAATGGAAACCAATAGTCCCAGGGTAATTCCCAGTGAGACCAGAGACGAACCGCCATAAGACAAAAATGGCAAAGTTATACCGGTAACTGGAGCCAGGCCTATATTCATACCCACATTGATAAACACCTGAAAAGTCAACATAGCCAGCACTCCCAAACAAAAAAAGTTAGCCGGTAAAGAAGAGGTTTTTTTGGCCAAATAGTAAATGCGCACAAACAGCCAACTAAACAAGGCAATCACGGTCACTGCTCCCACAAATCCCAACTCTTCAGCCAGAGTGGCAAACATAAAATCAGTCTGTCTTTCCGGTAAAAACTGTAGTTGGGACTGGGTACCCTGGCCCAAGCCTTTACCCCAAAACTGACCCGAACCCACCGCAATGGTTGACTGGATAACCTGATAGCCCCGGCCCAAAGGATCTGTGTTAGGATTTACAAAAGTTAGGAGCCGATCTTTCTGATAATCTCGCAAAAACCACCAAGTGACTGGCGACATCAGTATTACCCCCAGTATCCCCAGGAGCAATACTTTGCGCGATATCAGGGGGAGAAATACAGTCAACCAGCCCACCGCCAACACCAACATGGTTCCCAAATCAGGTTGGAAGAAAATTAACATTGCCGGCGGGATAAACGCCGCTGTTAGCCAAATTAGCTTATGTTTTATTTGACTGCTGGCCAAAACCGCAAAGGTCACCAACATTAATGGCTTCACGATTTCAGAGGGCTGCAAGGAAAATTGACCAAACTGTAACCACCGGTGGGCTCCCCGGCTAGCCAGGCCAAACAAAAACGGCAGTAGCAACAAAATTAATGAAAAAATATATGTCGGCAGCTGCAGGGAAAAAAACAGCTGATAATCAGTTAAGGCAATCAGAAAAAAGATGACAATAGCCACAGCTGCAAACCCAGCCTGAAAGAGTAATTGACCCGGAGCAATACTGCGTAGCATCAACAAACCCAAGCTTATAAGTAAAACCACGGGTACTATTAACCACCAATCAAATCCACGCATAGTTTATCTCCCAATATTACCTCATCAGCCAAGATTTGGTGTTTCAACTCATCTAAGTTTCCAGGTAATGCAGTCAGAGTTAATTTTATGCGTTGATCTAATCGAGCTCCCGCGTCTTTACGTAACTGCTGGACCTGGCGAATCAGTTCCCGTACTTCGCCTTCGGCTTTTAACACATCAGTAATTGTCGTGTCCAATTCAACTTGCAACTCTTCTCCCTTTTCCCAAATAACTTGTTTGACATTTAATTCATCTTTAATAAGTTCTAATAATTGAAAATTGAAAATTGAACATTGAACATTGATCCGCAAAGCAGGTAATGGTTGCCGCACTTTAATACCTGCCTCTTTGCGTTTAGCCAATGCCATTCCTACAATTTGCCGCACTAATTTCATATCCTCAATAAGCTTAATCTCGTCGGCCGTCAACTTTTTTGCTTTTGGCCAGGTAGATAAATGCACCGATTCCTCGTCAGTCAAATTGCGATATATTTCTTCGGCTATAAAAGGGGTAAACGGAGCCAGCAATTGGCAGAGAGTAGAGAGGAGAGTATAGAGAGTAGAGTGGCAAGCCAGTTTATCAACGCCGTTATTGGTAGTTGGGCCAACTCTCTTCCGGCTGCGGCGCACATACCACAAAGATAAATCTGCCACAATGTCTTCAATTGCATGTGAAGCGGTGTAGGCGTCAAAGCCGTCAAGAGATTTGGTTGTAACGGTTATAGTTTGATTCAATCTAGCCAAGATCCACTGGTCCAAAATAGATAATTTTGAATTTTGCACTTTGACTTTTGAGTTTGGAGCGAAGCGATCAATATTAGCGTAGGTAACAAAGAAGTTATATACATTCCACAAAATGAGGTGGAATTTACGCCGGGCTTCATCTGCTACCTTGTAGCCAAATAACAAATTAACTTCGGGGTTATGGGTGATATACATCCAGCGCATCACATCAGCCCCAATCTTGTCCGCTCCATCGTTAAATTCAATCGAATTACCCAATGACTTGTGCATCGGTCGGCCATCATCGGCTAGAAGCGTATTGAAACCCAGCACCGTTTTAAATGGCTTACTCTTTTTCAAAACTGTACTCATGGCAATCATGGAGTAAAACCAATTTTTAAATTGTCCTGGGAAAGATTCAGTAATAAAGTCTGCCGGAAACCAGTCAATAGGCAGAGTCGAAAAAGGAACAATTCCAGCATCTAACCAAGGATTGCCCACATCGAGAATTCGAGACACAGTCTCACCACACTGACTGCATTTAATCTGGACTTCATCCACCCAGGGCCGATGGGGAGAATTGCCAGCAAACTTATCCCATCCGGACATTGATCTTTGCTGCAGTTCATCCTTACTTCCAAGTACTTCAAAATAGCCGCATTTAGAACACTCATAAATTGGTAGAGCTAAACCCCAATAGCGATTTTTCTTGGAGATTAGCCAATCGTGCATATTTTTTAACCAGTCAAGTTCGTGTTCTAAACCAAAATCGGGAATCCAGTGGATATTCTTGGCTACAGCCATCATTTGTTTGCGTAAAGTTTTTTTGTGGGGATCAGTCGGATCGACTCTATCCATGGCAATATACCATTCATCGGCCACTTTCCACACCAACTCAGCTTTACACCTCCAACAAACCGGATAGCGATGCGGATAGGATTCGATCCTCTCCACCCAACCATTTTGCTCCAAGAAATCCAGTATCAACCGGGGATTGTTTTTAGCATTTTGACCCGTAAGGCTTCCTAGCCCTGGCAAATAGTCAGCATTGTCCTCAATCACCGGCACCATAGGTAAACCTAATTTTTTACCCAACTTAAAATCTTCCTCGCCTGCTGAAACTGCAGTGTGTACCAGACCCGTTCCCTCTTGGGTATTTACCGGCATAATTCTCTGATCGGTAGCTACAACGGTGTGGAATTTAGGGTGAGACGAGACCTGCACCACTGCCTCCAGGTCATCATACGGTCCCTTATATTTTAAACCCACCAGCTTTTTCCCTAAAACCGTCTGAGAAACTTGAACACCTGAACCCAAAACCCGAGATACGGCATCTGTAGCCATCCATAGTCCATTAACTAAGGAATAGTTCAGTTTGACGTCGACTGTCACAGCAATATTGGCCGGAATGGTCCAGGGAGTAGTCGTCCATACCAACAAACTCTCGCCCTCTCTATCTATTAGGGGCAACCTCAAGTAAATAGACTCGTGAGTTATTTCCTTATAATCTTCGGTTAGTATTTCGTGTTGGGAAATGGCAGTTTCACAGCGAGGACACCAAGGAATCGATTCATGGCCCTTGTACAACCAATCTCGTTCCCAACAAACCTTCAGAAAATTCCAGATGGCATAGTTATTAGCATCACTCATGGTGAAATATGAATTCTCCCAGTCCATAAAATTACCCAGTCGTTTTGTTTGTTCTGTCTGAATAGCCGAATATTTCAAAACTCTGTCTTTACACTTGTTGACAAAATTGGCTACTCCGTAACTTTCAATGTCTTTTTTAGACTTGAATCCCAATTCCTTTTCCACTTCCACTTCCACCCATAAACCTTGACAATCAAACCCGTTTTGGTATCTACCCGCGTCTCCCTTGAGGGTGTGGTATCTCTGCCACACATCTTTGTATGTTCTACCCCAGGCATGGTGTACTCCCATGGGATTATTGGCGGTAATCGGTCCGTCTAAAAAAGAGAATTTAGTTTTAGAGGCCTGATTCTTTTCCAAGTATTTCTTTACTATCCCACTGTCATACCACAGCTTTAATATTTCCTGTTCCATTGCCGGAAAACCTACTTGTGAACTCACCTGCTTAAACGCCATGCCCCAATTATACAGAAATTAGGCCGTCGTAGCTGCCGCCACTGCACTGGCTTCCGCAATCAACCTTCTCTTGGTCTTTTCCTGGCTGACTTTTTCCCAAAAAGACTTAATTTGATCTGTGCCCGGGTTGACGATAACATGACTATATCCCCGAGGAACTATAGATGTCCCTTCACCTCCCCGACTGGAATATCGTTGTCCGGCTTTAGCTGAAATTTGAATGTCTACTCCCATCTTGTCACCCACGAACTGCATAATGCCTAAAGAAGCCGAATCAACAACCATTCTCACCGAATATATAATCGCATCCACGCGCTCATTATACTCTCTTTATTCAATTAAATGTTGACCACTTTATCGAGGTACATTAGCTTCCATTCTGTCCATGGCAGTAGATATACCTACCCCACCCACCGCCATTAAAAATCCTCCTATTCCTGGATGTGATCCAAGTATAACCAAAAATCCAATAGCAAAAAGGGCTATGCCCCCTAGAGCTAAAAGAAAATCCTTATCTTCAATAATCAATTTTTTAACAAATTCACTACCCATACCAAAAGAATTATACCCTATCTCCCTTGTCTTAAAAAGGTGTGTTGTCGATATCTTAACATACATAATTTACAAATCTACACGGCAGTGTGGATTTGTAAGATACCTAGGACACTCCTTAAAGGAAACTTGTTAGAAACCTCGCAGGAGTGTCCTTTTTTTAGGCATCGGGTGGATTCAATTTGTTCAAAAATACCCTTGTTGCCCTTAGCATTGCAACATCAGCATTGTCAAGTACCCAATTCTTAGTAAATCGATTTGATAGCTTTTTGTAAGTAATTTTGGCGGTATTGGTCGGGTGTCATTTTTAGTTTTGAGTGAATTCTGTCGTGGTTGTAATAATAGAGCATTCGGTAGAGTTCTTCCAGTAATTCTCCGTCGGTTTCAAATCGGTTTAAGTCTCCGCTTTCTGCCTTCAGGTGGCCAAAGAAACTTTCCTGATGGCCGTTTTCCCAAGGGGAGCCCTTGCGGCTCATGGAGATTTTAATGTATAGGTTTTCAATCAGGTCGATAAAGTCCTGGCTGTCGTATTCCGATCCCTGGTCGGAATGGATAATCTGGGGCGGTGGAAAATGTTCCAAGGCATCCAGGACTGCTCCCATGACCAAGAAGCGATTGTGGAACCGGGAGAGATTAAATCCTACTACCTCCCGGGTAAATCGATCAATCGCCGTGGCTAAGTAAATAAACTTTCCGCGGGACTTAATATACGTAAAATCAGTCACCCAGACTTGATCCGGATGGTCAACAGTAAGACCTTCAAGTAAATTCTGGTATTTGGTGGGTGGTTTACCGATATCGGCCTTTTTGACAGGTTTTTTAACTTTCCTCCGGTATGGCTTTAAGTCGAATTTCTTCATCACCCGCCTGATGCGTTTCTTGTTCAGTTTGAGAGCCAATGCGATTCTCTTGTGACCATAGGCTGGATGGTCGGTTTGCACCGACTCGATTTGCCGCCTAACCTCTTCATCAATTCCTGGGCGTTTGGGTTGATAGTACAAACTGGAAACAGATATGCCCAAGCTCTTGGCCAATTCCAGCTTTGATACAGCCAACTTAACCATAGTGATTTTTTTTCCCTCTTTCTACCTCTAGCATCAGCTGGCCCAGAAGCTGCTTTAGCTGAGCATTCTCTCGTTTCAATTTGGACATGGCTAGTAATCCTCCTCCGGACCCATGCATGGATTTACTTACCCAGTTGTAGACGGTGTTTACCTTGACCCCGTGTTGCCGGGCAATCTCTACTACCGTAGTTTTACCTTCTCTCACCCGAGACAGAATTTGCTCTTTTAGATCATTAGAAATGGCATTTGGCATAAATCGAGTATATCAACTCGATTTACAGTTTACAGGGTACCCGTCACATCGGCTTCACTAAAATCACCATCATCTGCATCCTCCCAGTATTGGGGTCCAGTAGTGGTCGTTTCTGTAATAGGTTTTCTTTGTTGGGGTGTATCATCCAGTCTATTTGCCCTAATTTGCAGCTGGACAGATCTGGCAAGTATTCCTCCTCCTGTAACTATTAAAGCGATCCCTCCCGGAACCAGCACTGGATCAAGTAAAGCAATTACTAAACCTGCTGCTATTGTTTCTAAACCAAATATTCCTTCAAACTCCGATAGTCTTTCAAGTTTTTTAAGTAATGGATTTTCTGTCATAAATATCACCTCCCTTGGCGTAAAAAGGCAGGGATGTCCCAGTCTTCTAACGGCTCTTTTTGATCCGGGGGAGTAAATTGGACCGGCTCTGATTCCGGTTCTGAATGCGCCTCGGGCTGACGCGGCTTTTCAGTTACTATTCCCGCCAAACCCGCCGGGGCCACTGGCCGGGTGCGCGACACCATTCCCATCAGCCGGGACCGGGCTTCATCAAATCCCGTGGCAATGACCGTAATTTTCATCTGGTCAACGAGTTTATCGCTGATGGCTGCCCCGAAAATGATATTGGCATCGGCATCGGCAGTTTCAGAAATGATTTTGGCCGCTTCATCTACTTCGGCCATAGTCATATCCGGCCCGCCGGTAATATTAAATAGAATACCCTTAGCCCCCTCTATCGATACTTCAAGCAGTGGTGAAGACACCGCGGCTCTGGCTGCCATTTGGGCCCGGTTGTCCCCCACTCCGGTCCCTATGCCCATCAGTGCCGATCCGGCATTATCCATAATAGCTTTGACATCGGCAAAATCTACATTGACTAACCCCGGCATGGTAATAATATCGGAAATTCCCTGGACACCTTGTGACAACACGGCATCGACGACCCGGAAAGATTCCAACAGGGTCATCTTGCGGTCAATCACGTCTAATAGGCGCTGATTGGGAATGACAATCAGGGTATCCACTTTGGCTTTCAGTTTTTCAATACCCTCCTCAGCATTAACCATCCGTCGAGTGCCTTCAAATGCAAACGGTTTAGTGACAATGCCCACCGTCAGAGCCCCTTGTTCCTTGGCGATCTCAGCAATAATGGGAGCCGCCCCGGTCCCGGTGCCTCCGCCCATGCCCGAAGTGACAAATACCATATCCGAGTCCACTAAAAACTCTTTGATTTTTTCCCGCGACTCTTCCGCCGCTTGAGCTCCGATTTCCGGATTCCCCCCGGCTCCTAGCCCCCGAGTGAGATTATCGCCAATTTGCAATTTAATATTTGCTTGGTTAGTCAAAAGCACTTGGGCATCGGTGTTGACAGCAATAAAGTCTACTCCAGTGATTATTCCTGAGGCGATCATGGAGTTAATAGCGTTACTGCCACCACCACCCACTCCCAAAACTTTTATCCGGGCAAATCTACCTACATCTGGTTTAACTAAGGCCATATACAAAAAGGCAGGAGACTAAGCAGGCATTGTAACACACTTGTCTGCCGGCAAGCAGGCTCTTAAGGCAGTAAAGACTTGACCAAATCTGAAATCTTTCCCCAAGCACCATGTAAGGGTAATTTTTCCAGAGGGTTAGTCCAACCATTATGTCCCAAGTCTTCATTCTCCAAATTATTAGCGTGGTGCAGTAGACCTACCGAGGCGGCAAAAGCCGGATTTTCAATATCGTCAATTAATCCGGAAATGCCGGTGGGAATACCAATTCGCACTGGAGCCGACAGTACCCGCTTGGCCGACTCTATAACTCCTACTGTTTGCGCTCCACCCCCGCAAACCACCAGACCAGAGGGAGTCAGTCCCACCAGTCCACTTTTTTTTAGCTCTCCGGCCACCATAGAAAACAACTCATTGAGCCGCGGCCGGATGATGCCCTCAACTAATGTTTTGTAAGACACGGTTTTGAGTTCGTCACCTAAACCCAGTTCAGCTAAATTTATTTCGTCTTCTTTGGGCTTGAAATCACCTAGGGCTAATTTAATTTTTTCAGCTCCTTCTAAAGATACCCGTAAACCAATAGCTAAATCATTGGTCACATTTTTAGCTCCTACCGGCAAGACTGATGAGTAAGACAAAGCTCCTTCTACAAATATAGCTATATCTGTAGTACCGCCACCAATATCAATGAGTATTACCCCCAGTTCTTTCTCGGTGTCTGATAACACGGCCCCGGCAGACGCTAAACCGCTGAAGACCATGCCCTCTACATCACAGCCCACTTCACCTACACACTTGGCTAAATTTTTCAGGGCCGTGGTCGACCCGGTTACGATGTGGGTTTCCACTTCCAAACGCACTCCAGTCATACCCACCGGATCTTTGACTCCATCTTGACCATCAACGGTGTAACTTCTGGGGATGACATGAATTATTTCAGCAGAAGTTGGTAATGATACAGCTTGGGCGGCTTCAATAACCCGCTGTACGTCCTGACTCGTCACTTCTCCTTGCGGTTGGGCTACCGCCACCACTCCCTGGCTATTTAAAGATCCAATATGGGCTCCACCGATCGATACCCAGGCTTTGGAAATATTGTAACCCGCCATCCGTTCCGCCGCTTCCACGGATTCTTCAATACTGGCAACTGCTTCCTCAATATTAACGATCTGGCCTTTGCGAATACCCCGGGACACCGCCGAGGCCGCCCCAACTACATGTAACCGTGAAGTATCTTCCTCACGGACTTGGGCTACCAAAGTAGCTACCTTGGAACTCCCCATGTCAATTGCGGCAATAATCTTATTCTTGGCCATATCAGAAACTCACTGCCGGTTGATTAAAACGCAAATCAATTTTGTGCACATGCAGCTTGGCGTCTATTTTACTTCTGGTCCAAATTGCTTGTAAAGAGGCTTCCCAGTTAGTGGGAACATGATTGATATCTAGAATTATTTCCACATTATTTCCTGTTGTAACAGAAAGTAGTTGATTCTGCAACCTACCTCGCACTGGAGTTTGAATAATACTGCCCACTTGGTTTAACAATTTAGCTGCTGTCAACTGGGGTCCAGTTAAATTACTCCCCACTGCCACCTGACTATCAACCATCATTAGTGGCAAAGCCGATCGGTCGGCGGCATCAAAGACTATCCCCCTATCATCAACTACCACCTGCTGTTGACTAGCGCCCAACACCACGGCAATTGGCCGGCGTAGAGTAACTCCCAGCACCAAAGTAGACGGCAATCGCCGATAAGCGGTGACTTCAGCCACAGCTGCTAAATTTGCATATGACTGGGCTATTTGTTTACGAGGCAGAGGCCAGTAAATTGGCCTACCAACTAAAAATTTTGATTTATCCACCAAATCTTGGGAACATGGTCCGTATTGGGTAAAACACTCAATTTTCTGAGTATTAAAGTATCCAGCTTTAATAGTTATTCCCAAAATTGTAATTAGAATCAGAACAAAGAGCGACAGAAAAATTTTTTTCATTCTAACTCCGATTCAATTAATTGAATTATACTATGGGTGGCATCTGATGGGAGATTTATGGGCAAACCTGTCAACTGGCGGGCCGAATTAACAGCCGTTACCAGAGTAGTGTACCCGAATTTAGCTTCTGGTACTATCACCGCAAGTCCAGCTGTAACAAGTTCTTGAGCATTTTGGTCTTGTTCATGATGCGATACCCAGGGAATTGGTACTAAGACACATTTTTTACCCAAAAAACCCAGTTCATATGTAATATGAGCTCCAGCTCGAGAGACAACTACATCCGCCGCGGCAAGGGCAGCTACAGCTTTGGCGCTATCAAACCCAAAGGTAGTATATCCCCGGCTGTTGATCATTTGGGCTTGGTGCACATCATTAAAAACTGTTGATATGCCAGTTTGGTGAACAATTTGGTATTTGTTAACTAGTTTGGAAATATTCTTAAATATGACTTGATTGATCACATGGGATCCCTGTTTGCCTCCCGTTACATAAATTGTCATTCGTGGTAATTCATGGTCATTCATAGTCATACGTTGTTTTATTTTTAGAATTTCTGGGCGGAGGGGAAGGCCAGTCAAAACTGCTTTATCGGTTGGATAATAAGATAAGCTGCTGGGCCAAGAGACTGCAATTTTTTTAACAAGCAGGGATATTAATTTGTTTGCCCAACCAGCTACCACTGTTTGTTCGTGAGTGATACTCGGGATTCCCAACAGCCAGCCACAAATAACGGTAGGAACTGCTAAATACCCTCCCCAAGACACAATTGCCACAGGCCTAGTCCACAGTAATAAGACAAATGCTTGAATAAAACCCCAGGGAATGCGCACTAATTTCAGTGGATTATATGTTTTATAAAATTTACCAGCCAATAAATCATAAAACTTAATACCTGCCGTTGTCACCTCTTTGTACTCAGCTGAGTCAGCTGTATCCCCCCACATCGAGTGGCGGTGACCAAACCAGACAACACGCCAGCCTCTGGCTTGTAAGGCATGAGCCACCACCAAACTACTAGTGTGATGCCCACCAGTAAATACCACCGTTTTCACAATTCCTATTATACGAATTTAAGGAACCTTGTTCCAATTGTGATAAAATATACTAGTTATGTGTACTACCATCTGTCGGAGGCTCTTATGTACTGGGTACAAAAGAGGCTCCTGTCTCAAAACTTCCTTATTGATCGGAAGCTCGTCAAACAGCTAATCCGAAATTCTTCTATTTCTACAAATGACCTCGTTTTAGAAATTGGTCCCGGCCAAGGAATTATTACCGAAGAACTTCTTGGAGTGGCCAAAGAGGTAATAGCCGTCGAACTAGACAGGAAGCTGTTCGAAAAACTGGAACTAAAGTTTGGCCAGAATAGTCAGCTCAAGCTGTCCCAAGGAAATTTCTTGGCAACTCCCCTTCCTACAAGCCCCTATAAAGTTTTTTCCAATATTCCCTTTAGTATTACAGGTTATGTAGTGCGAAAATTGTTACAAGCAACTAATCCGCCAACAGATTGCTATTTAGTAGTCCAAAGTGAAGCAGCTAGTAAGTTTATTTATAACTCGGGCAGTAATACCATGGCAGCCACCTTATATTATCCATGGTGGGATATCCACATCAACCATCGCTTCCAAAGATCAGACTTTTCCCCTAATCCGAAAGTTAATGTTGTGCTTTTGCATATCCAACCAAGATCATTTCCATTTATTTCTAGTTCACAAAAAAGCCTGTATCTCGACTTTGTGGCTTATCACTTTACCAGAGACCGTTTTGCAAAGTTTGCTCCTGCCTCGCAATGGTTAAAGATGTTTAAGCATTTTACAACTGCATCTGATCCTGAAAAATTAAAGCCGATCCAAGGAGCATTCGCCGCTCTCCAACAAGAACAAAGAATGCTACAAAAAATTCATCGCACACGAACCGATCATAATTGGAAAAAATACAGACAAGTAGTTTACTAGTCCCTGCAGATGGTTAATTCCGGCGGGAGATGTTGACCAGGATGCCGCTGGAAAGTAGAGCGATTACTAGTGAGGAGCCACCGTAGGAAATAAAGGGTAGGGGAATGCCGGTTAATGGAACCAAAGCTACCATGGCCGAAATATTTACCAGAGCTTGAAAAGTAATCCAGCCGGTTAATCCAAGGGCCAAATTTGCACCAAACTGATCCGGCGCCTGCTGGACCACTTTCATCCCTGCCCAAAACAACATTAAAAAAGCTAATATTACTGAAGTAGTGCCAATTAGCCCTAACTCTTCCCCCACGACGGCAAAAATAGAGTCAGTAGTCACCTCCGGCAAAAATTCGTATTTTTGCCGGGACTGGCCTAGTCCCACTCCCCCAATTCCTCCCGAACCTAAACTTAGAAGCACCTGACGAATGTGGTACGAGGCCCCCAAGGGATCCCGAGTGCGATCAAAATAAGTCAACAACCGATCCCGGCGGTAAGGAGACATCCAAATTAACCCCACCGCTACCAGTAAAAAAATCGGAGTAGAAAGTAATACGGGCTTGAGCTGGTTACCGCTACCAAAATACATGGTCAGCGCTGTTCCCAGTAAAATGATGGTCGTACCCAAGTC
>Ga0209541_10005738_pt1 | contig 21541 bp, 18 predicted proteins | sample RifCSPlowO2_01_FD_184027 | JGI IMG/M metagenome (GOLD analysis project Ga0209541, IMG submission 184027) | Groundwater microbial communities from Rifle, Colorado - Rifle CSP2_plank lowO2_0.1 (SPAdes) (version 2) | ecosystem: Environmental > Aquatic > Deep subsurface > Groundwater | place...
GTCCTTTAAATTTTTGGTCGAGTTCATTAATTAAGTCATTAATGAGGGTTTGTTGTTGATCTATTGTGGTCGACGACGGTCGACGACGGTCGACGACGACCCCATCGTTTCCAGTGGAAATGTAATTTTCTTCCTTGTTTTCTAGTCCTATTTTGCCTTTATCCTCTAATCTAGCTATTCTTTTTTCTAATTCGTTTAATTTTTTACTTATTTCTAATAATAGCTCGTTATTATCTTTCAAAGATGATTTAAAGCCATTTATTTCTTCTTTTACCTTAGAAAAAGCATTTTTTACATTTTCTTTAAGTTCGGAGAAGTTTTCAGCCATTTTATAGAATATAACTCTAAGACCATAATAAGTATATAATAATTATTGTGGTAGAAAATATGTTATGTTAATTTACTGTATGCCAAGTATATTTTAGGCTCTAAAACCCATTGTTTTCTTGCGGCAAATTCTATTCCTTGCTTGGTTTTTTTAACTTTTTTAACAAAATTCTTTTTCTCTAATTCAATTAATAAATCCAGGGTAAATTCGTCATTTCTTAGAATTAGATCTGCTAGTTGCTTTGTATAGAATGGCTTTGGAGCATTTTCATACAACACCCTTAGGATTTCTTCTTTAATTTTTTCTCTTACTCTCTGAGAAATTCTTGACATAAGAGGTTGTATAAGTGCGAGTATTTAAGTTTAGTTGATTTCCGGTATAAGGGATTTAACTTATATTAAGAGGAGTAAGACGATTATAAGCAATACTCCAAGTAAGAAAAACTGCGGGCTTCCTTCTTTTTCTTTAGGTACCATATCTCTAAACGAGATATAAAGAACCATGCCTGTGATTATAGATAATAGTAAAAAGTAAAGCTGTTCTGCTGGACTTAATAAAATTGCTGCTAGTGCCCCTAAAAATGTAGAGGATGCTATAAATGCTCTTTGGGATATATTTGATTTGATCTTTTCGTGAATGTGTTCCAAAGATATTGAGGAGGATACTGTATGTAATAGCAAAGGGAGGAATATTAACAATCCTATTCCTTTTCCTGCCAATACCAATAAAAATCCCAGAATAAAATGGTTAATGTAGAATCCTAAGACATGCAGTTCTGCTAAATCCTTTAATAATTCTTTTTTATGCTTGATATGCTGGTATAGGTATTTTTCTGCAATATGAAAGACTACAAATCCTCCTAGCATTGCAGTAAAGATTAGGTTATTTGATAGATTTCTTGTCTTTAAGAGCAATGGTAGTATCTCTAAGAAGAGTAAGGAGACTAGAATTCCTGCACTTAAACTTATGATCTCTGAGTGATATTTCTCTATTTTTCCTGATATTTTTGAGCTGAAGAAATGTACGATGCTAAGTATAAGCGCTAACAATAAGGGTATAATAACTGAGTCATAAATCACCATAAAGTTTTTAATATAAGATGGTATATATAGTTTTGCACCACATAAAATATGATACAAATAAAGGACTTTAAGCCCAGACTTTACCAGGAAACAATACTAGAAAGCTGTGATAAGGCTAATTGTTTAGTAGTTTTGCCTACAGGGTTAGGAAAAACAAAGATTGGAATACTAGCTAGTGTTAATCGGCTTAATAAGTTTCCAGATTCTAAGATTTTGTTTTTAACGCCTACAAAACCTTTAGCAGCCCAGATAGCTAATGAATTTAAGGCTAATACCAGCATAAGTAATGTTGCTTTGTTTACAGGTGAGATAAGTCCTGATGAGAGAGAAGGTATGTGGAAAGATTCTATTGTTATTATCAGCACACCTCAATGCATTGAGAACGATATTATAAATGACAAGGTTCCCTTAGACAATATCTCTTTAATAATCTTTGATGAGGCTCATAGGGCTGTTAAAGAATATGCTTATAAATTCTTAGCTAAGCAGTATAAGAAAAAAGGTAGTTTTCCTAGAATTTTAGGATTAACAGCTTCTCCTGGAAGCAGAATGGATGAAATACAGGAGATTTGTAAGAACCTTTATATAGAGGATATTGAATACCGGAATGAAGATAGTCCTGATGTTAAAGATTATGTTCAAGATCTTAATATAGAATATATCAAAGTTGATTTTCCTGATGAGCTTATGGAGGTTAGGAAATTTCTGCAAGATTGCTTGAAGAGCAAACTGGATAATTTAAAAGAGTTTGGTCTGATAAACAGCACCAACCTTAGCAAATCTAATCTAATTGAATTGCAAGGAACCTTGCAAGGAAAAATGGCAAGGGGGCAAAGAGATATTCAAGTAATAAAGGGGGTTAGTTTGGTTGCTGAAGCTGTTAAGGTTGATCATGCTCTGGTTATGCTAGAAAGTCAGGGATTAAGTGCTTTGTTTAGTTTTATGAATAAGCTGAGAGAAGAGGCTGATAAAGGCAAGACTAAAGCTACTAAGAATCTTGTTAGAGATCTTAATTTTAGATCTGCTTTTGTTAAATTAAATAAATTGATTGATCAGGGTGTAGAGCATCCTAAATTGTACCGCCTTGTTGATCTAATTAAGGAAGAGGTTGATAAGGATAAGAAAATTAAGATTATTGTATTTAACCATTATAGAAACGGAGCTAGTAAAATAGAATCCATGTTAAATGGTATTAATATTAAATCTAGAGTTTTTGTGGGGCAAGCTAAAAAGGACGGTCTTGGGTTAAGTCAAAAAAGGCAGGTAGAGATCATAGATGAGTTTAGTAAGGAAAAGTTTAATGTTTTAATAGCAACTTCTGTTGGAGAAGAAGGACTAGATATCCCTGAAGTTGATCTAATTGTATTTTACGAGCCTGTTCCTAGTGCAATTAGGAGTATACAAAGAAGGGGGAGGACTGCTAGGCACAAAAAAGGCAGAGTTGTAATATTAATCACTAAAAACACTAGGGATGAGACTTATTTTTGGATAGCACACCATAAAGAAAAGAATATGTATAAAATTCTAGAAGATCTGAAGAACAAAATTAATATGGGTGATGTTGGTACAAAGTTAGATCCGTCAATTAAAGAGCAGATAAAGATCTTTGTAGATAGCAGAGAAGGGGGTGATGTTGCCAAGAAACTAGTTGAGTTGGGTGTTAATATTGAGATGAAGAGGTTGGATGTTGCTGATTACATTGTAAGTGATAGGGTAGGTGTAGAAAAGAAAAGCATAAGGGATTTTGTAGATTCTATTATTGATAAAAGGCTATTTTATCAGGTTAAGGATTTAAAGGCTAATTTTGAGAGGCCTTTGATAATTCTTGAGGGTGAGGAAGATATTTACTCTATAAGGAAGATACATGCCAATGCTATAAGGGGTATGTTGGCTGCAATAGTTGTTGATTATGGCATCCCCATCATATGGACTAAGAACTTTATTGAAACTGCTTCTTTTTTGAATATTTTAGCTAGAAGGGAGCATGAGAATAAATACAAAGAGTTTGGCATCAGGATGGATAAAAAGCCTTTGACAACTAAGGAATTACAGGAGTTTATTGTTGAAAGTTTACCTGGAGTTGGTCCTATTTTAGCTAAGAGTTTACTTAGGAGATTTAAAAGTGTTAAAGGCGTTGTTGATAGCGGCAAGGATGGATTAGAAGAGGTTGATAAAATGGGTCCTAAAAAAGCTAGCGATATCCATAGCATACTTAGAGAGGACTATAGTGCTTAAAATGGTATCTCCTTGTAAATAGAACCTTCTTTTGTTGGCCTACTTTGAAACAATTTTACTTTATCTACAATAAATTCTTTAGGTTCTATCTTAATACTTTTCAAAATTTCTGACAATTGATTTCTTTCCCTACATACTTTAACTCTTCCTAAGGTTAAATGCGTTGAAAACAAGGTATCTTTTTTGCCAATACTTTCTAAAAGCAGCTCTACATCATCGTGGATATGGAAAATATCTGGAGCAATCATATCAACAAAGATTACCCCTATCTTATTTGGAGTTGGGTAAGCGCTTAAAGAACATAATCTGGCTTTAAACTTCTTAAATTCCAGTTTTTTTAGCTTATTTTTTATTTCTTCTACCTTAGCTTCATCTACCCAGCCAATAAACTTTAGAGTTTGGTGGAAGTTTTTCTTTGCAACCCACTTTATCTTTGTTTCTCTTGTATTTATTTTCTTAATAATTGCCTGCTGTAGATTATATAGATAATCTTTTATTTTTGATGGAAGGTCTATAGCTATAAACAGTCTTATCATTATAAATCCTCAGCAATGTATTTTGACTAATTTCATTTAATGTGTTGGCGTTGTAATACCTATGTTTTTTAGAAAGACAGAAGGCGTTAGAACTGGCAATGAAGCTTCCCAACCTCTTATTTGCGTTAGATTATTTCCCATATCTTGCATACTCCTCAAAACATTTGGCATTGTGTCAGTTACCCTTATGTTTTTTATTGGATATTTTATTTCTCCGTTTTCTATATAAAATGCACCGTCTCTTGGTATTGTTGAAAATTCTCCTGTCCTATAGCTAGTAAATCTTGTGTACCAAATATTTGTTATGTAAATGCCTTTTTTTATGTTTTGAATCAGTTTTTCTGTTGATAATTTTCCTGGATTTAATTTTAGATTCCAAGGTTCTGGAGCTATTAAACCTGCATGCGCATTTGTGTTCGTTTTGTATTTTTTGGCTGTTGATGTATTATGAAAGTATGTTTTGAATACTCCCTTATCTACTAACTTAAGCTGTCTTGTTGGAACTCCTTCTGCATCAAAACTTGTTGATCTTAAGGCATTTGGATAGTAAGGATCATCTATTATGGTTATATTATTATTTGAAACTTTTTTGTTTATCATGCCTTCAAGAAAACTTATTCCAGCATCAACTGAAAACGCTGATGAAGCTTCACCTATAATCCCTAATAAGGGGGCAAAGGCCAATGGCGAGAATAATAAGTCATATTTTCCGGTTTTTCCCGGCTGTGGATTTAATGAAAGCTTTGCTATTTCTCCTGATTTTTTACCAGCTAATCCTGGATTAAAATTTCTTAATGTTCTTGATGATATTGTGATGTGGCCAGATGAATCTTTTTCAATTAAAGACCTAATTGAGAAATAAAGGCTTGTTTGCTTGTCTTTGATATCAACATGGTTTGATGTCACAAGATGGGAATCAACATCATGTGTTTCGAATATTCCGTTTGTCCTTTTTGTTCCTTCTGCCAAAGAAGCGTTTATAGCTGAATCAACCAAATCTATTTGATCTATTGAATCTACTTTTTTATCATAAGTTTCTTTTAGTTTCTTGTATTTGAATGGCCCTTTTGCGATCCCGTAGTAATCTTCTTTTCTTGGAAGATTTTTTATTAGTTTAGAACATGTTTTGATTGTTTTTTCTATGCGTTGTTTAGAGAAGTCTTTAATTGATGTTGTTAGGATTTTTTTGTCTTTTACAAGGAAGATCGAAATTTGATCTATTAATTCTATCCCTGTTTTCACAACCCTGTTGTTTGCGAATTTTATTTGCGTTGAATTGTTTGTCTGCCTTGCCAAGACTACATCATCCATTCCAGCTTTAATGAATTTATTTTTTAGTTGATTTATGTCCATTTTAATTATTTAAATATGAGTTCATTTGTTTTATCTTAGATTAATACCCCTTAATCTAATAGAAGCTCCACCAAACCACACTGGACAAGCTTGAAGCGGCTCACCCTTACCACATGTTCCTGCATGGCCCTCAAAATCCTTGCCTACTGCATCTATTGACGACCATAATGCTGGCGTTGTTATCTCTAATGTCGGCTTCAAAACTGGATAAAGTAATTTTCCATTTTTTATTAGATAACATTCAGAGCCGACATATTTTTGCTGATATCTTTTGTCATCAATGTTCCATTCAGTAAAATTCTTCATGAAAATGCCCTCTTTTACACCTTCTATTAATTCCTCTTGGGTATATTTTCCTGGCAATAACATTGTATTTGACATTCTTACTATTGGTTCTTTGTCAAAGTCTGTTGATCTTGCTGCTCCATTACTTTGCAAACCCATTTTAACTGCTGTTTCCCTATTATGTAGTAATTCTGTTATTATTCCATTTTTCATAAGGACTTTTCTTCTTGCCTTTACGCCCTCATCATCAAACAAATAGTAACCAAAGCTGTTTTCCAAGGTTGGGTCATCAACTATCGTAACGGTATCAGAACCTACTCTTGTTCCAATCATGTTTGTATTTATGAAAGATTCGCCTGCTTGTGCTGCTTCTCTACCAAATATTCTGTCTGCCTCATAAGGATGGCCTACAGACTCATGAACCATAATGCCTGTAACTTGGGGTCCAACAACAAAATCGTATTTTCCTGATTTTATTGGCTTGCCTTTCTTTAATGCCAAGCTTAAAGATTTTACTTCGTCTGTTAGTATTTTAGGAATATTCCATTCTTTTAATATTTCTATGCCTTTTGCAACGCCATACTGCCAGTATCTTTGCGATGTTTTACTTCCTTCTTTGACCGTCATAACATAATAGAAATCCACCCTAGGGATTGTTGATTCTATCTTAGCTCCTTCAGATGTTACCAAGTATTTTTTAGTCACATCATCAAGATAAACCAAGTACCTGCCTGGTGTTTTTATTTTTGTGCTCAAAATAGCTTTTTCGCCTTCCTGCAATACTTTAATTTTTTCCTCTGGAGAAATATCCAGGGGGTTCATTCTTGGCTTTACTTTGTAAGATTCTCTGTATATCTTCTCATGAGAAAGATCTATTGGCTCCTTTATTTTTTCCGCTTTTTTTGTAAGCCTAATTGATTTTTGTATTGCCTGCTTGATTTTTTCTTTGCTTGATTCATTGATTGAGACAAAACCAAGAGTCTTATTCATTAGATATCTCATCCCAATTCCCACTGATTTTTCATAATTAGTTGCTTCAATGGTTCCGTTTTTCATCAATATATGGGTTGTTTCATGGGATTCTAATTTAGACTCTACATAAGATGCCCCTCTTTTTTCTATATACCTTAAAGCAAAATCTGCTAACGACTTGTCCATCTTTTATGTTTATATTATAATTCTTATTTAATTAGGGTAAGCTTTCTTTATTAAATCTAGGTCTTTAAATTCTTTTCTTATTGGTTCTAAGAGAGCATTTATTTCTCTTGCCAATGTTTTTTTTAAATCTAGGGGGTGAATTTTTTTATTTTTAAAATCTTTTTCTAAATCAAGATATGCTGCATATTTTGTATTGCCTCCGAATTTGCTCGGTCTTTCTATTAATAAAATTTTCTTTTTATCCCCCTTTAGTGTGAAAATAACATACTTAAAAAACGCTAAAACACCGTTATTCTCAACCTCCCCTTCTGGACAAAAGGCTGCATTAACCTTCCTTTCCACAGTCTCCTTATCATCCAACAAATCTATTTTTGAGGATTCTTCTGAAGCGCTCATTTTACTTCCTGTTAATCCCGGGATTAAAGGGGTCATAAACTCTATCCTTGGCTTATAACCTGCTTTTGGCAGGTTTTCTCTAGCGAACATCAATATCTTTCTTTGGTCTATACCACCGTACTGCATATCTACTTTTAGATATTCTTCATCTAAGGCTTGCATGATAGGATAGATTAGTCCGGATATCTTTGGATTGTCTGATTGTTTTACTACCTCTGATGCTGCTCTTTTAGCGTCGCTTACAGAAGTATAAGATGCCATCTTTAAAATATCTAAGATATAGTCTTTTTTTAATTGAAAATCTGAACCTTTTACAATTTCAAATTTAGAAATATTTGCACCTATTGCTTTAAACATTAAGGGGATTATCTTTGAATAATACTTATACCTATAATCTAAAATGTTCCAGGGTGTATTGTCTAATGCTCCGTGGAGGTCTGCCAATAAGAGTTTTACTTTAAAACCTGCTTTTAGAAGGTCTGCCAATTTTAATACCCAAAGGAAATATCCTATGTGGGGTTTTCCTGTTGTTGCTGTCCCAAGATATACAGCTGGTTGTTTTTTTATTTTTAGTAATTCATTTAACTCTTCCTCTTTTATTATCTCTATAGTATTCCGCTTTATTAATTCCAACCTCTTTTTTATGTCCATTTCGTTAGATTAAGTAGTAAAAGAAGTTATTTAAAATATAAAGGTTTTGGTCTGTTATGGCAAGGTTACTTTTAATTGCGGTTTTAACAAGTGTTATTGGCATTTTGATTATTCTCTATATCGCAGAAAATAAAGAGGTTGGATTGTTAGAAATAAAAGATATTGATGAGGGTTATTTAGATCAGGTTGTTAGAGTGAAAGGAACTGCTGGAAGGGTTGGTTTGGGCAGTGGCGTTACAATACTAAACTTAAATGATGGTCTTTATGAGATTAAGGTAATTGCTTTTGATAATTCTACATTAATAAAATCTAGTATGCCTTTGGAAGTTTATGGGGTAGTTACTATGTATAAGGGTGAGCTAGAGATAGAGGCTGATGAAATTAAAGTAGGGTAGACGATGTTAGCAGAGATTGTATTAGCAGCGATTGGAGGGCTAATAGCCGGATGCTTTACTGGTTTGGTGCCTGGAGTTCATGTTAATCTTGTATCCATAATTCTTTTAGGATTGTCAGGGTTTTTTCTTGAATTTACAGAACCACTTATTTTAGCTGTTTTCATTATTTCTATGGCTGTTACGCATACTATTTTAGATGCTGTTCCTACAATTTTCTTAGGCGCTCCAGATAGTGATCAAGTATTAAATGTCCTTCCAGGGCATAGAATGCTTTTAAATGGCGATGGTTATGGCGCTGTTAGACTTACAGTCGTTGGTAGTTTAGGCGGATTGTGGTTAGCTGTGCTGTTAATTTATCCTGTAGTTCTGTTTGTAGAAAAGATTTATCCTTTTTTACAGAGATATATGGCTTATTTTTTGATTTTTATTGTGATCTTATTAATTCTTAGAGATAAAGAAAGGGTGTGGGCCCTTATTTTATTTTTTATTTCGGGTGTTTTGGGTTTGGGAGTTTTTGGATTAAATATGAAAGATTCTCTACTTCCTCTTTTAAGCGGGTTATTTGGTACAAGTAGTTTGGTTTTGAGCATAGTTAACAAAATTAAGATACCTAAGCAGAGATTCAGAAGATTAAAAGTAAAGAATAATATTTTGTTTAGAGCTATAGGGAGCAGTGTTTTTGCAGGTGGTTTGGTCTCTTTACTGCCTGGAGTAGGTAGTGCTCAGGCTTCCATAGTAGCTTCTCAAATTGCTGGTAAAATTGGGGATAGAGGATTTTTAATTTTAGTTGGCGGTGTTAATACTGTAAACTTTGTTTTAAGCTTTGTCAGTCTTTTTGTTTTAAATAAAGCTAGAAATGGCGCTATTGTAGTTGTAAGTAAATTTTTGGGAGTTTTAACATTGCAAAATTTTATTTTATTTATTGGCGTTAGCCTGTTTGTCGGAGGTGTTGGTGCTGCCTTAGCTTTAAGTCTATCTAGGATCTTTTCTAAACAGATTGTTAAAATTAAATATAGTGTATTGTGTTTTTCTATAATTTTATTTGTTACTTTATTAGTTTTTATATTTTCTTCTTGGTTAGGCTTGCTTATCCTGTTTGTTAGCACAATGGTCGGTTTAATACCTCCTTTAGTGAACTGTGGAAGAAATCATTTAATGGGCTGTTTAATTCTGCCCATCATACTGTTTTTCTTGCTTTAGCTTGGTACACTTCATAAAAGGCTTTTTCTACTTGTTCAGACGACCAACCAGCAGATATTAAAGCTGTATTTATTTCCTCTTTTTTAAACCTTAGCCCAAAAGTCATTTCTATGTATTTTTTCAGGTCTTCAAAGTTCGTAATCTTTGGTACTAAGACCTTCGGAGTGGCTTGGTACCTTTCCTGGGTTTTTGTTTTTTCTAATTGTTGCTGGAGATTTTTTGCTTTTTGCTCTGCTATTTCTTTTTGTTTTAAATTGCTTAGCTTTATTTCCTGCGCTTTTTCTAGAATTTTTGCTAAATAAACTATAAAGCCTATCTGCCCTGTTACAGCGGTTAAGATAATTACAAGGGTGTTTTTTATTAGAAATGCTACTAATACTATCATAGCTAAAACTGCTATACCAAGGGCTATCGGCTTAATAATACTGCTTTTAGACTCTTCTTGTTTCTCTTTTGTTTTGAGGTTTAGAACTTGATTTTTTATTTTTTCTTTTCTTCCAAAAAGTTCCATAGCATAACCCTGTCTACTTTATTTATATTAGTTTGCTTTAAAACCATCTGCCCAATCCTTCTTGTTTTTCGCTTTCTTTTCCAAAGACAGATTCTATTCTCTGCTTCGTTAGTTCTAAGGATTGCTTTATGTAATTAGGAATATCATATTTGTCTGCTAAACTTAAAGCTGGTCCTAAATATTTTACAATAGAGCCTTCTGATATTGTAAACATTAGCTTTCCATTGCATTTTAAACAACATCCTTTTAATGGAGGTCTTCTATATTTTTCATTGCAATTAACACATCTAAATTGCTGCAGGGAGAATTTTCTTAGATTGCCTTTTATATCTCTAATAAAATGCCTTTCTATCAATAATTTTGCTACATCTGATTCGTCTACTGCTCTAATTTTTTCTGCTATCTCCATCTGCCCTTGTACTTTTTCCTGCATAGTTGGTATTAGTTTATAAGATGAGCAAGTATTTGCATTGTTGATATCATCTACTTCATGGGTATATGAAGTTCCTTGATAAGGGTTGTCTGTATTTAGAAGATCTTTAATTTGTTTTATTTTAACATCCCACGGCATCTTAAAGGCTAAACACGCTTCATAAAATTCCAAAGGATACTCTTTAACAATATCCATATCGAATATCATGTCGTCCACTTCAAAGGGAATTATCTTTGATGTTAAAACTAGAGGTTCGTCTTGCGTTGCTCCCCTATGTGCTGGCAGAAACTCCCTAGAGAAGTTAAGCAGGGCATCCATTAATAACATAACTCCTGCTTCATCTCCATCGCAATCTCTCCTCATAAGCGAATGGGTGTAAGCGTGTGTTATAAAACCCTGTGTTTTTGAGAATCCAATTATCCTTCCTGTTACTCCAGCTGCTGTATGGGGAGATAGACAGACTAGTAAGTGCCCTACTAAATCTTCCTTTGTTTTTAGATTATAGAATTTTGGTTGATTATACATTCTTGCTAAGCAATCATCTATAAAATTTGCTACCCTGAATAAAACATTATCTGCCCCTTCTTCTAAGGAATTTGGGCAAGAAGGAAGTATAACGTCTTGAGGCATTATCTCTAAGATTTGGTCTTTATCTTTTAAAGGTTGACCATATATATCTTCAATGTAACCAAGCTCCTTTATTTTTTCTATAGAAGTTCTAATTTCTTTTGGTTTAAAATGGGTTGTATGTTGCTCTGTCATGTCGTATCTTGTTGTTCCATCTTTATTAACATAAATGTTGTGCGACGCTCTTAATATTCCTTTTGCAATATTTTCGGATGCGTGATTTTTATTTGATGTTCCTCTAACCCCCTTTATTAAAGCGGGATATTGTTTTAGTTTTAATTTTCTCATCGAATCATTAAAGACAGAATTTATATCCAACTCAATTGTTTTATAAGTTTGATTTTTATTATGCTTTTGGCATTCCTCAGTCAAGCTATCTTCTTTGCATAGATAACAGTAGTATTGTTTCTTAGTTCTTTTATCACAGGTTTCACATCTTGGAAAAACTGTTGTTTTATTACAGCCTTCACAGAAATAGATTGAAAATTGTGCTTTAATTTTCCCTTTTTCTAGAGCTGATTGGAAGCACCTTAATCTCCCCCCTTCTTCACCAACAGGAAACAAGACATTAGGGGAGCCGGTTAATTTTCTTTGTTTTGCTTTTTCAGGGCGGCCCATTCTTGAACCTATAAAATGACCTGATTTGTCTCTTACTTCTGTTTCTGAGACCTTGTTTATTGATTCCAGGGTGTCTTCATAATATAACTCCCTTAAACTTTTTATCTTTTCTTTATCTAACAGTTTTGAATAAAAACCCAAGGATGATGCGAAAGCCTTTGCGTAATCCTTTTCTATGACCACATACTCATTTTTTGCTGTTATGTGCGGGATTCCAATTAGCTCTAAAGCTCTTTTGGGATCTTCTCTTTCTAGAATTTTTTTAGTATCCTGCTCCAAAGTAAAAATAATCTTTTTGATTTCATTATCCTCTCTTTTTACTGTTACTATTTCTAACCAAGCTATTAATGCCTGAAATTGCTCTTTGTTTATTGCTCTCCAATGAAAAGTATAGCTTGGATGCAAAGGAATTTTTAATTTCTTTGATAGATGATAGGCATCTTCAAAGGATATCTTTGTTGAAATTGGGTCTTTGAAAAGTGACTCTACTAAATTCTCTTTTAGACCTAATTTTGTTATTAAAGCTGATTTTGATGGTTCTGCTTTCTTTAGTTCTTGAAACCACCACTCTTCGCAGTATCCTGGAGGAAGCAAGACATGCGCTCTGTTAAAAAAATCCCCATAATTGATTAGAATATCTCCTAAATAGATTATTTCTTCAATCTCTGGAAGCAAATCTTCTGCTTGTTCTTTGGTGTCTATTTTAATGACGGATCCATCCTTTAGTTTTACAATTGGTCCTTCTAAGCGATCACAGGCTACAAGCACTGTTGATTTTCCAGGACGCTCTATCTTAAGTTGGGTGCCTATAGCAAGATAATCTGATAGCACCTTCATAGTTGCGGGATGTATCGCATCTTCTGAAAATCCGGATGTCCTTGTTCTTCCATACCTTAACCTAAATGTCCCACTCCTCAATGGATGACCTAAAACTGGCCTTCCAGCTACAACATCTTTCAGATAATGATAATCTGGCAGGACCTTTTCATTTTCTTTTTCTTTTATTTGTCCTTTAGATCTTATTTTTTTCTGTAGTTTAACAAAATCTGCCATAAATTTCCAATGCTCCATATCCAGCTCTTTTGTTAACTTCTCAAATTTTCCCCAGAACTTGGATCCTTTTTGGGTTATTCCCTCTCCAAACACCAAACAAGTTCCATTGCTTATCTTATTAGTTTCAAATCTTGGGCTATCTTTATAGTTGGATACTTCTAACTTTTCTGAGCCTTCCCCATCAATTTGTAATGGAAGATGTTTTACTATAAATTCTAGTTCTTTCTCTGTTGGGAGGTATTGCAGATTTGTAATCCTTTCATGAAAATCTGCGACTTCTATTTTAATCCTGTTAATTTCATCTTCTGTAGGATCGTATTCTGCATAACCCATGTTCTTCCTTACATAGTCTGCTAGAGCTAAAAAAACGCAGACAGCTGTTGTTCCAGCACTCCTTATGGGGCCTGAAAAGTTCAAACAGAAATATTCTTTTTGGTTATCAAACCTTTTTTTAAGTTGGAGTCTAGTAAATCCTTCTAAAGGCGATGATACTACCCCCACAGTTAGGTATGCTAATCCTACCCTTAGCCCTATCTCCATAGCCTTAATTTTGTCTTCAACCTTACATATCTTTCCTTGAGCAAATTCTAAGGCTATTTTGAATGCAACTCTCCAATCTTGAAGCCCGAATTGTTGTTCTAGGGCTTTTATTCTTTCTAGAAAATTGGACTCTGTTATTTGCGGTGCAACTATGGATATTAATCCCTGAACACGCTCTGCTAGATTTTTTGCGAGAGGTATTTCTACTTTCTCTGTTGGGTCATATCCTTGCAGTCTTGCTACAGCTGCCAACCTGTATGCTTTTTCTATTTTTTCATCTATATCTTTGAAGTAAAGTTTTATCTCATTCATCTTGATTAAAATCTATAATTTTAACTTCCCTGGTTTTTAAATTTAAGACCGGTACCCTGCCTGGATCCGGCTCATACCCCCTCTTTTCTTCATAATCTGTCTTTTTTTGAAAACATGAGCAAGCGATTAAATTTATATTGTTAACTAAAGATGTTGCTGATCTATGGTGATCTCCTGTGACAAAAACATCTGGGACTTTTTCTATTACTAGGGCGTCTTCTTCATCATCTGGAATGCGAACAGTTGATTCGTGTGTTGGGGCTATATGCCTTTTCTGCAGTAGGAATTCTGTAACTAGGGTGGGATTTTCGTGCGCTTTGCTTAATCTTAATCGTTCTACTTCGGTTTTGTAATAATGGTAGCTATTTCCATGATATAAGAGCACATCAAATCCAGGAAAGGTTTCTGAAGCATGTACGTTTATTAAAGATGGGCTACTTACCAAAGTTGCATTAGGCAGATCCCAAATGGGTTTTGCGAAATTCTTATCTAAAGGCGGTTGTGGATCTGATAACCTTGTTGCATCATGATTACCAGGAGCTATAATCATTTTTATCTTCTCGGGAATTTTTATAAGATATTTTGCTAGTTCTTCATATTGCTTTTTAATATCTGGGATTATCAAATCCGTTTCTTGGCCTGGATAAACACCCACTCCCGCCACCAAATCTCCGGCTATGAAAATATATTTTACCTTTTTTCCAATTTCTTTTAATTCTTTATTTGATATATCTCCGTTAAGCCAATTTATAAAATTCAGAAAGGGCTTTGCGAGGAAAGACCTTGATCCTACATGGATATCTGAAATAAAGGCTATATAAACTTCATCCGGTGATTTTTTAAGTTCTTTATTTAAGGGCAAACCTGGAAAGGTTATGTTATTAGCGAACACTATCCCTTTGCCAAGGACGCCTGATATTGCCAAGACTTCGTCTAAGACAATTTCCTTGGATGTTTCCCACAGAGATTTGTTGTTTTTTGAGATTAAAACTTTTATTTCTCCTGTAGGGTCTTCCAGAGTTAAGAAGGTATTTCCATTCTTGGTTATGAGTTTATCACGCACTAAGCCAATTAAAGTTACCTCTTCTTTTTCTTTTTTTAAGGGGATTTTTCCTATAGAAATTATGTTTTGCAGGGTTTGATGGTTTGTTAAAATAGGCTTTATTTTATCATACCTAACCTTTAAATGTTTTACAAAGTCTCCTACCTCTCTTTTTTTAGGTTTTTTGTTATGAGACTGTAAGACGATTACGCTGGATCCTATCTGGGGTGTTGACTCTATCGTTGTGATCCCATCTGGTTTTTGGACTTCTCCTAAAATCTTGTTTAATTTTTCCTTTTGTTCTTCATAATTGAGTAAATCTAAGAAGGTGTTGTAAATTCTTTTATCCTTTCCTTTTTCAACTAACGCTTTGGACCTTTCAAATTCTTTCCAGTTTATATCTATAATTTCTTTGTTTTTGTTAATTAAAGATAGAATATCTTTATTTACTATGACTAACTTTCCTTGTGATTTTTTTTCATTTAATTGATTATATAAAACAACGCTACCTTCTGGGTCTTCCTCTATTGTGGTTAAAGCGTCTGGGCTTACTAAAAAGCCTTTTTCGAGGAAGGCGCTAATTTTTTGGGAGTCGCTCATAAATTTAAACCATCTTTTAAAATGGCTTGTACCTCAGGTTTTGTTGAGGAGGGTATAGCTAATCTTATCTCTCTTGTTCTTCCGTACCGCCCTTTAGAAATAATCTTTGTGGTTATTACACCAAGCATATCTAATTCTGCTATGATATCTGATACTCTCCTCTGAGTAAGGGGTTTTAAACCGATCTTTGAACAATTTTCTTTATAGGTTTCATAAATTTCTCCTGTAAAGATATTGCTCTCGCTCTTATAAGAAGATAAAATTATGGCGTAGAGGGTTAGTTGGAATTGTTTTGGTTGTGTTCTTAAAATATCTATAACCCTATCCCTTTCTATTTTTTCTTCTGCTAAATCTAAGTGGGTTATTGCTATCTTTTGGTTATTCTTTCTTTCGGCCAATTCTGCTGCAACCCTTAAAAGTTCTAAAGCTCTCCTGGCATCGCCGTGATCTCTTGCGGCGTAGGCTGCACATTTTTCTATAACACCTTCTTCTAAGGCGTCTTTCTTAAAAGCCAATTTTGCCCGTTGTCTTAGAATATCCTGTAGTTGTAAAGCATTATATGGGTTAAATAAAAATTCTTCTTCTGATAAAGAGGACTTAACCCTCGGGTCTAGGTTATCAACAAAAACCAAGTTGTTCGAGATTCCAATAATAACTATTTCAACATTTTTAAATTCTGAGGATAATCTTGTAAGGTTATATAAGACTTCATCTCCAATTTTTTTTACCAATTGGTCTATTTCATCTAAAATAAGTACTAAAATTTGTTTTTTGCTATTTAAGGAGTCTATAAATATTTTATATACTTCGTCTGTAGGCAAACCTGTTGCTGGAACCTCCTGACCAAATTCCCTTGCAATTTGTGCAATGAGTCTATATTCTGTATCTGCTACCCTTTTTAATTTACAGTTTAGATAGGCTACAGTTATGGGCAGGTTTCTTTCTTTTGCAAGTTTAGATAGTTGTGCGGTTACGTGCTTCACAACCAAGGTTTTTCCAGTGCCTGTTTTCCCATATAAAAATAGGTTGGATGGTTTTTCTGCCCTTAGTGTTGGGGCTAGTACACCTGCTATTTGTTCTATTTCTTCCTCTCTATGCAAGATTGTATCGGGGAAGAAGTTGTATTGCAAAGATGCTTTATCTTTGAAGATAGACTCTTTCTTTAGAAAATTCTCGAAAAAATTAGTTAAACCCCCTTTCTTCATTTTAGCATTCTTCTTAACTAAAGTTTTGTTTAAATACTTTTTGATTATAAAAGGCGTATACACCCACCTAGCCTTCTAATGGAACTACTTCTTGTCTTTTTAGGTTTAGGTGATTATTTTTCTTCTTTAGGGGTACCTTTATTTCTTTTGGAAACTTTTTGGTTTTTTAATTTATATTTTATATAACCTATAAATTTATATATAAATATATTTATTATTATATAAGAGTTAAATATTAAGGTTATAAGGCTTAAGAGCATAGTTTAGATTTGTTGCTAAAAAAAATTGAATTGTGTCTAAATCAGCTGAAAAGCTTCTTAGACAGTCTTCGCTTTCTTTAAATATTTATTCGACACGAAACATTTTCAGAATTACTTCTTCCAGACGAAGCCTTGGGGGGAGTTCCACAGGAAATTCCCATAATTAGTGACCCAAGGAAAAATATATAAATAGGTAGATATATAGATTTATATTCACTCGAAGGGGGAGAATGTAGTATGGCAGAAGATGCAGAAAAAAAATATTCAAAAACGCTTATAGGAAAGACCGTTGTAAGTAAAACAGGAAAAAGATTTGGAGAGGTAGGAAACATACTCTTTGAAACAAGATCAGGGGAACTTCTACATCTTGTTGTTTCTAAGCCTACAGGCTATATTGAAGGGTTGGACTTAGCAAAAGATGAAGAGGGCAAACATTTAATTCCTTATAGCGCTGTAGTCGCTGTTGGAGATTTTGTTGTTATCGCCGAAGAAGATATGGGATAGAAAACCTTTATATATTCTTTATAATTTCTTTCTTCTTGTAAGATGATTAAACCAATTAATTTTAAGTCTACAGCAGAGATAAAAATCCCTAAAAAAATGGTTGACCAGGTTGTCGGTCAAGAGGAATCTATAGCCCTTATTAAAAAGGTAGCTAAACAAAGAAGACACATACTCCTTATAGGGGAACCTGGCACTGGTAAAAGTTTAATTGGACAGGCGTTATCGGCGCTGTTGCCTCACGAAAGATTGGTCGATATTCTTTCAACTTTAAATCCACAAGATGATAACATCCCTTTAATAAAAACACTACCTAAAGGGGAAGGGAAGAATTTTATTTATAGGTTAAAATTGCAGTCTATGGGATCGTATAAAACCCAAAGCCTTTTGTTTTTTGCACTTTTAATCCTCGCCGTAGTTTCTCCTTGGTTGGTTTTAAGGTATTACTCTAAAATTTATGATCCAACTACTGGCGCGATATTGGCTGCCGCGTCTTTAATAGGAAGCATGGTCTTTTTAGCAGCATTTGTAATTTTTATTAACTTAAATAAAAGATTTAAACCAAACGAGCAACAGATTCCAAAACTCTTAGTAGACAACTCCGAAACCAAAAGAACCCCTTTTATAGATGCTACTGGAGCTAATGCTGGAGCTTTGCTTGGTGATGTACTTCACGACCCCTTACAATCTGGCGGATTAGGTACACCTGCTTACCAAAGAATAATTCCCGGGATGATTCATAGGGCTAATGGGGGGGTTTTGTTTGTAGATGAAATAGCAACATTATCTCCAAAGAGTCAACAGGAGTTATTGGCGGCTTTGCAAGAAAGAAGGTATCCTATAACAGGGCAAAGTGAAAGGAGTTCTGGTTCTATGGTTAGAACAGAACCTGTGCCCACAGATTTTATTTTAGTTGCGGCAGGAAATATGGACACCTTAAAACAAATGCACCCAGCTTTAAGGTCTAGGATAAGGGGTTATGGTTATGAGATATATATGAATGATGTTATGGATGATAATTTAGAACATAGAAATAATCTTTTTAAATTTGTTGCTCAAGAAGTAGTTAAAGATGGAAAGATTCCTCATTTTAATAAAGAAGCTGTTGACGAAATAATTGAGGAGGCTAGGAGGAGAGCAGGCAGAAGCGGTAAGCTAACAGTTAGGTTAAGAGGACTTGGGGGATTAATAAGGGCTGCAGGCGATTTGGCATTAGAAGATGGTTCTAAACTAGTTAAAAGGGCGCATGTTATCAGGGCAAGATTCTTTGCAAGAACCTTAGAACAACAAATGGCTGATAAATATATAGAAAGCAAGAAAGAATACGCTGTTATCTTAAGCGAGGGTAGGCAGGTAGGTAGAGTTAATGGTTTAGCTGTTATAGGAGATGCATCATCCTATTCTGGCATTGTTTTACCAATAGAAGCTGCTGTTACCCCTGGTGGAGATAAAGCAGAGATTATTGCTACCGGAAGATTAGGGGAGATTGCTAAAGAGGCTGTAAAGAATGTGTCTGCTATCATCATGAATTATTTTGGAAAAGATATTAAGGAGAAATACGATATTTATGTTCAATTCTTACAAACCCATGAGGGTGTTGAAGGAGATTCAGCTTCAATAGCTGTTGCAACAGCTGTTATGTCTGCTTTACAGAAAGTTCCTATAAGGCAAGATACAGCTATAACTGGCAGCTTAAGTATACGGGGGGAGGTATTGGCGATAGGAGGGGTAAGCTCTAAGGTAGAGGCTGCTATAGAAGCTGGCATAAAGAGGGTTATAATTCCAAAGTCCAATAAAAAAGACGTAATCTTGAAAGAAGAAGATAGAAATAAAATAGAAATCATTCCGGTAGATAGAATTGAAGAAGTGTGGAAAGAAGCCTTGTATTGGAAGGGTAAAGAGTATATTATTAAGAAATTAACTTTTAAGTCGAAAGAGCTAAAGAAATAATAGAAACATTAAAAAACAAATTTTTCTATAGGATTGCTATGGATTTTAAAAAAGAGTTAATTAATCTAATCAAAAAAGGAATCAAGGAAGATGTTTCTAGTTTGCTAGAAGTTCCTACAGAAAAAAATTATGGGGACTTTTCTCTACCATGTTTTTTCTTAGCGAAAAAATATAAAAAAGAGCCGCACAATGTAGCAGAAGAATTAAAGAAGAAGATTAAGTTAAATAAGTCCTTTAGCAAGTTAGAGGCTGTTGGACCATACCTCAATTTTTTTATTAATAAACCTTTATTGGCAGAGCTTACTCTAGCTAAGATTTTAAAGGAGAAAGAAAGGTTTGGTTCTGGCAAAGAGAAAAAAAGGATAATGGTAGAATTTCCCTCTCCAAATACAAATAAACCGCTACATTTGGGTCATCTAAGGAATATCTTTCTTGGAGAAAGCCTATCCAGAATTTTAGAAAAGAAAGGAAATAAAGTAATCCGCGTTAATTTAAATAATGATAGAGGCATACATATTTGCCAAGCTATGGTTGCATACAAAAAATATGGGGAAAATAAAAAACCGGATAAGAAGCCAGATCATTTTGTGGGGGATTTCTATGTCTTGTATAATCAGAAAATTAAAAACGAACCTTCTTTAGAAGATGAAGCCCAACAATTGCTGAGTGCGTGGGAGCAAGGGCATAAGGAAACTAAAGCGCTTTGGTCTAATATGACAAAGTGGGCTTTAGAGGGTTTCAATCAAACATATAACCGCTTAGGTATAAATTTTGATAAAACCTATAATGAACATGATTTCTATTGGAAAGGAAAGAAGATCATCTTGGATAGTTATAAACAAGGCTTGTTTGAAAAGAGTGAGGATGGGAGCATTTCCGTCGATTTAGGACCTGAACTTGGCAGGAAAGTTTTGTTGAGGAAAGATGGAACTTCTTTATATATAACACAAGATTTATACTTAGCTGAGCAGAAGTTTAAGGATTATAAATTAGATAAATCAATTTATATTGTTGGATCTGAACAAAGTTATCATTTTAAGGTACTATTTAGATTATTAGATATTCTTAAATCAAAGAATACCCAAAAAAACCATCATTTGGGTTATGGGATGGTTTTTTTGCCAGAAGGGCGGATGAAGTCCAGAGAGGGCAAGATTGTTGATGCAGATAATATTTTAGGCGAGATGCTCACTTTATCCAAAAAAGAATTAAATGAGAGATATCCTTCTTTAAGTGAGAAAGAAAAAGAGAATAGAGCAAAACAAATTGGTTTCGGCGCATTAATCTTTTTTATATTAAAATTTGATTCAACAAGAGATATAAACTTTAATCCTCAGGAGAGCCTGTCTTTTGAGGGGGATACTGGGCCTTATATTCAGTATGCTTATGCAAGGATAAACTCTATCTTGCAAAAAATAAAGAAAAGGAATTTGAGATTCCAGGGAAATTTATTAAATGAAGATGAATTCGAATTGATAAAGTTGTTGGGTGATTATCCGCATATAATAAGTGGGGCTGCAGAAAATTATAGCCCCTCTATAATTTCAAATTACCTGTTAGATCTAGTTAAAAAATTCAACAATAATTACAATAAATATTCTATAATAAAATCTGAAGATAAATTAAAAGATACAAGATTGAGTTTGGCAGTAGCAACCTCTTATATTCTTAAGGATGGATTGAGGCTGTTGTTTATTGATTCTCCAAAAGAAATGTAGAATTATGTGCTAAAGTTTGAATCGCAGTCATTACACCTTATTAAAAGCATTTCCCCAAAATTAATCATAGAAGTATCACTAGAGTTGCATTTAGGGCATTTTTTATTTTCAGAAAGATCCATCTAGGTAAATAAACTCCAATCTTTAAATACCTTTCTTTTTAGAGCACCACAAACCTCTAAATTTTAAATTTTTTAGGAAGTCTTATAAATTTAATTATTTTTTTCTTGACGAATGGTATTAAAGCTATTCGGATTATTGGATTTGATGGCAGCAGGCGCTTTATTGTTTTTGATATTTGGGGTAGGAGAAGTTTTTGCTATTACTCTAGCTATTTATTTGTTTATCAAAGGCCTGTTTTTTTTACCAGACCCCTCAAGCTTTTTAGATTTACTTGGCGGGTTCTATATAGCTATATTTATTCTTGGGATTGGTTTTAGCTTTTTAAATTGGTTTTTTATAATATGGTTGGCTCAAAAGGGAGTTTTTAGTTTACTTCTTGGTTTGGATTAGATAAGAATATAGCAGTATGAGGAGAGTTGCAATCACTAT
>Ga0209541_10005740_pt1 | contig 21535 bp, 19 predicted proteins | sample RifCSPlowO2_01_FD_184027 | JGI IMG/M metagenome (GOLD analysis project Ga0209541, IMG submission 184027) | Groundwater microbial communities from Rifle, Colorado - Rifle CSP2_plank lowO2_0.1 (SPAdes) (version 2) | ecosystem: Environmental > Aquatic > Deep subsurface > Groundwater | place...
TCTGCGCGACAATATGGTTTCCGACATCCGCCATCTTGCTCAGCGCCCTGCCAACTTCGCGATTGTAGATGAAGTCGACTCAATTTTAATTGATGAAGCACGTACTCCGCTCATAATTTCTGCCCCTGCCGAAGAGTCCGGCGAGCTGTACCAGCGCTTCGCGCAGCTGGTACCGAAACTAAAGCGCGATGAAGATTACACCGTGGACGAAAAGCAGAAAGCAGTTTCGATTACCGATTCCGGCATCAAAAAAATGGAGCAGTGGCTCGGAGTGGACAATATTTACGACACCCGTGGCGTAGCAATGGTGCACCACCTGGAAGAAGCTTTACGCGCGCATGCAATGTACAAAAAAGATGTGGACTACGTCGTCAAAGAAGGCGAAATTCTGATCGTGGACGAGTTTACGGGGCGGTTGATGCCTGGGCGACGGTTTTCCCACGGCTTGCATCAGGCGCTGGAGGCCAAAGAAGGCGTGGAGGTAAAACGCGAATCCGACACTTTGGCCACGATTTCGTTCCAAAATCTGTTTCGGATGTATCCCAAGCTCGCGGGGATGACCGGCACGGCCGCCACCGAAGCGGAAGAGTTTCATAAAATCTATAAGTTGGATGTGGTAGAAATCCCGACCCACCGCCCGATGGTTCGTGAAGACCGCACTGACCTGATTTATAAAACCGAAGAAGGCAAGTTCAACGCGGTCGTGGAGCACGTGAAAGAGCGCCTTGCCGTGGGCCAGCCGATTCTAATCGGTACGATCTCGGTTGAAAAATCCGAACGACTCTCGAAGTTATTGAAACGCGCCGGGGTTAAACACGAAGTCTTAAACGCCAAAAATCACATTCGCGAAGCAAAAATAATTGAGAATGCCGGCAAGCCCGGGGCGGTCACGGTTGCCACGAACATGGCTGGGCGCGGCGTGGACATTTTACTCGGTGGAAAAATCCCCACTGATAATAAAGAAAAAGGAAATCCGCCAGCTGGCGGACAAAACACAAAAATACATCAGTGGGAAGCGGACCACCAAAAAGTACTTGAGGCGGACGGGCTGTTCGTTATCGGCACAGAGCGGCATGAATCGCGCCGGATTGACAACCAGTTACGCGGACGTGCTGGCCGCCAGGGCGACCCGGGGGTGAGCCAATTTTACGTCTCAATGGAAGACGACCTCATGCGTATTTTTGGGGGAGACCGTTTGAAAGCCGTTATGCAACGGCTGGGCTTGCCAGACGACATGCCCATCGAACACAAGCTGATTTCACGTTCGATTGAATCCGCCCAGAAAAAAGTGGAAGGCCACAACTTTGATATCCGAAAACATCTCGTGGAATACGACGACGTGATGAATAAACATCGCGAAGTGGTGTACCGCCGCCGCGCGCGCGTCTTGGAAGGCAAAGGCATAATTACCACCGGAGAAGGCGAAGATCGCACGGTTTCTTACGTCAGCTTGCGCGAAGAAGTTCTCAATTTAATGGGAGAAGAGGAGCGCAAAACGTATCTACAAAGAATGGCGCAGTACCCTCCTGAAGTCGTTACGCGGCTGGAACAGGTGGTGTACTTGCGCGCGATCGACACCCTATGGATCGAACATTTGAACTCGATGGATTCGATGCGCGAAGGAATCGGGCTGCGCGGGTACGGCCAGCATGATCCTTTAGTGGCGTATAAAGAAGAATCTTTCCGGTTGTTCCAGGGGCTGGTCCAGGCGATTGAGAATGATGTCGTGCAGATTTTATCAAGGGTGGAGTTGAAACCAGCCAATAACCAACAGTCCGCCTCGGCGAGCGCCGGGCGAGACGGGCCGGCGATTGTTCAAGCACCGGCACCAGCCCAAGTTGCGGCTGTTCATCCTGAACCCGAGACTTTTGTTAACAAAGAGCCAGAAAAAGTAGAAGAGCGAAACGTTGAGACTGAGAAAAAAGGTGATGTTAACGTCACGGTACGGCCTGCGCCCGGTGCTGTTACTGAACCAACCTCGGAGCAACAAACTGACGCTGCAAGCGGCGTGACAACGGTGGTGAGACGACCGGCAATCGAGATGCGCGGTGCGAGTGAATCACTTGCTGGTGGCGGTTTTGCTTCGCAACAAGGCGAAATCGAATCACGCCTCAGCACTACCCGTACAATCAAAGCTAAAGTCGGCCGCAATGAGCCCTGTCCATGTGGTTCTGGTAAAAAATTCAAAAAGTGCCATGGGCGGTAATCAAGGCAAAATTAATGTTTCGATCAAAGCAGTTGTCTATCGCGCGGACGGCACGGTGCTTGCGTTGCGCCGGACAAAAACTGCTCCCACGCGGCCGTTGCAATGGGATTTACCGGGCGGAATTCTTGATTATGGTGAAGATACCATGGCAGGAATTATTCGCGAGATAAAAGAGGAAGCTGGTTTAGATATCAAGGACGTGAAGATTTTAGATGTAATTTCAGCCTTTGATGATAAGGATGAATTTTGGGTCACAATTGGGTACAGTGCCCACACTACATCTGACACTGTGCTATTAAGCTACGAGCACGACCGTTTCCAGTGGGTTAGCCCAACTGAGTTTGGGAAACTGCGCGCCTCTCCCCGCAATAAAAAGTTCGTAAAACTATTTGAGACCGCCCAATGAAACATACTAAAGTTGCCGGCGGAGTGGTCTTGAATAATATGCGCGAGGTACTCGTGGTTAGTCAGCATGGTTTGTCGTGGTCGCTGCCCAAAGGCCATATTGAAAAGGGAGAAGATCCCGTTGCGGCGGCCAGGCGTGAAATTTACGAGGAATCTGGAATAAAGAACATTACGTTTGTCAAAGAACTCGGGAGCTACCAACGACACAAGATGAGTCTTGATGGCGGGGACGACACAAGCGAGCTAAGAACGATTTATATGTTTGTATTTCGAACTACCCAGGTAGACCTTGACCCACACGATCGCGAAAATCCAGAGGCACGGTGGGTCAGGAAAGAATCCGTTGCTGCCTTACTCACACACCGCAAAGATAAAGAGTTCTACCTCAAAATCATGAATGAGATCTAAAGCATTTTTGTAAACTCTTTTACTTTTTGAAAAAACATACTACGATACTCACTCATGTTTAAAATCCAAAAACTCGACTTTCTAATCGCGCTGTATATTTTTTGTTTGGCAGTTGCGGAATTGATGGGCCCAAAAACGTTTTCAATAACTAAAATCGGCGGATACCAATTAAACGCAAGCGTGGCGATTTTCGTAATCCCGCTGATTTTTACGATTAACGATGTCATTACGGAAGTGTTCGGCAAAGAGCGCACACGCAGTATTATCCGCGCCGGGCTTGTGATGATCTTTTTCATGATGCTCTTTTCGCTTTTAGCAACCGCGCTTCCGCCTAGTACGCGTTTTGGCGCAAGCGAAGCTGCCTATGACACAGTTTTTCGTTTATCGGCGCGAATCGCGGCTGCGAGCTTGACTGCGTTTGCGATTGCGGAATTTTTGGATGTATTTATTTTCGCTAAGATCCGCGCACGTTTGGGCAAAAGCAAATTGTGGCTGCGCAATAACGCTTCAAACTTTATCGCTCAATTTTTTGACACCGTCATTTTTATGACCCTTGCGTTTTATGCTTTAAACCGCGGAGTGAGTGATAATGTCGTATTTTTATGGAGCTTGATTCTCCCCTACTGGCTTTTGAAATGCTTTATGTCAGTGATCGAAACTCCGTTTGTGTACCTAGGTGTGCGCTGGCTTAAGAAGCCCTAATCAATATGCATGATCTATCCCAAACTCTCGTTTCCGATCGTAAGTAACCGACCTATTTTCTACGCGAATTTTGTTTCGACGATTGACGGAAAAGTCGCGGTACGCAGCAAGCAGGGCTACTGGCCGATTGGTAGTGAGAAAGATTATCAAGCGTTACAGGAACTACGCGCCCACTCAGACGTACTGATTCATGGCAAAACAACTGCTCTGGCAAGCCACCGTACGCGCTCGAGCCTTGTTTCAAAAGAATTTGCGAAGTTAAGGAAGACTGCTGGAAAAGAGCGCCCGCTTATTTATTTTGTTTTAACCAATCACCCGACGCCTGATATACTGCGGTTGGCATCTCAGCTCCCCAGCGAATTGGAATTAATTGTAATCACGCATCTTTCAGCACGGATTCCAACCAAAGTCTTGGAGAGGATTAACGTAGTAAGAATCGGGAGACAAAAAATCGACCTCAACGAATTTTCAAAATTTCTTTTTGAACGGGGAGTTAAAAACGCGCTGGTGGAAGGGGGGCCAACGCTCTTCGGATCGTTTTTGGCAGAAAATTTAATTGACGAGATTTTTTTGACAATCGCCCCTACAGTTTTTGGTACAAAAAAAGACACCACGCTTACGTTGGTAGAAAATCAGATGTTCAAACCATCGCAGATAAAACGATTTATGCTTGTGTCGGTAAGACCAGTGGAGGATGAGGTCTTTTTACGCTATCGGAGAAACCCCACTCCGCCAAGGCTTCGAGGGACACAGTGAAAATTACCGCGATTAGAACAAAAAAAGTTTTGCCCCAAAAAGCAAGTTTGGAAAACCTTCTTTCTGCATCGCTACCCAAAATTCGTGAAAGATCAATTCTTGCCGTAACCTCGAAGATTATCGCCCTACTGGAGGGCAGCTTTGTTCAAAAAAGCGGTACTTCGAAAAAAGAATTAATTTTCGAGGAAGCAGAATATCTTTTTCAAGGGGTGGGTACGCCACACGACATCGTGCTCACAATCAAAAATAATTTATTAATTCCAACAGCCGGAATTGATGAGTCCAATGCACATGGAACGTATGTGTTATGGCCACGCGACCCCCAGAAATCGGCGAATGCCATTCGCACCTTTCTCAAAAAAGAGTACGGTGTTCGTTACGTGGGAGTAATTATTACCGATAGTCGCACCACTCCACTACGGCGGGGGACAGTCGGTGCAGCAATCGCGCATAGTGGTTTTGTTTCACTCAACAACTACATTGGAAAGCCGGATATCTTTGGGAAGCCCTTAATAGTAACGCAGGCAAATATAATGGATGCGCTAGCAGCCAGTGCCGTGGCCGTGATGGGCGAGGGCAATGAGCAGACGCCACTAGCGGTGATTGAGCACATACCGTTTGTCACGTTCCAAGACCGGAACCCTACCGCCTCGGAACTCAAATACAGTAAAATCAGTCTTGAGGACGATCTCTACGCTCCGTTGCTTAAAAAAACCCAATGGCAAAAGAAACCGTAAAAAAAACGAAACAGAAATTCCAACGAGACCTCGAATTATTATTTGAGGTCGGTTCACTGCGGAATGTCAATCGCGGGTGGCGTCAGCATCTTGCGACAGACGTAGCAAGTGACCTTGAGCATACTGTACGAGTAATGTTTCTTGCGCTGATTATCGCACGGCATGAGAAGGTAGGAAACGAAGAAAAAATTCTTAAAATGGCGCTTACGCATGATTTAGCGGAAACGCGTGTTTCAGACCATTCATATATGCAGAAGGTTTACGTTACGTCGGATGAAGAACGCGCAATTCAAGACACACTCGCAAAAACATCACTTGTTGATTTTAAAGACATAATCGGTGATTTTGAAAGTCGAAAAAGCATCGAAGCAAAAATTGTGAAAGACGCTGATAATCTTGATGTTGATATTGAGCTGCGTGAGTTGGAAGAGCGTGGTCATAAGTTGCCCGCAAAGTGGAAAGCTACCCGTAGAAAGATTCGAAACGAAAAATTGTATACCGCCACCGCCAAAAAATTATGGGACGCAATTCAAAAGATAGACCCGGCATCTTGGCATCTATTAGCTAATAAATATTTCAAAATTCCTAACGCGGGATTATAGCACTGCGATTCCGATGATTAAGAAACAAAAAAATATTGCCCTGTGCTCAAGTGCGGATTTCTTTATTTGGAATACGAAGATTTCTCAAAAACTACCAGCATTTGAAGAAATAATGGGATTGCAACCTATTTTTATTGAGCGCGATCTTACGAAAATAAGAATATAATGTCACTCACCGATCAATTATTGGGGTACCTCGCTTGTCCACAATGCCACGCTTTTCTAAAACAAAATAATTCCGGATTAGTGTGCTCGCGATGTGCAACGCGTTACCCAGTTGTTGACGGCATTCCCGACTTGATGCCCAAGAAATCACCTGAAGATGTTATTCTTTCCGAACGGAAATGGTCTAAAAAATATAAAGAAGCAGAAAAAAATATTGAAAAAATCGTAGCGGAAGATGCGTTTTACTTGAACGACACAATTGCACTTTTTTCGCGCCTTTGGCCGAACATCAAGAACCATACATATTTGGAACTCGGGTGCGGTACGTTTCCGCTTGGAAGAATTTTTGCAAAAAAAGGCGTAACTGTTATCGGAATTGATTTTTCGATGCCTGCGCTACGAATCGCACAGCAACTTGCCAAACAAGATGGTGTAAACGTATTCCTTGTCCGCGGGGACATTCGCCACTTACCATTTGCCCCAAATCAAATCGATTACGTCTATGGGGGAGGTGTGCTGGAGCATTTCAAGGATGTGAGGGGCGCAGTGCGGGAATTTAATCGGGTGATGAAGGTCGGCGGGAAGGCAGTCAATACTGTCCCCTATATTTCGCTCGGCACGCTCACCTACCGCCAATTATGGGGAAACATTCCGAATATTCCGATTATTAAACAACTGGCGGAGTTAATTCATATCCGGATATTAGGCGGTCGGCACATGATTTTTGGATATGAACTTTCGTTTACTGCCACCCAAATGCGGCGTCTTTTTCAAAAAGCAGGATTCAAGATTTTATCAATCGGACCTCTTCCGCACAAGATTATGTTGGAGCGAATTAAATCACCGGCGCTGAGAAGGATGTTGCAACGTTTGGCGAGAACGCGTTTATTTTGGCCAATGATTTTAGTGCACGCTCAAAAGGAAAAGAATGGTTGATAATCCATATAATAAAATAATTGAATTACTCGATGAGCACGAAATTACCTACCGGGCTTTAACCCACAGAGCAGTTTTCACGAGTGCCGAAGCGGACGCGGTACGACCCGCCGATGTGACGATTTCACAAGGCGCAAAAGCCCTTTTACTGAACGCGGGCGACGAATTCATGTTGTTTGTACTACCTGGAGATCGGAAACTCAATATGCAAAAAGTGCGGCAGATCGCGGGTGTGAATCGGATTCGTTTTGCCACAAAAGAAGAAGTCGTCGAGGTGATGGGTTGTGAAGTGGGAGCATGTTACCCCATTGGGAAAATTTGCGGAATAAAAACATATGTTGATAAGACACTAGGCGAAAATCACCAAGTTGCGTTTAATGCCGGGGAGCACACGAAATCAATCATTATGAAATACCCTGACTATATTACGGTTACTGACCCTGTAATGTGCGATATTGGTTCTAATGAAAAAATTACCCAATAATATTCATTTAATTGACGCACCTTGTGCGATTTGCGGTACGGTTACTCCTTTTGAGGTTGTGTATCCGGCGAATTTTTCCGTGGAGGATTTTAACGCGGCAACATTCTCCGCTCGGCGGTTACCCGATCGGGTGCATTATCAAATGGTCAAGTGCAAAACATGCGGTTTGGTGCGTTCGTCTCCCCGACTCGGAGAAGAAGCACTCAAAATACTATATCAGAAGAGCCATGTAACATATGAGTCTGATATACGCGCTTTGAATCTCACATATGGCCGAGCTCTGATTGAAGCGTTGCCGTTTGCTCGCCGCACAGAGCGGTTGTTGGAAATCGGCTGTGGGGACGGCTTCTTTTTACTTGAGGCCAAACGCCGCGGAATGAAAGAAGTGTGGGGGGTGGAGCCCAGTGACCAAGCGCGTGAAAATGCCGACCCAAGTATTCAGAAAAATATCAAACCCGGTTTTTACCGGTCAGGCTTATTTGAAAAGAACTTTTTTGACGTAATCTGTTATTTTCAGGTAATTGATCATTTGCCCGACCCGCTTCAAGCGCTTAGACAAAGCTTTTCGGAATTACGGGAGGGGGGGGTTGTACTTTGCATAAGTCACAACATTGGTGCACGCGCCAATAAATTACTAGGACGCCGATCGCCAATTATTGATATTGAGCATACGTATCTTTTTGACAAGAAAACGATTACTCGCATTTTCAACAAGGCTGGATTTACGGTGCGTCATTTTGCTCCGCTCGGAAACAAGCACACCCTCCGACATTGGGTAGAACTATTTCCCTTTCCGCGCGCGTTTAAAAAAATATTATTACGGGTGCTGCGCATGCTGGGAGTTTCTGAGCTGCTTGTCCGTTTAACGCCCGGCAACTTTGTTGTTGTTGCGCAAAAAAGTAGCGAAGAACGCCAGCCATGACACATGAGCGGAAACGTCTGATCCTTTTTGTCTGTATTGCGGCCGCAACAATCATTTCGTTTGCGGGGTGGAGCCGCACGTTATTCTATCGCGGATTAGAGTGGTCATTTCCGGTAAGTCATATCGTTGATCAATTATTACCGCTGATCGTCGCATTGGGTATGATACTTGTTTGGTGGGCCACACAAAGATTCCCACTTGGGTTTTTAAAGAAAATACCCGCCCATTTACCAAGCATCATCGTGTTGGGTGCGCTCACCTTTTGGGTGATGGGGCCGCTCCTTAATCATTATTTTTTTAAGGAAGACGCTGTTAACCTTGTGACGCTTGAGCAAGCTTCGCGCGGCATACGAACGGACGAGATTGTGCGCTTTTTTACATGGGCCGATGGTTATCCGTTTTCAATATTTTTCGGACTTTATTCCATATTTGGTGTAGCGGCAAAAAGTTACATGGTGTTTACGCTGCTTATGCATTGGTTTTCGGCCGTCCTCTTGTATATTCTGGCGCATACCCTGCTGCGCTCGCGCCTTATCAGTTTCATTGTCGGTGCGCTTTTTCTTACCTCGCCGATTTATCTGGAGGTCTTTAACTGGATTAAAGACGCAACCACATTCCCCGTGGTTTTTGCCGTCTTCACTTTCTCATTATTTGTTTTTTTACAGGCGAAAAAATATCCTCACTCAAACATGCTTTTAGTCCTCAGTTGGATTATGACTTTTGCGACGCTTAAGCTGGGGTTTGTTAGGACCGCGATCTACCCGGTTGTACTCTTGTTTCTTGATCAAATCGGAGAAGGCTCTCTCACACGGGAGCGCTTGAAAGCTTCTCTAAAACGCGTGTGGCCGCATTTTGCGATTTTTGCTGTGGCTCTTGCATTTGTCGCCCAGCGCTACACGCACATTTACTCAAACGAAACCGGGTTTTCGTTCTTGGAGCGCTTTGGCCGTTCTCTGGGTTTGATGCTTGCGCAAAGCGTGCCACTCAGTTGGGGCAAAGCGGTTTTCTCTGTTCTGCCCGAAACGCTCGCGAGCGAAAAAACAATTATCCTTGCAGGTATCGTCGTAGCCGCACTAGTGGTCTGTGCGCCGGTGGCGATGAGGTGGGGTGCGCGTGCCTTACGCCCCGTTGTTATTTTGGGCTTTGCTTGGTTTTTTGGGGAAGCGATTTTTACATCATTATTGGGCGATAACGCCGGTCGGGGGGCATTGGACTTTACGTTTTTGCATTGGCCGTATGATCCGGGTTCAAAATATTTGCACCTTGCCGCCGCTGGGTTATATCTTGGGCTTGTTGCATGGGGGTATGGATTATTTCCTAACATACGTGCGCGCGTACGCACGATTGCGGTTTTCGTTTTTGCCTTACCGTTTATTATTATGTTTGGGCTTGAGACGCGCAACGCTCATACCCAATTCGTAAAGGAAATTTCAATTCCCGCCCAGGTTTTTTTCACCCAAAAATTACCGAACTTTTTACCCCAAACCGATGAACGGCTCATGCTGTACTCTCACGCAACGTCGCCGATTGATGGGCTCATGAAAGGCGGTCTTGATCTGGCGGCCTATGGGTTACCAGCGTCCGACTACACTCACACCTTTGCGGATGTTGAAAAAGAATATCGGGCGGGTACCTACCGTCTTGATCAAATTTTTGGTTTTGAGTTCGATCCTATAACGCTTGAGTTTACGGATACTACGGCGAAGACTCGCCAAGAGCTGGGACAAAGCCCGTAAACATTCCACATCCGATGTGGAATTGGAAATGGTCTACTCGCCCGTTGTTGGTTCGGGAAAGCCTGTAAATGGGACCGGCCAAATTAATCCGGTTGGCGGATCGTACTCAATCGTAAGTACGTTTTCGTTCTGCACGTGATAGGTTATGAATAACGTCTGTGCCTCTTGCGGATCACGGGAGTAAAGCACCTTTTTTGGAATGGTAATATATGGCAATTCCTCCCCACCGGAAAGGAAACTATTTACCGGAGAACCATGCGGGGCAAAGACGAGTAGGTACTCATTCCCAAGGGGTGCACGCGCATCAATCATCTTCACGAGCTCTCTGAGTGGCTGGCTGTAATAAGATGCGAATTCTGTGTGGAAACGCCAAGTAGCAAATGCTAACAAGCCGGTCACGGTAGCGATTGCAATCGTAAAGGCAGCCGTACGCATTTTTGCCTTTAAGAACATAAAAATTGTATAAAGCGTTGCGCTTAAGGTAAGGGCATAGCCAAAATAGGCAAACTGGATCTGCTTAAGACCCGGCAAATACGGAAACTTCAATGTCGAGCGATACACATCCATGTAATTATCTTGCGCTCCACCGCCTAAAACCATTGGGACTAAACTTGCCATAAACCATACCCACCCGAAGAAGCCAATTGCGCGTACGATTTTGTCGCGACACAGAGCAATGATTGCGAGTGGGAGAAAAATTTCTCCTAAAATAATGAGATGAAACGCATACCATGGAGTTGTTTTGAGCGCTCCATCAACCGCTGCGAACTGCGTCGTGAAAAATTCTTGGACCGCGGGAGGAAAAAGGGCAGCGGTAATGGTAAAGAACGTGGTTATAAATACGCTGCTCGTGAGGGGTCGGTTGCCAAGCACATTCGCCCCGTTACCCAAACTGATTGTGGGGAGTAGAAGATACAACACAGCCGCGACCCCAACCGTAATTGGCAGCCAGTTTCGTTTAATAAGAATCCAGAACATTCCTTTAAGATCGGGATCAGTGATGGTCTTTATCCAGATAATGAGGGGTAGCAAAAAAGGCAAAACCCCCGTGCGGACAAATCCCGCATTTACCGCAACCAGAACCGCAGCTGCAAGAAAAATCGGGATGTATGCGGCTGGACGGCCTTGTTTTATGGCAGAGGAAAATAATAGGAGCACTAAGAGCGTAACGAAGATCGCCATGCCCGATCCAACACCGACGCCCAGCCATGCAAAACTTTCTAGGAAAGCAGGCGAACTCGCCCAAATAAGAGCAGCGCCTACCGCGACTATGCGCCTCTGAGAAACGCCCTGGATAAGAATATAAAAGAGCGCCGCATTTATGAGATGAAAAAGGAATCCGACGAGGGCGAATACCGATGCGTTTGCACCCACGATCCAGTACAAAACGCTAAAAAGCGATAAAGGATACAGTCGGCTTGCGCTCACGGGGAAAACATTTGCGAATGGGCTTTGGGCGGCTGCAATTTCAATTGCGATATCTTCTTTGAAAAAGTAATGCGTAAGATACAGAGCATGCGCGGCCGTGGCCACGATACAGATAATCCCAATCAGCAGCCAATCTGTTTTGGTCAGGGGAAGCGGGAAAAAGTATTTTCGTAGTGCAACAAAAAAAATTACCAGCAGGACGATCGGTACAAGTTGCTGCAGTGCTAACGCCACTGCCGGACCATAGACCGCAGCAAGCCGGGTGTAGAAGACGCCACTAAATATGATTACCATTGCAGCAAAGGCACTCAGGCAAGCAAAAAAAGAAGCGCGTGAAAGTTTTATTGGCATCCCTATTTTCTCTAGTAATGATTTAATATGTACGTGTCTAGCTTACTATAAGAGCAGGATATTATTTGATGAGCAGCTTTGAAACGTTTGGCAAAAAATTCGGATTAATTACACGTTATCCGCAGGTTGTCCTTGCATTGGTTGTATTAATTTTCTTTACGCGCATGCCACAGGTTCTTTTTAGCCCAATGGGGCCAAATTGGGCCTATGTCATTGATCAACTGACACTTCCGGTAATTGCGCTTGCGATCGCCTGGCGGTTTATCCTCAGAGTCGAACGGTTTCGCCTCGGGTGGGGGACGATTCTTGCCATCACAGTGGGGACGCTCATCGCCCATTATATTTCTTTTGGCCGAACATTTTTTTACGATGAATTCGCAAATATCCTGACCCCGATGCACTTAGTTGACCAGTTCGGTTTGAATGCACCGGTAGATATTTCCGGCCTGACGCGTTGGCGGGAAATGTACTCCTGGGGCGTGTTTGCGCTGCTTTTTAAGACGATCGGTTTGTTGAAACCGTATTCAGTGGAAATTTTTACGCTCGTGGGGATGTTTTTTTTGACCGGCGGCGCACTTGCCGGGGGGTGGCTGGCGGGGATCCTGACCCGCAGCCGGCTCGTTGCCTTGATCGCCGGGCTTTTAATCGGAATCTCTCCCAATACATTCGGGGCCCTGCCGTGGATCTCAAACATGCAAGGCGACAGCATGGCGATTATCCTGAGTGTCCTAACGGTCGGAACATGGTATGTCGCCCGCTCGCGTAATAAGCCCGTTGGGATTCTAATTGCGCTCTTATTACTGGTCGCAACACTCAAAAGCGGTGGCGTGGTGCGTACGGCAACAATCGGTGGGATCCTTGTGGCGACTGACGTTTTCTTTTTCCCGCGCCCGATACGCTCCAGGTGGAAGCAGTGGGGGGCCGTGGTACTGATTATGCTTTCTTTCTATGTATTGAATCCCAGTTTGCATGCTCCATCTCCCTCAGCGGGTGCACCGTTTACAGTGCGATTAGCACAGCTTGCCGAGGCAACTACGCGCACGTTTATACCGCCCACGCTGCAGAAACCGCTGCTTGACTATGGACATCAGTATTTCCCCTATTCAACGCTGGTGATTCCGATCGGGGCATGGCTATTTGGAATGGGAACATTGTTGGCGATCGCGTTTTATATCAAGAAACGATTTCTGATTTTTATATGGGGTTGGGTTTGGTTTTGGTTGACGATTTTTTATGTCCCCTCTTTTGCCGTGGGGTTTGGGACAACGCTTGAGCACATAACAGACAAATGGGATTACTTATTTGCCGGGTATAAGTATTCATACCTCCCCCTTGTAGGGCTTTATATTGCTCTCGCTGCATTAGTGGGGGTGGGGACTAGATTGCTTTGGGAGCGTCGGCATTACGTTGCGGTTGGGGTCGTGGCGGCTATGGTAGTGGGTATGTTTTGGTTTCGGGTAAAAGAGTTTCTGATTCTTGAAAAAAATTGGCAGATTGAACGCTCTATTCCCGATAAAATGGTGATTCAGACCCTGACACAAACCCTTGGTAAAAATCCGGGCACCACGGCAATCTACGTCCCTCATACCGGCCGAGACCCTTTAATTAACGCGCTTGAAAGCAATAAGATTTATAACGCTCTTTACCCATGGGGGTCGATTTTTGTAACCGATACTCTGGGGGAGATCGTCAAAAGCAAGTATGAGAGGGTATATCAAATGCAATGGGACGAAAAAGAGTTGAAAGTGTTGGTTGAAGAGCTCTGATAGATTCAGTGTCTTTACTTGAGCCACCTCTTTCGATAGGTTATTATCACCTCTTACCTAATAAACAGATATGAAAATTTCTCAACGTTCACAATTACCGCTCAAGCGAGGTTCGCTGCCTCAATCGGCGCCTTTGAAGAATTTACCCGCAGTGGCGACCCAAATACGACGCGACATCTTAGAGATCTCTTATCGCGCCCGCACAGGTCATGTGGGAAGCGCGTTTTCGATTGTTGATATACTCGTTGCTCTCTATAACGGCTTTTTGCGATTTCCGCTCGAGCGCCCGGATCATCCCGATCGGGATCGATTTTTGCTCTCAAAAGGCCATGCAGTGCTTGCGTTGTACGTTGCGCTCGCTCACCGCGGATTTTTCCGGAAAGAAAAGCTAAATGAATTTGTCCAAGATGGAAGTGAATTAGCTGGCCACCCCGAAATTCAATGTGTTCCGGGTGTTGAAATTTCAAGCGGCTCTTTGGGTCATGGTCTCTCGTTGGGAGCCGGGATGGCGTTTGCGGCACGGTTGGATAAACGTCCGACGCGCGCAGTAGTCTTACTTTCGGATGGGGAGTGCAACGAAGGTTCAATTTGGGAGGCAATCCATTTTGCAGGACATCACAAACTCGCGAATTTGACGGCAATTGTTGACTACAATAAAAGCCAAGCACTCGGGCGTACGAAGGACGTGCTAGATTTGGAACCGTTTGCCGCCAAGTGGCAAAGCTTTGGGTGGGCAGTGGCAGAGGTGGACGGGCATGACCATCAAAAAATGACCGCTCTTTTCAAAACACTACCCCTTGAAAAGGACAAACCGAGTGTAATTATCGCCCATACGGTCATGGGTAAGGGTGTCTCATTCATGGAGGGTGATTGGACCTGGCACTACCATACACCCACCGAGCAACACTTTAATAAAGGTTTGGAAGAATTAAATGCGTAATTCATTTATTAACGCGGTGGAGGAACAAGCAGAGCGTGACTCAGATATTATGTTTCTCACGGCAGATCTTGGGTTTCAAATGATCGAATCTTTTGCAAAGCGCTTCCCCCGCCAATTCTTGAACGTTGGGATCGCAGAAGCAAATATGGTGGGCGTTGCCGCCGGGATGGCGCTGATGGGTAAGCTGCCGATCTGTTATACAATTGCAACATTTATGACAATGCGTACCTATGAGCAAGTACGAAACGACATTTGCCTGCACGAGGCGAATGTTAAAATCGTGGGCGTTGGGGGAGGGTTCGGATATTCTATGTATGGCCCGACGCATCATCCGCTTGAGGACATGGCGATTATGCGTACGTTGCCTGAGATGGTGATCCTAAATCCGATTGATCCGAATCAAACCGCTGCTGCAGCTCGCGCAATGCTGAAGCACAATGGGCCGGTCTATTTGCGGCTCGGTAAAAAAGGCGAACCCGCTATTTATACAAAGGAACCGCGGTTTCAAATTGGACAAGGCGCGGTCCTGCGCGAAGGGGGCGATATTGCAATTATTTCAACCGGGCCAATCACCTACGAGGCGCTTAAAGCAGCTGAGATCTTGCACCAAGATGGAATTGAGTTGTGTGTTGTGGCATTACCAACCGTGAAACCGCTCGACGTTGTCTTATTGGACGAAATTGGCCGAAAAATCCCCTCTATTTTGACGCTGGAGGAGGGCACAATTATGGGTGGCTTTGGAAGCGCAATCGCTTCTTACTATTTAGAACGTGGGATACACCTGAAGGGTTTTTATCGTCTTGGTACACCTGATCGGTTTGTAAAGCGGATCGGCTCTACCGATTATCTACGAGCGCAATTTGGCCTTGACGCCGCGGGGATCGCGCGTACCGCTTATGATATGGTTTCAAATCGCCGATGAAGGACACCCCCGCCCTTTCCGTTGTTCTACCGATTCACAATCAGGCCGGTTTCATTCAGGCGGTCGTTGCCGAGATTGATACATACTTGCGAAGCGCGAAAATCAACTTTGAACTTATTTTGGCAGAGAATGGTTCGCGCGATGAAACATTGAGCGTCCTGCACCGTATTGCACGAACTAATCCCCGCGCGCATGTCGTTGTAACTCACAAGCGCGGCTTTGGCGGCGCGATCATTGATGGATGGGCGCACGCCCGGGGAGAATTTGTCTGTCATATGACTTCCACTGGTCAAATCGATCCGAAAGATATTGTGCGCTGTCTTCGAGCGGTGGTTGCGGGAAAAGGGGATATTGTTAAGATTTATCGTCCTATTCGGGAAAGCGTTTTGCGTCGGGTTGTATCTCGCACCTTTAATGCTGTTGCACGGATCTTGTTTGGGACGCGCGTCAAAGACATTAATTCTTGTCCAAAGATTTTTCGCAGGGATTTTTTGTCCAAGCTCGAATTACATTCCCGCGATTCGTTTATCGATTTAGAGTTGATTGTGAAGGCGCATGCGCTTAACCTTTCAATTGTGGAGTTGCCCACGACATTAAGAGAGCGAACAGGCGGGCGATCGTACACTAGTTTCCGGACGCTTTTTGAATTCTTACGCAATATGATCCGCTACCGCACAAGCCCAGAGTTTGCGCACTGGTCAAAGGTAAATCGAGCTTCAAAACAGGCACGGGCAAAAAAAATTATTCGGGGCTCTCTGTTATGAAACTGGAACGTAATATCAAGCAATTTGATAAGGATATCGAAGAAGGTGGTCAGTATGCCTATACCACCGAGCGTCTTTCAAGCGTTACGGCCAACAAAGTTCAGACCGATCTTACCGTTCGATATGCGGGGTTAAAAAATAAACGCGTTATTGATGTAGGGTGCGGGGACGGTACGTACACCGCTTCAATTATGAGCTCCACTGGTGCAAAAGAAATTGTCGGAATTGATCCAGCTAAAGTGGCGATCGCCCGAGCAAAAAAGAAATATCGCTCTGAGAAAAACCTCTCGTTCTTTGTGTATTCTTGTTATGACCTGCCGTATAAAGACAATGAATTTGACGTAGCGGTTGTTCGCGGAGTGCTCCACCACCTTGACCATCCGTTTAAGGGATTAAAAGAGATAGTTCGTGTAAGCCGGGAAGTCTTTATTATTGAGCCCAACGGCTATAATCCAATATTAAAAATAATTGAGAAGGCATCTCCCTACCATCGCGCGCATGACGAAAAGTCATACCCCCCGTACCGCTTCCGTGCTTGGCTCAAAAAGCTTCACTGCACAATTGAGCACACGTCATTTAATAACGTTGTTCCCTTTTTTGCACCGGACTTTATTGTGCGGCCTCTTTTAGCACTTAATCCAGTAATTGAGAAAATCCCTTTGGTGCGCTCATTATTGTGCGCGTCCTACGTAATTGTGGTTCGGAAATCCGCTCAAAAATGAAAATCGTCGCAGGATTTGTCAAAAGACACCCTTTAACTTTCTGGGTTGTGGGTGCTTTACTACTCTCTTTTTATATATTTTACGGAGTACATGAGTACTGGTTTCACTTTGAGAGTTTAGGACTCTTGTATGTGCTCCAGCACCCCGATCTGTGGCGCTCGGTTTTTACCCGGCCAGAAAATATTCCTTATCTTGGGCAAATTTTTCTCTACTCCTGGCAATACAAATTCTTTGGATACAATGCTTTGGGGTATTCGCTTGTGTCTTTGGGGATGGGGGCAGTCGCAATCGCAACCGCGCTGCTATTTTTCCGTCGCTTAGGGCTTAGTCGACCGGCATTGATTATTGTCCTTCTTTTTTTTGCAAGTGGCTTATTTGGGATTGAAACAATTACCGTGGATCCCATTAATGGTACTCAGAATTATTACGTGATTACGCTATTGTTTGTAATTCTTTTGAATCTTGCAAAATACGTTCGAACTCAAAATTTACGAGCGCTGATTCTTGCCGTAAGTTTGTATGTTCTGGTAGTCGCATTTTCGCAGTTTCGCAGTTTTCTATTATTTTTTCCAATTATTTTCTTTCTGCTTTTCTTTCGTTCAAAATCATTACGAGTAGGGTGGATCGTTGGGCTTTTTACCGGAATAACCATCGCCGGATTTGTGCCCGCCTTTTTTTGGGGGAAGCAATTTGCCGAACAAGGGCGGCACCTGATCTCTCTTGGTAAAGTGATAGGGAGTGGGTTTGGGAATGTTGCCTCAAGCGTGGTAGTTCTTGAGCCGGTTTCTGGGGTTGCGAATCCTGTCTCGCACTATCCAGTTTTAAATATTTTAATCGGGGTCGCTTTAACGGTGGTAAGTGTTCTTGTCTGGCGGCGTAATCGGGAAACGATTATTGGAAAAATTATCGGGTACTGCGCCCTCACCACCGTGGCGAATGCGGCCCTCATGGGAGTAATGGTGGGGTTTTCGGGTGGAAAGGTAGTAATCTACCAGAACGCACATCGGTTTTTAACATTTTTAACATTTACCTCATTCCCGTTGGCAGGGTTATTCTTATCTTACTTTCTTCGCCCAACACTTTCCCGCCCCATCCGGATTTTTTGGATGTTTGCGATCGCAGGGCTCATTTTTGGGCAAGCTTTCAAAGCAAAAGCAGAGATCACCCAGCGCGCACCAGAGACTCGTCAGTTCAAGGAGTTTTTTGCAGAATTCAAGCGTGTCGCAGTTCCCTCAATTGACGAAGGTGTCGTTATTCAGACAATTGCGGTTCCGCCACGTTTGACCTTCGACCCTTTTAATCGGACTCAATTTGGTCCGGTAGAAAGCGGTATTGCAGGATATTATCACGTTAAAGGAGAGAATGTGTACTTAACAGAAAATACAATTAAATCACGTGCAATTCTTGCTGAACGAGGGTGGGGACTTGATAAATTATTTGTTGTGAAACTTTCCAAAGATGCGATTGTCAATATTTCAAACGAGCTTCGAGACTGCTTTAGTACTCCAAAAGAATTTAGTATTGCAAAAGATTCATATACAACCACCTATGACCCTCGTTCCGGACAGGCAGAACCGATCACTTTTTCAAACCTTAATCTTCCGACGTGCATCCCATTTGAATTGAGTTTCAAGGCTCGGGTTACACCGCTTGACGAATCATCGGATGAGTTTGTGCTACCAATTTGGTGGCATCCCAAAGATGTCGAGCAATGGGTTGAGCAGCGGTGGAGTCAAAATATAACGTTACCGCTTGACGGTAAGGAGCATCTATACACTGTTACAATAATTGCTGACGAGGGCGAGATAACGGGGGCACTTAAATTCGGAGGAGTGCGGGACAAAGTTAAAATTGACATTCGGAATGTAACCGCCCGTTATCGACCACTTAATTAAGACTGTGAATCAAACATTACATACTATTCGGGCATATATTAAGAAACGACCTTTTTTTCTTTGGGCTGCAGTTAGTGTGGCCCTGTCGACGTATGTTTTTTGGGGACTCCGTTTATATTGGTTTCGGTATGAAAGTTTGGGACTTCAGTACATATTTCAGCACCCTGGGTTAGTGAAATCGGTATACGAAAGACCGGAAAATATCCCCTACCTCGCGCATGTATTTCTGTATTGGTGGCAATTTGCGCTTTTCCAATATCACGCGCTATTTTTTTTCGTAATGAGTGTAGCAATGGCGATTGGTGCGCTTTGGCTGGCTTTCGTTTTTTTCAAGAGACTGGGAATTAATATTGTCGCGCGCGTAATCGCCCTCTTATTTTTTGCAAGTGCGTTGTTTGGGATCGAAACTATTACCTGGGATCCCATCAATGGATTCCAAAACTACTATGTTGTTGCGCTCCTATTTGGGGCGCTACTTTTTATAGATGCGTTTCGTCGGAATGCGCATAAAAACGCTTTAATTATTGGTTTGAGTCTTTATTTACTAGCAATTGTGTTTTCGCAATTCCGCAGTTTTCTGCTATTTTTTCCGGTAATTTTTTATGTGCTCTTCTTTTTTGAGAAGACTTCTCAGATTAGGAATGCGCTTTTAACCGCGATTATTGTAATTACAGCGGCAGGATTTGCGCCTGCATTATTTTGGGCAAAAGGTTTTAGTGAGCAGGGTCTCCATACAATTCCGGTTGGAGCAATTATTTGGGCTGGCTTTGGAAACGTAGGTGCGGCTGTCGCCGCACTTGACCAGTTTGTTTTACCGCCGTGGATTTATGTCGTCATTGGTGCGTTTATTACGATCGGGGGGGTTGCAACCTCAATACGACAGAAAGGTAGTATCCGCGGGAAGATAACGGGGTTCTTGACGCTCTCTACAATTTGTAATGCGGTTATTATGGGGGTGATGGTGCGGTTCGCCGGAAGCGAGCCAATGATATACCAGAATACACACCGTTTTCTCACGTTTATTACACTCTTTGCTTTCCCGCTTGTTGGAATTGGTATTGCTTCTATCTTTTCCTTGCGACTCCCCAAATTAGGGCGGGGTCTTATTATAATTTTGTTGGTCGCGCTCATTCTGGCGCAAACGTCATTAGCAAAATCAGCGGTTGTAAAGCGTAGTCACGAAACGCACACGATCCGACAATTCTACACAGAATTCAAACAAGAAATCCCAACTCTTTCGGATGGGGCAGTCGTGCAGACGGTCGCTTCGTTCCCCCATCTTTCTGTTGATCCATTTACGGGAAATCAGTTTGGAACTCCAGAATATTATCTTGCCGGACTCTACCACATCGATGCAGCACAGGTGTTCCGCACAACACGTTTTGAAGATTCACTCAAAGTTCTTCAAGATCAAAAATGGGGCACAGAACATTTGTACGTTGTTTCTTACTCAGAGAGCGGGGTACACGATCTCACAAGTTCTGCGCGGATTTTACTTGAGACACCTGCAACGTTTACGGTTATGACGAAAGAAGCGGTAACAAAGTTTAACCCCGAGGTTAGTCGAGTTGAGCCGATCATTCTTGAGAATCTTGAGCTCCCGGCTTACGCCCCATTTGAGCTTCGTTTTGAAGCCCGGTTTACACCAGTTAATGTAAAAGAGAAATCGTTTGAGCTCCCAATTTGGTGGCAACCAGCTGGTCTTGAACAATTTAGAGATGAGTGGTCCCAGAAGGTTAGTGTGCCAGTAGATAGTCAGTGGCATAGCTACTCTGTTACAATCTCCGCGAACGAAGGAGAGACCCTCCAAAAGATAAAATTTGGCGGTTTTACGAATCAGGTCAAATTTGATTTACGGGAAGTAAGGGCTGAATTCGAGCCAATGAAATGAATTTTTCTCGGATATATAAAAATCAATCGGTATTGGTGACAGGCGCAGCAGGGTTTGTGGGTGCAAACCTTACGCGGCGATTACTTGAATTGGGAGCAAACGTACACGTGATTGTGAAGCACTCAACACAAATGTGGCGCTTGCTTGAGATCAAAAAAGAACTTTCGCTCCACGATGTCCCGCTCACTGATGAAAAGAAACTCACTTTACTTGTACGTAAAATTAAACCACTCTATATTTTTCACCTTGCAGCCCGCGGCGCGTATTCCTATCAAACCGATTACGCAGAGATGATTGAGGTAAACGTGCGTGGAACCGCGACACTCTTAGCCGCGCTACGCAGTGTCCCATATAAAGGATTCGTGAATACCGGTTCGCATTCGGAGTACGGATTTAAACGTCATCCGCTCAAGGAAACTGACTTTTTAGAGCCAGTGAGTTTTTACGCTGCCACTAAAGCGGCCGCTACGCATCTAACGCAAGTGTTTGCAACTGGGGAAAAAGCGCCAGCGGTGACCGTCCGGCTTTTTAGCGTGTATGGCCCTTGGGAAGAGCCAACGCGATTCGTGCCAACAATTATTACCCGCGCACTGAAAGGAGAGCCGCTTTTATTAACGAAAGGGCTCGAACGTCGAGACCATGTGTATGTAGATGATACGGTTGAGGCCTACCTTGCAGCTGCGCTTGCCGCCGCTAAAAACCCAGGTGCTGTTTTTAACATTTGTTCCGGGCGTCAGTACGCAATCCGGGAGGTTGTCGCATGCTTGGAAAAGATTGTTGGCAAGCTCGATAAACAG
>Ga0209541_10005741_pt1 | contig 21534 bp, 23 predicted proteins | sample RifCSPlowO2_01_FD_184027 | JGI IMG/M metagenome (GOLD analysis project Ga0209541, IMG submission 184027) | Groundwater microbial communities from Rifle, Colorado - Rifle CSP2_plank lowO2_0.1 (SPAdes) (version 2) | ecosystem: Environmental > Aquatic > Deep subsurface > Groundwater | place...
TTGATGTTTCTGAAGTTAAAGTGGATAAAAATAACTTTGACTTAACCTTTGAGAATATAGAGAAAGAGCAAGGAGATATTTTCATTGGAGGGGACCATTCTACCACTTACCCCTGTTTTAGAGGAATGAAAGGAAGTGACAAGGGAATAATAATATTTGACGCACATCCTGACCTAGAAGTCGGAACTAAGACAGTGGACCATGAATCTTATTTAAGAAAATTAATTGAAGAAAAAAGTGTGAAAAAAGAAAATGTTGTTCTGGTGGGAGTTAGAAGCTTCAGTAAAAATGAATTAAGATTTATTAAGGACAACAAGATAAAATGCATTTCCATGAAAAGTATTTTTGAAAATGGATTTAAAGAAACTGCTGAGGATGTGATGGAGATTGCTTTAGGGTTTTCAGATTTATATCTGAGCATAGATATAGATGTTCTGGATCCTGCTTTTGCACCGGGAACAGGCTATCCAGAGACCGGTGGTTTAAGTATCAGAGAACTGTTGTTTTTTCTTCAAAGATTTAGCAAAATAAGGAACTTAAGAAGAGTTGATTTAGTGGAAGTCAATCCTAGTAAGGATAAAGAAGGCAGAACTGTTGATTGCGGAGCTAAAATAATCTCAACCTTTTTTTAACAGTCTTTGGTAAGTAGACCCGATTAGCGATTTGGCTTCTTCAATGGTTCGTGGAAGTCCAGATCCGCCAACTGAGAGCATTCCAAGGTAATTTCCTTTTTCGTTATGTATCTCATACACAAATTTACCCTGAGGGACTAGTTTATCATTTTCTGAGGAGCATCTAAGAATCATGAATACTAATCCAGGAGTGTCTTCTAATCTTATCACTTCCCCATCTACACCCGGGATTATATGCTCCCATTCTTCTAGCGGGGGGCTATTCTGTGTTGCCATGATTTTTAGTCTTAAGAAAAATTTATAACCTCTCTTGTTTAGGATAATATATGAGATTTTTTCTTATTCTGATTCTGTTATTAGCATCTGGCTGTTCTCAATCTGATTATGTTATGATTAAAGGGAAAACTGTGAATGTTGAACTTGCTGACACTAATCAAGAGAGGACCAATGGGCTAATGTTTAGAGAGGAATTATGTGAAGATTGCGGAATGCTGTTTGTTTTTGAGGACTCAGATTTTAGGAGTTTCTGGATGAAGGATACATTAATTCCCTTAGATGTGGTATTTATAGATGAGAATCTTGAAATTGTGAACATTGAACATGCAGCTCCTTGCTTAGAAGAAGTCTGTGATATCTACGCCTCTACTGAAAAAGTGAAGTATGTTTTAGAAGTAAATGGAAATTTTACAATTGAGAATAGTATAAATACAGGAGATAAAGTAGCAATAAAATGAGATGCTTTTTTGCAATTCCGCTAAGTGATGAGGCTAATGACTATCTTTATGATTTGATGAATAGTCTAAAGAAAGAACTAAAAAATTATAATCTAAAAATAAGATTCACTCCTAAAAAAAACCTGCACATAACTTTAATGTTCTTAGGAGAGATCAAGGAGGATAAACTTGAGGGGATAAAAGAGAAAGTAAGAGGTATTAACTTTAAACCGTTTAAATTTGAGCTTTCTAAGCTTGGAGTTTTTCCTAATGAAGATATTGTAAGAGTGTTGTGGATTGGTATCACTCCAGCTAAAGATGCGATTGCCTTACAGAAAAAAATTGATGAATCCTTATTAAGCGTTATTGAAAATAAAGATCATGAGTTTAAGGCTCATATCACTCTGGCAAGAGTGAAGTATTCAAAACAGTCCAGTAAGATAACTCTATTAGTCAAGAAAGTGAATGTTAAAAATATAAAAAATGAAATTAATTCTTTTGGATTGTATAGAAGTGAGTTGCATAAGGATGGATCAAAATATTTTTTGTTAGAAGGGTTTGAAGCAAAAAGTAAATAAATACTTTACTGTTTAAATAGATGGTTGTGTTACATTATCTGTTTTTCACTTAAATAATGCTTATTAAGCTGTAACTGTTTTTTTTATTTTTGATGATGTATGTTTAATATTTACTTTCCCTTTATTCCCCAGACACAGCCCTGTTCTGTTGAGGATATCTATTCTGGAATTGTCAAGTCTATTGAATTTATGAAAAGTCATGGAGTCTCTTTTAGAGGGGTTATTGTGGAAGGCGGAGAGACTAGAGCCAGGGATGTTTCTTCTTTGGTATCACGCTTAAGAACTTTGTTTGCTTCTAAGGGTAGAAGGCTGGACTATATGGCAGAACCATTTAACCCTTCTGACCCTATACATCTTATGGAGTATCTTGTAACTCATACAGCTGCAACTACGGAATTAGCGTTCTTTGTTTATGATCCAAGAAGGACACTTGTTCGTGTACTGGAAGATAATTCTAGAGGGTTTCATGTTTTAAATTTATAACCTTGTTCTAGCACTTTTTTTATTTCCTTAACTTTTTTCTTTCCAAGCTTTTCCACTTCTAAAAGCTCTTTTTCTTCTGCATTGACTATGTTTTTTATTGTTTTAAACTTCTTGAGCATGTTTTTTGCTATTGTCGGGCCGATTCCAGGGAGAGATTCAACAAGGTATTCCTGCATTTCTTTCAAAGTTACTGGTTTGCGCTTTTTTAACAGGCTTATGTTTTTCCTTTTGCCTTCTAACCTTCTAGCAATTGTTTCTATGTAGGAAGCAGTGTCTTTTTCATTTTTTGTGTAGATTACTGGTATTTGTAAGTCTATTGCAATTGCGGAAAGCATCCCTCTTATGGAGTTAGGATGAAAATTCCTGATTCTGTAGATATTTTCATCTCCTTCGATTAATAGTAGGGGTATATCAAAATTTTCCTTTAAAGTGATTAATTGAGAAATGATTCTCTTGTCAATGATCGAGTTTAAGAAATCGGACAATGTTTTCCTTTCTATTCCTACTAAGACTTCTTTATTATCATTCGTTTTTGACTGTATTATAAAATCTGCAGAGATCAGGCTCTTTTCTGTTACTTTTAACTTCTTCTTATTTAATTCCAGAATTATTCTTTTTTCCCTGTAATCAGCTACTATTTCCATTTTGATAATAATGTGCTGTCCTGCATTTTTTTTAATATTGACCTCATAGTCTTTTCTTTTCTCTTTGCTGACCAATAATATCCCTGTTCTCTTGTGTCTTTTGTTATTAACTGGATTATCCTCCCTGCGGAAAGCCTCCCAACTCTTCCTGCCCTTTGGATAGCTCTTATTTCTGAGGGGACAGAGTCATAAAAAATTGCCAATGACGCTCCAAGAATGTCCAGGCCTTCTTCCCCTATTGATGTACAGATTAGCACGTTATACTCTTCTTTTTCAAATTTTTTTATTATGTCTACTTGTTCTTTCTGCGATAATCCTAATTTCTGTCCGATTAACTTTAGTGGTTTTATTTCTGTGTCTTCTCTTAGGAAGTTTAATATTTCTTCAATTGTATCCCTGTAGTTTGTGAAAACTATAACTTTGTTTTTTGATTCTTCCTTTAAGATATTCCTCAGCATTACCAGCTTTGGATGCTTAACATTATTTTCTATTAGCTTATCACTAATTTCGACTGCTTTCTTTATCTCTACGTTATTTACTATTGCTTTTGCAGCTTTGGAGTTTTCCGCATTTAGCTTAACCCAGTACTTTTGCACTGCTCCTAATCCTTGGGTTTCAAGCAGTTCCAACAAGAAGTCTAATTTTATCAGATGAGATGTTAATGAGATACCATAATAGGCTATTTGATTCTTCTTTTCTATCTCTCTCCTGAATTGGGACTGCAGTTTTAGGAGATCTGTTTTGTTTGTAATAGAGAGGGGTTTATTGAATCCTAACTTGGGCAGTTCTTTCAGCTTAGATTTGTATACGGATTTTATTCTTTTATGGATATCCTTCATCTCTTTTGGCAGAGAAACTTCAACCCATTTTATGTCTTTCTTCTTTACAAATTCAGAAACTTCTTCGTGATGCTCATCTCTTATCTCAACTTTTTCGATAAAAAGATTTTTACAAATCTCGTTAATTTTTTCTCTTGATCCGCCCGGGGAAGCTGTTAATGCAATTATTCTTGGGTATTGCGATTGTTTTTTGTAAAAAGAAGCTACTTTTGTATTTGCGAAATTTTCCCTGGACCTGTGGGCTTCATCTATCACCAGTAAGGAAACATCTTCTAATGAGATCCTATTGTTTTCTAAATCTTTCTGAATTGTCTGGGGAGTTGCTATAATCACTTTACTCTTACTGAATATATCTTTTCTTTTTTTTGGGGTTATTGCTCCAGTTAATAGACTAATAAACTCTTCTTCTATATTTGTATTTTTTATGAACTCCTTTCTTATTTGTGAAGATAGTGGTTTAGTAGGGGGTAAAAAAAGAATTTGTGTGTTGGGATGTGAATTTAACCTGTCAATAGCTGCGAGTATTGCTGTTTTTGTTTTTCCAAGACCTGTCGGCAGGATGATTAGAGTGTTATAGTCAGCTGCTGTTTTTGCTATAACTTCTTGATATTTTCTTGGGGAGAAATCCTTTATCTTGAACATTATTAAGAAGAATTTAAAAGGTTATTTAAACAATCTTATTCTATGCTTTCAAAAATCCTTGGACTGATTGATTTAACAGCAGCAGCTTTTTTGTTGCTAGCCGGCTTTGATATTATCTTTACCGGGTTTTTTATTCTTGTGATCCTTATTCTGCTGGGGAAGAGCCTGATATTTATAACAGACTGGGCAAGCTGGGTGGATATTATAGCAGTTATCTTAATGGCGCTTGTCTTATTCAATGTATACACTTTTGTTAACTTTCTAGCTTTTTTATGGCTGCTACAAAAAGGAGCTATGAGTTTAATTAGTTAAAACCTATCTCCAAATATCTTACCTTTATATTCCATATACCTAAAATAGACTATAGTTAATATTACTGCCAGAATTAAGGCTATTGCTACTGCAGCTTTTATGGACAAAACTCCTATCAGAATAAGCAAGAATACAGATAATGCAGCTACAAATATGTAAGATGTTCTGGACTTCATCGCAATATACGCTCCCGGAAGCGATGAAAAAGGAATTATATTTCCCACAATTATCCATGTGTTTATCAAAACTCCGAGTTCTGAACCAACAGATTTAAAGAAGAATAATGCCATAAAACTAAAGACTAATCCTATAATGGAGGTCATAGCACTTTCATATCCGGTCACCTGCCTAAACTTTTTTCTCTTGCTTTTTATTTCACCTGAAAAAGTTGAGATCGCTGTGAAGTAAACCAACCCGGAGGAAATTAATGTCAGAAATATTGCTAATATCTGCCCAAAATATTTTGTTAAGGGTATATGGTATGCTTTCATTGAGAAGATTCCTTCTTCTCTTGAAATTGCCCATAACTTGAACGTTATAGTGTTACCATAATACCTTGCGGCTAATTTATAACCGAGAACCAGGAATAGAACTGATAGCGTGACCACAACAAAAGTTAACACTACATTAGATGTCCAAGAAGCAATTGTAGTAACTTCTTTTCTGTCATTATATGCAAAGATTAGAGTTAACAGGATTATTACTACTAGGCTATCCAAAACCTGTTTTGACAATCTTGAGTATATCTTCTTCATGACCCGCACCGACAATTGCAAATACTTTCTTATCAGGATACTTAGTTGTGAGATTATATAAATTTTTTGCCATTATCTCATTTCTTTCTTTTATTAACACTTTGTAAACATTTGGATAGGAATCCCTGACTATTTCTATCATTTTTTTGATCGTCTCTTTTGGAGGCACTTTTCTTAAATCAAAAGGCTTAATCTGCGGCTTTCTTGTAATAACCCCCTTGATTATATCTTTTATGAATCTGAGCTTTTCCCTCCATGTAATCTCTTTTGTTAGCTTTTTTATGGTCACATCAATTGGCTGATCAATCAAAGCTAATTGAAGTTTTTGCTCTTTTGCCAGTATTATTGCTGCTTTCATCTCACTTCCTGGGGCTGTCCCAACCAGTTTTCCCAGTTTTTTTTCGATGTATGCTCCGATCCAGTTAATAAGAAACCCCTTTATTCCAAGAAACCTTATGTCGCTTACCTTTAGCTTTCTTTTGTGGAGAATTGAATAAAGCCTTTTCTTATCCAGCTCTATTGCTATGATATCTGGTCTTTTTGAGCTGATAAACTCCTTTACCTGAGTTACTGATTCTATAGAGATATGGGATGTTCCGAGAAGATATATATTTTTGTATGATTGCATGAGATAAGAGAAATCTTTAAATATTTAAAGAGTTTGAATTAAGATATGTATAAGACAAAGAGAGTTAGCCAAGTTTATGATATGAAGGTGTTTACAGATGACGGAAATTACTTTGGGGATGTAGAGGAGAGTATTATTTCTTCAAATAAAATCTTTGGGTGGAAGATTAAGGCTACCAAAGGGTCTTATCTAAGCAAAGTTTTGGGTGGAGCCAAAGGAGTTATTGTTCCACATCAAATGATTAAGTCTATTGGAGACGTTGTTTTGATAAGCAAGGATGCAATTCCTCAACAAGAAGAACCTAAAGAGGAAGAAGAAGAGTAAACTTTATATATTCTGGAAGTAGGATACATTATATGGCTTCATCCTTGCAGAATGCTCTTCAGTTTTTTAAAGAATTGGGATTGTTTGATGTAGTTTTGCCCTTTATTCTTGTGTTTGCGCTAGTCTATGCTGTACTGGAAAAAACCATGATTCTTGGAAAAGAGAAATATGGAGAGATGGAAGTTCCAAACAAGAATTTGAATGCAGCAATTTCATTTGTTGTGGCCATGCTTGTTATAGCAAGTTCGCAAATTGTAGGGGTGATTAATGAGGCATTGCCTAATCTTGTTCTTTTGATGGTGGTATCATTGATGTTCTTGCTATTAATTGGTGTTTTTGTGGGCACAGGAGAGTTTAACTTTGCTAAGAAGCACAAAGGAGCTAATATTGCAATAATGATTGCCATGTTTATCGGGGTGGTTTTGGTATTTCTAGCAGCAATTAGGGACAGTTCGGGCAGAACTTGGCTGGATTATGCGTGGACTTTTATGATAGAACAGTGGAGTGGGACCATATTTTCTTCCCTACTAATTTTTATAGTAATAATTCTTGCAATAATCTATGTGACTGGATCACCTAAGCCACATACAGAAAAAGGAGGAGATCAAGAATGAACTTTTATTATGATTTATCTGCAACCTTACAGGACTTAGGATTTTATGATTTTATTTTGCCGTTTTTGCTAGTATTTACAATAGTATTTGCTATTTTAGAAAAAACAAAGATACTTGGGGTAGATAAAGATAATGAGTCAAAGAGGAATATCAATGCTGTTATTGCACTAGTTTTAGGGTTGTTGATTGTAAATCAATTTGAGATTGTCCAGTCTTTGAATACTTTCTTGCCCAAAATTTCATTCTTTATAGTTATAGCTTTAATGGTTTTAATCTTATTTGGATTGTTTGGAGCTAATGTTGAAAGAGGGCTAGGGGGCATTCTCCTTTTGGCAGCAGCAGTGATATCTCTAATTGCAACATACTGGGCCTTAGGACCTAGTTTAGATTTTAGAGTTCCTTACTGGGTTGAAGATAATGTGGGGACAATAACTGCTGGTCTTATAGTCTTGATAATTATTTTTGGAGTTATAAGCAAGCCTGGGGATAGCAGTTCAACTAGACTGGATAATATGACCAAAGCAATAGATAAAATGTTTGGGAAGGGAACTTAGAATTGGCAACTGTTCTTGATACAAGCTTACTGCAGTTCATTTCGCCAGTGTTTTCTTTTATTTTTGTATTTGCTCTTATGTATGCGGTGATGGACAAGTTTAAATTAGTTGGAGACAATAAAGGAATTCATGCTGCTATTGCTCTTTCAATTGCAGTTGTATTCTTGTTTGCAAGAGATGCAGTCAGGTTAGTTAATTTTATAACTCCGTGGTTTGTTATGATGCTGATAGTTGGTTTATTCTTGACAACTTTCTTTGTATTTTTTGGAGTTAAAAGCGAGACAATCGGAAATACTGTAATGAAGGATCCAAGGGTCTACTGGACTGTAATAATTTTATCAATTATAATCCTATTTATTTCAATAGGGCAGGTTTTTGGTTCTGATCTTGAGGGTGGAGGAACGGGGACTGGCACTGCGAGGCCTATAGCTGAAAAAGAAGGGGCTAGTGATGCTACCTCTGAAGGGTTTCAGGCAATAGTACACCCTAGAATTTTAGGAGCTTTATTCCTACTAATAATTGCAGCATTTGCAATAAGGTTAATTTCGGAGAATGTATCTCCGACAAAATAATTATTTTTTTAGCCTTTCTGTGATCTTTTCCAGTTCTTTTATGTTAGTGGTTAAAGGTTCAAGTATTTTTTCAAACACCTTTTCAAGGGCTTTCATTTCCGTGCCGATGTTTAGTATATTCTCATTATACTCTGATACCTTTCCAAGAACTGCTTTTTGTAAATTGTTAAACCTATCCTGGGTCCTTACTAATTCTTGCTTAACTGACCCTATCTCTCTATTTACCCGATCTCTCCAGATATCAAAACCTCCCATCTCAGACATAAATTCCTGCCATTTTTCTTCTATGATGGATTCAGCTATTTCTTGTATTTGGTCTGTTGAAGTCTGTTCAGGCGGCTGGTAATACTGTTGCGGCTGCTGTGCTGGTGCAAAACTGTAATCTGGAGTGGATTCTTCTTGGTCCCATGGGGAAGGAGCTTCTTCTGTCAAGTCTTCCACATTATCCTTCTTTTTATCATCTTTCTTTATATCTTTACCAGGTGTATTAAACTGCTCTAACCTATCAAGTATATTAGCTGAGCCTTTTTCTTCTTTATCATCTTTATTCTCTTCCATACTTTGGCTGTATGGGTCTCTTTGTTCTGCTATTTTTATCACCCCTTTCTTCCAATATTTTTTTAAGATCACTCTCAGTTACAAACTTTAAAGGGTTCCAAAGGTCTATATACTTCTCTATTACCCTAATCTGCTCTTTTTTTGCAAAAAACTTTAATTCTTCTGCGATTTTTGTAATTGAGTTTTTTATTTCAAATACATCAGTCTTCAATTCTCTTATATCTGCTTCGACTTCCTTCACTTCTTCATGCAGTTTTTTATAGCCTGCAATCATATTCTGATTGGTTATTAAAATTCTATCTCTTAGTGCGCTATATCTGGACTCTAAAAGTCTTATGCGTTCTGTTGGATTTACCTGAAGTTGCTCTTGCATAATTATTTGAGGTGTTTGCTGCTTAAAAATATTTTGATTTTCATAATGTTTTTATATGCCCTTATTTTAGAGTTTAACATGCTGTTTGATAAGAATGTTAAACCTGGCGGTTATGAGGTTGTAAAAGAGGGAGCGAATAACGTTTTGAGAGTTAATTATAATGAGTATTCTCAGGTTCCCAGCATAGAAGATAGTGCGGTTACTATGGCTAAGGTTGTGGATATGCTTGTAGAGGTTCCAGGGGTAAACATGATTGTTTTTTCCCAGAGAAGAAATTATACCTATGGGTATGAGCAAACTGACATCTTAAATGAAATTGCTTCTTTGTACAGCTATCTAACAAAACAGAAAAGAATTCTTACTTTAAGCTTGTTCGATCAAACAGAGGCATTTAGGATTCATTCACAAGAGTGGGGCGAGGTGATCCATGATGTTGTGTATAATCTTCTTAGAAGTGATCCTGTTGGAGCGTATGTAGAGCTTAAGAGAACAATAAGGGAGGAGAAAATAAAGATAAAGGATACAAACTCTATGGAAGAGGTAAATGCCAGGTCTGCTTATGTTGAAACCCTAGCTTATGTGATGAAGATGCTGGAGAATACAAAGGTGATCTCTATTGCAAAACCTTCGTTATCTGGTCATATCGTTGGAAGCAGAGGAATTTATAGGGATGTTTTTAGAGCTGAGATAGGTCCTGATTTTGTATTTACCAGGTTAATGGCTGAGATTCCATTAAATGCAGAAGAAGTAGATGCATACAGCCTGGACACAGGGACAGATGTTTCAATTTATAAGATTCCCGGAGATGTGAAATATTATTATCATTTAAATCCGCCAGAGTTTAAGATTTCTGAGGAAAAATATATGTTGCTTGATTTAGCAAGGAATGCTATGCTGGAGTACAAACCAAAGAAAGAAGAGTTTACAGATCCTGAGAAAATGAGGAAGACTTTCTTTAATATTGGAAGAGACATGATAGGAGAATTAGCTGAACACAAAGGATTTGAAATGAGTTACGGAGAGATTGATGAATTAGCACAAATTTTAGTGAGGTATACTGTGGGATTCGGTTTTGTTGAATTATTGTTAAAGGATCCAAAGATTCAGGATGTGAGTGCTAATGGACCAATAGGAGAGACCCCTATCTTTATTGTGCATGGAGATTATGATGAGTGTACTACTAATATAGTTCCTGCAAGGGAGGATGGAGAGAGCTGGGCTACTAAATTCAGGATTATATCAGGCAGACCGTTAGATGAAGCAAATCCTGTTTTGGATACTGAGTTAGTGTTGCCTTATGCAAGAGCAAGAGTTGCGGCTATGACCAGGCCATTGAATCCTGCAGGATTGGCCTTTGCCTTTAGGAGACATAGAGACAATCCATGGACTTATCCTTTATTTATTTCTAACAGAATGATGGGGCCTTATGCTGCCGGTTTACTGAGTTTCTTGGTTGATGGCGGGAGATCAATATTATTTGCTGGAACCAGATCAAGCGGAAAGACCTCTTTATTGGGGAGTACTTTAATTGAATTGATGAGAAGACACAGAATAATTACAGTAGAGGATACCCAGGAAATTCCTGTGGATTATTTAAGAAAATTAGGGTATAACATTCAACCTATGAAAGTAAGAAGCGCTTTGACTAAAGGCGGGAGTGAATTGGGAGCAGATGAAGGAATAAGAACGAGCTTAAGATTTGGAGATAGCAGTTTAATTGTTGGAGAGATAAGAAGTTCAATAAGAGGAAATGAAAAAGTAGTTATTATTGAAAAAGGAGAGACAAAGAGAATACCAATAAAAGATTTAGAAAATAAGGACATTAAAGAGATATATGTTCCTACTCTTGACTTTGATCTTAAGATGAAATTGTCTAGACTTAATGGATTTGTTAAGCATCCTAAGAGAAAGAAACTTTTAAGAGTTAAAACTAGAACTGGAAGAGAGATTACTGTAACTCCAGATCACAGCTTATTTACCTCCCATAACTTTAAGATATTTCCAATAGAATGCAAGGATTTGAATATTGGGAGTAAGGTTGTTTTGCCCGCTAAACTGCCTTGCGGGTATAACGATATAGATAATTTGAACCTATTAGATACACTGGATAATGTTCGTGTAGAGAATTTTGAAAATGATGTTAAAAGGGTTATATCTAAAATAGGCTGGAAGAAAACAACAGAGGAATGCGGTATAAAGTGTGGGGATATTTATAATTATTATAGAAGAAACCAGAGAACAAATATCCCCCTAATTTCGTTTAATAAATTAATGCTTATTACGAATGAGAAACCTTCTTTTGAGTCTTTAAGAATAAAAAATGGAACAAGTAATACATTAAAGGCTTTATTGCCAGTTAATGAAGATTTTTGTAGATTTTTAGGATACTTTATCTCTGAAGGGTACTACTCACAATCCTCAGTAAAGATATCCAATAATAACAAAAATATTGTTTCTGATGTAATAAAGTTATCTCAGTCACTTTTTGGTATTGATCCTTATGTTAGAGAAACTAAGGGATTAGGTATATCTAAACAGATTTGTATTTCCAATTCCCCCCTAGTAAAGTTGCTAGAGAAGTTAGGATGTGGTAGGAAGAGTACAGAAAAGAGAATTCCCTCTTTTGTTTTTGGCCTGTCTGAGTCTAAAATTTATTCTTTTTTAAGCGGATTATATGCTGGGGATGGCAATTTTACTTCTTCTGCTTCTAGTGGGAGTTCTATTAGGTATTATACAACCTCTTTCGATTTAGCTGATGATTTGATGTATTTATTGTTGCACGTTGGTATTGTTGCAAGACTATTAAGACAAAGCAGAAATGGTTTATCTAACAAACCGATTTATATTGTTGAATTTAAAGGAAAAAAATATGTCAAGACGTTTATTGATAATGTTGATTTCGTTAAATACCAAGTAGAAACAATTGAAAGAAGCGTTTCTCACTCTAGCCTTGATAATGTTAGTTATGATGCAGAAGAACTTGAAAAACATTTGAAGCTAATTAGATGTTATAGACACTTGAGAAAGTATAAATCATGTGGAAAGGAATTTTTTAAAAAAATTGTTTTTGATGATAGGACAAATGCTGATACTTTTGTTAAGACTTTTGCTAATGGGGAGTTTTATTTAGATGAAGTCAAGGAAATAAGAGAAATAAACCTTGAAGATGGGGAATATGTTTATGATTTATCAGTAGATTTTATGCAAAATTTTGTCGGCGGAACCGGGGGATTAATACTACATAATACTGAAGCAAAAGCATTGTATGAGGCTATGAGAATCGGAGCATTAGCTAACTTAGTTGCAGGGACTATTCACGGAGCAAGCCCTTATGCTGTTTATGACAGAGTGGTAAATGATTTAGAAGTTCCAAAGACTTCATTTAAAGCAACTGATATAATTGTCATAAGCAATCCTGTAAAAACAGGGATGAGAAAGCAGAGAAGAGTTTTACAGATAGCGGAAGTAAGGAAACACTGGAATGACGATCCGATAAGAGAAAACGGGTTTGTTGATTTGATGAAGTATGATGTCAAGGAAGATGTTTTGAAACCTACGGATGCTTTGCTGAATGGGGATAGTGATGTTTTGAAATCAATAGCTTCCAATGTCAAAGAGTTTGTTGGAAATTGGGATGCGATTTTAGATAACATCCAATTGAGAGCGGATGTAAAGAGAGTTCTAGTTGAAACTGCAAATAAGACGAAGAATTTTAGATTGCTGGAAGCGGACTTTGTAGTTAGGAGCAATGATATCTTCCACCAGATAATGGATAATGTAGGGGAAGAAGTAGGGAGTTTAGATAATAAAAGGATTATGTTTGAATGGCAAGACTGGTTAAAAAAAGAGGTTAAGAAGTTCTAGAATGGAAGAGGATGATATAATAAGAAAGTATCAGGATAGATTGAAGGATAATATTTCTATGGAAGATATAGAAAGTTATGATCCTGAAGCTTTTTCAAGAGAGTACAGGATATTCAGAAAAGATTCCTTAAGCCTCGGAGGCAGTATTTACGAGAATATATGCAACAACTTAGGCAACATAATAACCGTCAAACCAAAAGAGAGAGATTATCAAAAACTAAGCGAGAGTATTGAAGCTGTTCATTTGGAGATAACCCCTGAAAAAGCAGCTGGGTTCGCAAGTGTAATAACTTTGTTGATTATTATACTTGGTATTGCTTTTAGTTTCTTTGTTTGGTTTTTAACAGGGGGGTTTAGCTACACCGTTATCTTGGTGTTCATGGTTTTTTTATTGGGGGGTATATTATTATTAAAACCCCTAACGAATATTCCAAATTTTCTTGCGAATAAGTGGAGATTAGAAGCTGGGAATCAGATGGTTCTCTGTATTCTTTACATTGTAATGTACATGAGGCATACTTCAAATTTAGAACATGCATTAAAGTTTGCTGCTGATCATGTCGGAGATCCTTTATCTTTAGATTTAAGAAAAATATTCTGGGATATCCAGACAGGGAAATATTCAACAATAAAAGAGAGTCTTGATTCTTATTTAATGAGATGGAGGAATTATAACCTAGAATTTGTTGAAGCTTTCCACCTTATAGAAGGCAGTTTACTAGAGGAAAATGAAGACAGAAGAGTCAGCTTGCTTGAGAAATCTTTAGATGTAATTCTTGATGGAATGTATGAAAAGATGCTGCATTATGCACATGAGTTGCAAAGTCCAATAAGCATACTAAATATGCTTGGTGTTGTTCTTCCGGTTTTAGGATTAGTGATTTTACCTTTGGTTGGAAGCCTAATCCAGGGGAGCGGTACTGCCAAGGTTATTGTTTTATTAGTTTTGTATAACATCCTGTTACCTATAGTTTTGTATTCTTTTGGGGTAAGCATCTTATCGAAGAGACCTATTGGGTATAGTGAGTCAAGTATATTAAAAGAGGATCAAGAGACTAATAAATTTACCAACCTTGTTTTAAAACTTGGAGAGAGAAATATTTTTATCCACCCATTTTGGATAGGATTCCTTGTTTTCTTGGTTGTAGGATTTATAGGACTGGTTCCCATGTTTTTAATGATAGAAGGCAGTGATTTTTCATTTTTAGGAACATTCTTTGTTAATATGAGGACTGAGACTGGGGCTTTGTGTAAATTTGGAAATGATTGCTTTGGACCTTTTGGTCCGGGGTCTGTAATAATTGGTTTGTTCTTTCCAATAGGAATTGCTTTGGGACTGGCCACTTATTACAAGATTAAAAGCAGAAACCTGATTAAGATAAGAAATAATATCAAGAATTTAGAAAAAGAGTTTTCTGGAAGTTTATTCCAGTTGGGAAATAGGATAGGAGACGGGATTCCTGCAGAAATTGCTTTTGGAGATGTTGCAAGAAATATGGAAGGGACTCCTACTGGGAATTTCTTTAGCGATGTAAATGATAACATCCAAAGGTTGGGGATGGGGATGAAAAATGCTATTTTTGGGGAGAGAGGAGCAATTAGGAATTTCCCCAGCGGTTTAATAGAAACAAGCATGAAAGTTCTAATAGAGAGCAGTAAGAAAGGCCCTTTAATTGTTTCTAAGTCTCTGATAAGCATTTCAACCTATGTCCATAGGATTCATCAAGTTGATGAAAGATTAAAAGATTTATTAGCAGATACTATTTCAAGCATGAAAAGCCAGATTGGATTTTTAAGCCCTATTATTTCCGGAATAGTTGTGGGGATAAGTACAATGATTGTGGCTATAATTGTCCAGTTAATTGATACCTTAAATGCAGCACAGGTAGACTCTGGCGGAGGGGTTACAGGGAATTTAGGGGCTGTAGCAGGAATATTTAATGTTCCAAACATAATTCCAAGTTATTATTTACAATTAATAATTGGATTTTACCTGGTTGAACTTGTATTTGTTCTAACAATATTGTCCAGCAGGATTGAATATGGTTATGATAAATTAAATGAGCAATATAATCTTGGAAAGAGCTTATTTAGCTCATCTATTTTGTATTTGGTGTTATCTATGATTGTTACAGTTGTATTTACATTTTTAGTTGCGGCTGTTGTTCCTAAGTAATCTTTTTAATGTGGAAGATTATATTTTTTCCTAAGAAAACTGAATCTACTATTTTGAAATTATATTTTTGAATTAATTTTTTTAATTTGAAAAAAGAAATGAAATTATAGTATCTTAGCAATATTTTATCTTTTTGCCTCCAAGGGATGTAAGTCTCTGTTTTTTTAAAGATGAACTTTAACTGGAGTTTATTCCAAGAATTTATGAAAGCTTCTCCATTTGGTTTTAGTGTTCTGTGAATTTCTTTGATTGCTATTTCTGGCTTTTTTAAATGATGGATTACTGCGATTGCTAAGATGTAATCAAAATAATTTTCTTTAAATGGAATTTCTTCTATATTTGCCTGTTTTAATTTGACTTTGAAGTTATGTTTTTTCGTGAAAATTTTTGCTTGTTTAATCATTTTAGGGGAGAAGTCTATTCCATAACAATCTAAACTTTTGAAAGGTATTAAATTTCTGCAGTTCCCACAGCCTAGGTCTAAGATTTTGCCCTTTTTCCAGTTTAATAATTCTAATTCTTTTAAAGGTTTATTTCTGAAATTATTCCATGAAGGGGCTATTTTGTTCCAGACTTGTTTTTGATTCATACTTTTTTAATGTAAATGTTTATTAAATACCTTACTGTGGTTATTTTATGGAATTTGAAACCTGGAATTATAAAGGAAGGGAGGTTAAGTCTAGGTGGATTAGCTCTAAAGATTATAAAAAATTTAAGCCTATAACCCAAGTTTACGGTATTTGTTTTACAAAAGATAAAAAAGTTTTAATTGTAAAAGATTTAGATGGATGGAAACTTCCAGGTGGAACTCCTGAAAAGAATGAAATTCCTGAGGAGACTTTGAAAAGAGAAGTCTATGAAGAAGCTTCTGTTGTCATTGGAAAAAGTTTAATGATCGGGTGTCAGGATGTTGAGATGGATGGGAAGGTTTTTTATCAATTAAGATTTATTGCTATAATTGATAAGGTTGAAACTTTAAAACCAGATATTTCTACAGACAGGTTGATGAAAAGGAAGTTTATTGATAAAGGAGAATTTAATGATTTTATTAAATGGGGGAAGATTGGAAAAGAGATGTTTAAGGAAGCCTGTAAAATGGTTAAAACATTGAAATAAAACTTAAATTTACAGGTTAGGGGTATTGTGGTTGGATAAATTGGTTAAGGAGGTTTAAACTGTTTTTAGGGGTTAATAATAGAAAAGTTTATATATTAGTTAGTATAGATTACTAAAATGGAGAAATCTATAGAAGGTATTTTAAATAAACTTGAGGGGCTCAATACAATAGAACTAATAGCTAAAAAGCTGAATCTAAAAAAAAGCACTGCAATTAAAAAAATACATGAATTAAAAAAGAGGGGTTATGTAGAAACTTCTGGTGGCGGAAAACAACCAAGACTTTATAGAATTTCGAGAATAAAAACGCAAAAAATAGGAAACCCGGGGTTATATGATGTTATCAATAAAAATTCTCCGATAAAACTTGTTAAGCCTTATGAGCATAGGATTGTAGGCAGAAGTATAAGCATTGAAGAGGCGATTGTTCTGGCTGTTAAAAGCGAAAATTTCAGGCTTATTCTGGCTTCATTAGCCTTATTTAATAAAGTTAAAACATGGTCAAAGCTGTATGAACTAGCAAAAAAAGAAAATGTAAGAAGAAAGACAGGAGCTTTATACGAGCTCACAAGAAAAATTATGAGGGCAAGAAAAATGGATGATAAAACCCAAAAATTGCTATTGAATGCGAAGCATGAAAAAAAAGACATAATTGCAGAAATGCATTCCGAGGACTTTAAGGATATAGAAAAAAAGTGGAATGTTCATATTCCTTTTAATTATAATGATTTAAGGAGGTATAAAGAATGATCAATCTTGAACAACAGAATGAGTTGTTTAAACTTATTGGCGAGATTTTGAAGGATAAACTTGAATGTTATGTTATTGGCGGAAGCGCTATGATGTACTATGGAATGAAAGGCAATACTAAAGATATCGACCTTGTTTTTGAGCATGAAAAAGATAGGGAAAAAGTAATTCAGGTATTAAAAAATCTAGGCTATAATGAAAGAGGAATTAAAGTAGTTAGCGTTATCTATCCTAAAAAGAAGAACACACCAATCCTGCTGGAAAGAGATGATTCCCGGGTTGATTTGTTTGTTAATAAGATTATCAACACAGTATTAAGCGATTCAATGAAGGATAGGATAAATAGTATATATGAGTATGGGAATTTTATCATAAAAGTTCTCGCTCCTGAAGATTTAATCATAACTAAATGCGCTACTGAAAGAGCTGGAGATAGGCTTGATGCGGTTGAAATTATGAAACGAGCCAAAATTGACTGGGAGGTTATTATCAAGGAAAGTGTTTTTCAAGCAGAAGTTACTCCTTATTTATTTCCTGTATTTTTGTTTGATTTTTTATATGAATTAAAAGAAGATCTAAAAGCTGATGTTCCTAAAAAAGTTCTGGATGAGATAAGAAAAATTAGTGAGGATTTATTAGAGAAGAAATTAAAGAAATAATTTTAAAGAATTTGAGATGATTTTTTATTACTTACTTGATAGTGACTATAAATCAAAAGGTTTATAAATCAGAAAATCTGTGAAATATTAACTCAATAGAGGGCCAAAATGGTAAGCAGAAGAGATTTTTTGAAAGGTACGGGTATTACTGGTGTTTTAGCTGCTTCTAGAGTGTATGGTGCTGATGAAGGACTGTTAGCAGGGAGAGTTACAGATATGTTTTCTGGACAACCTTATGACGGAGCACTTGTAACTTTAGTTAATGATACAACAGGAGGGGTTTATCAGACAAGAACTTCCTTAGTTCCTACAGCTGTAAGAGCTACAGGCTGGGGGGATATTAAGAAAGCAGTTAGGACTGCTGCCAGTTTAAAACCTATGGCTGCTGGACCTGGATCTTATTCAGTTTTAATTCCTAATGGGACTTATGCAGTTGCTATAACTGATGGGGAGATACCAGTTGCTAAACCTACTGCAGGAGATTTATTTAGCTTACAATTAAGGGAAGGGGATAGATTTGCTCCTAGAGTGTTTAAACTAGGGGTTAAGGGGGATACAAGGTATGATGAACCTGTAGTTCCTAAAGATTTTGATTGGGAATTTGCTTGGACTGTTATGAGCGGAAAAATCATAAGATATGATTATTCTAATACTACTTTTTATGTGGACGTTAGTCCTGCTAGAAATAGACATAGACCTGATGTTAATGGTAAAAGACCAGAGCAATGGGAGATTGATAATGTAACCAATGCAATAAGAGAATTTGTTAGGTTAGATACTAATGAAACTGTAACTCCAAGGATTGAAATAGGAACAAGCCCTCCAGGAGATGTGGTTCCAGGTTATACTAGAAATCCTGAAGGAAGGAACATTGTTGTTCCAGGTTATGCTTTATTCCTTTGGGACAGTGGATTACCTCAAGGTGCTCTAGGAGTCGGATTGCCGGAATTTGATGATAGTGGAAAAATAATCTCTTCTGATGTGGGGTATAGACCGGGATTTACAAGTAAACATACAGCTCTTAATGAGGTTTTAGGTGCAGGTGGATTATGGCAGGAACCGAGAGTAGATTTGGACCAAAGAATTAGAGCAACAGGCAGTTCTGTTTTTTTAGATGGCGGAACTGATGAAATCACAGAAAGAGATGCTCAAATAATTAAATATCATGGACAAAGACCATTAAGCACAAGACCACAAGATGTAACTGACAAAGTTGTTAATGAAGCATTTTAAATCCAAATAATTTTTAAATAACTAAATTATCTTAATTTTATGAAAAGAGGTGCATTACTGTTATTTATTTTTATATTTTCAATTGTATTATTATTAAATGTTAATGGGGCAACACTGAATTCATGTTCTATTAAATCTTCTTGTGGAGCTGGGGAAATAACTTTAGCATCAGTTGCAGCTCCACAAGATGCACATATTTCTAAAGATATTTATAAATTTCCATTTAAGCTGTGTTGCTCTGGAACAAGTATAAGCAATTCTTGCGATGTTGTTGCAACTAGTAGAGATAGTTTAGCAGATCTTTATTTGTTAGATGATTCCCATGTTGATCCTGGGCCACAGGCAAATTCTATCTGCTTGTCTACAACAGATAACTCAAATGTAGATTGTAGGATAAGTGGAGCTACTTGTAACTCCAATGAAGCATGTGTTTTGTCTCTATACCAAGGAACAGATTCTCATGTTGCGGACTGTAGTGTTAATTTACCAAATAAGATTTGTTGTTTTACTACTGTTACAAAAACATGTTACGTTCATGGGGAAGCTAGGAGTGATACAGACTCATTACAATGTTGTGTTGCAGATACTTCTGGGAATGAATTGTATTATTCCAAAGAGATAGGCACAGACTTAACAGGAGGATGTTGCCAAAAGTTATATGAGAGCTGGGATTCTTTTAGAGGAGTGTGTTGGCCTACTGATGTAACTCCTTGTGCTGCACAATGTTCATATGACCCTTCACAATCTCAATACTTTTCAACACAAGGTTGTTTCTTAGACTCCCCACAACCATTACCTTATGAATTATCTTGCTGTCAAGCAACTCAGTTTGGCGTGACTGATAAATTCCAGACAGAGATAGAATTAGTAAGAAATTCAAATAATGAATGTACTGGAGCTAAATTTTGCAGTACTGTAACAAAATTATGCAGCTCAACACCAGATGGATTTTGCCCGCAGAATTATGGAGATTGGTCTACCTGTCCTTTAAATGAAATCGGAGGAGGATGTAATGTTTGTGATCCTGACTGCGGAACTTGCGGGAGTGTAAGGTTTTTGGATTTCCCGGTTAATTCATCTCAGAATAGGGACTTAACAATTAAAGTGGAATATACTTCACCAGTATCACAGCCAATTACATTGTGGAGAGTTAATTCTGGGTCTGATTCCTACATAAATACTCAAAGATGCACTGTTCAAGGGAGTACTTGTGTAGCTATTTTTTCACCTAGCACCACAAACCCAGCACTTAGAAACTTATTGACTTCCCCTTCAACTCCTGGAGCTTCTTATACTTTCAAAACACATTTGTCAGTAAATCCTGATATTGTTGTGCAAAAAACAGGATATACTACCCCAAGAGTGGAGATTTTAACTCCAACTACAAAGAGCAACTTAAGAAGCTCAGTTTCAGTACAGGCAAGGGCTCAAAGTGATTCCAGCATAAGTTCAATCAGCTGGTATATAACAAAGAGAGATAATCCAGGAACTCCTGCAACCTTCTCTCCTGTAAATGTGAGGTATAACCAAGGAGCTTGTACATTCTGCAATGCTCAGGACTGCAATTTATTAGGAAGGGTTACTTATCCTTCAAGCACAACTAATCTGAATGTATTGGTTGCAAAAGACTTTGACACTTTAAGGTGTGATAATAATGATTTCATAATAACTGTGATAGCTGAAGATTTTCAAGGTAATAGAGCACAGGATTCTGTTTCAATAAACACTCTTAATCCAAATGCCCCTTGCACAGATAACTGTCCTGTATTTGATTCAAGGGTTTTGAAGATTATAATTGCAAGAGTCAAAACCTGGGTATAATAGCTAAAAGGACATTAATGGTTTGTGGACTGATGATACTAGTTTTCTTTTATCTTTACGTTGTTCCTTCCATTTCATCCCATTACTTTAGAATTAACCTCTTCTAATGCTTTTAGTATGTCGATCATAACAAGCTTGGGGGGGAACCTTTTTGAGCTTCTCGATATAGGTGCCAACTAGAAAATCTTAAAATTATTATTAATTGTTTACTCTCTAGGAATAACAAGGTTTATATAACTCCCTATATAAAAAATAATGGTGCAAAATGCGTAAGGAAATTAGAATTGCCATTGTGGGGGTTGGAAATTGTGCAAGCAGCCTTATACAAGGACTGTGGTATTATAATTCCGTTTCTAGCAATAAATTTGTTCCGGGTCTAATTCATTCATTAGTTGGTAGATATAGAGTTAAAGATATTGTTCCAGTTGTTGCCTTCGATATTGATGAAAGAAAAATAAATAAAGACATTTCTGAAGCCATATTTGAAAAACCAAATGTTGCAACAAAGTTTTGTAATGTCCCGATATTAAACGCAAAAGTATTCGTGGGTCCTATTTTAGATGGGGTGTCTCAGCATATGCTCAAATTTGATAAAGACATAACCTTTTTACCAACAAAAGAAAAACCAGTTAATGTTGCTGAGAAATTAAAAGAATACAAAGTAGATGTAGTAATAAACTATTTGCCTGTTGGT
>Ga0209541_10005742_pt1 | contig 21533 bp, 21 predicted proteins | sample RifCSPlowO2_01_FD_184027 | JGI IMG/M metagenome (GOLD analysis project Ga0209541, IMG submission 184027) | Groundwater microbial communities from Rifle, Colorado - Rifle CSP2_plank lowO2_0.1 (SPAdes) (version 2) | ecosystem: Environmental > Aquatic > Deep subsurface > Groundwater | place...
TGCATTACAGAGGTCTTTTGGAACATATCCCACAACAGACAACTGGAAAAATCCAACAGGGGAATTTCTGTTCCTACAAAAAAAGATTCTTTAACTGACAAAAATTAAGGAAGATTTTTGTAAAAGCCCATAAAGAGCTTATAGAAAGAATCATATTAAAATTTCAACACAGCCACACTTAAGTTATATGGTCTATAATTAGTTATATAAATTTAAATATCAATAATTATCCTTGCAATCCACTTCCCTTTTTCTTTTTTAACCTCATATTGATGCAAAGTAACTGCTTTTGCATCTACCCTAAATTCATGTTTCCTAAAATCTAATTTGTCACCCTTACATACAACATTTAAAAAATATTTTTCATCTTTTGTTATACTAACCTTAAATTTAGAAAATATTAATTTCTCAGCATCTTTTAAATATATTAACTCCTGTAAAAAATCAAATAACAACATCTCAATAGACTCATTCTCTATTTGAATAGTCTTTTCTTCTTTAGATTCAACATTTTTAGTATTAACCTGAATTTCTTCTAAAGCTAACCCAGAATTTTCAAATAACTCATTTAAATCCTTACCATAAGCCTCAAATCTAGCATCTGCTGTATGTTCTATGAATTTATATCTCGCTGTATTATTCTTCATCTTTAGCCTCTTTTAAATCCAAAACACGATCAACTCTAAAAACACGATCATCCTGCCTTAAACAACAGTAAGCTTCCACCCCCAAATATTCCTTCCCAAGATACTCCATCAATCCAACTTCCTTTGGGATTATAACCCTCTTTGATTTCTGGTCATTTGCCTTAAGGTAGGTTATCTCAAGCCTTTTTTTATCTTTAATTGCCTTTTTTATTAAATCAACCTTGTCATTAATTGATAGCAATTTATTTGATAAACCATACTGGAAGTTAGTTAGGAATTTTACAATTCTCCAGTCCATTAAAATATGTTTCTTTTCTATGGGCCTCTTAAGAACTAAACCATCAAGGGTTGTGCACCTACTAAGGGCGACATAAGCCTGACCATGTGCAAAAGTTCCTTTATCAAAATCAACAATTACTTTCTCAAATGTTTTACCCTGACTCTTGTGTATTGTTACAGCCCAAGCAAGCCTTATTGGATATTGGGTAAAAGATCCTATTGTTTCTGATTCAACGCTTTTAGTACCTTGATGATATACAAACCTAAACATTTCCCAGTTATGTTTATCCACTTTGACGAATTTTCCATCGCCCAACTTAACAACAATAAAATTCTTACCATTCCTATTTTTTTCAATATCCAAAATCGTTCCTACACTTCCATTTACCCATCTTCCCCTGATATCATTATTGACTAGCATTACCTGAGAACCAATCTTCAACTTAAGTTCCATTTCAGTAGGGAGCTGTTTTAAATCAAATTTTCCTTTAATAACCCCCCTTGAAGTGAATAAAGGTTTTTTTATTTTTTCAAGATTCATTTCATTGATTCTCAAAGCCTTAGAATTTGTAGGGGTTAGCAAAATATAAAAATCATCATTTCCAGATTTAAAATTCGGATTAAATCTCACATTAATTTTCTCAAGGTCATCTTCAGTTACACTATTATTTCTTATTGCATTTAATATATCAATAAATTTCTGGTCTTTTTGCCTGTATATTTTCTCCAATTCAACAAATTCAACATCAAGATCCTTAAAAGAACTAGCATCAAAAAAATAAGGAGTTTTATATCTGTCCTTAAATATGGCTTTTTCGCTAGAACGCACCACTGGAGCCAATTGATATAAATCCCCAAAGAAAACCATCTGAATCCCTCCAAAAGGTTTTTTTGAGTTTTTACCATTTAACCTTAAACATTTATCAATGCAGTCCAGCAAATCAGCTCTAACCATTGAAATTTCATCAATTATAACTGTATCTATAGCCTTACATAATTTTACCATAGGGCCATAATATTTCGGTATCGAATCAACAGTAATATCCGGCTTAAAGCGAAAAAATGAATGAATCGTTTGGCCCCCAACATTAAGCGCAGCTACTCCCGTAGGAGCTAAAACAACAACCTTCTTTTTAGTTACCCCTCTAAAATATTCAAGTAAAGTTGATTTACCTGTACCTGCCTTGCCGGTTATAAATATATTATTGTTCGTTTCTGACATTAATTCCAAAGCCTTTTGGAATTGCTCATTAAAATCAATATTCTTACTGCTCATTTGTTCCATTTAAATAAGCTAGAACACATGTTTTTAAATATTATCCTGGCTAAGTTAAGTGCATTGGTTAAGTAAATTTATCCCTCAAATCTCATTTCTTCTCCTAATAAGAATAACTTAAGTTATTTTATGGCATTTAAATCTTCTGAAACTCATTAATAATTTTATCTTTTAATTTTTCAATCCTTTCACCTATGAATACAATTTCTTGTCTTCCTTCTTTCTTCTCTAAATCATATCTTCCATTTACATAATTAACCAAATAACAACCATCTTCAAAAGGAACAAAACCTTTTAACCTATAAACTTCTTTACTTAATTTCTTTAACCATTTCTCAAATTTATTCCTATTAATTTTTTTATCAAATTTACAAGTAAAATATTCAAATTTAGTTTTATGTACATGATGAATCTCTTTAACATGATGCTCAACTTCAATTCCAAACAATAAGTCTATATCAACATCACAATATTTAGCTTCTACTATAGGGGCTTTTTCATTATACATTTTTATCTTACCCTTAACATTTTCCAATTCTTCCTTATTTACTAAATCTATCTTATTCAAAACAATTATATCAGCCATCTCTAACTGCACAATTCCAGTCCTTCCAATTACAGGAAATTTTAAAACCGCATCTGCATCAGCAACACAAATAACAGAATCAATTTTTACATCCTTTAAATTCTCACTAATCTCAAAAATCAAAGCATCGGGTTCAGCAACACCTGTTGTTTCAACAATAATAATTTCAGGGTCATATTCTTTAAGAATTTCTTTTACAGCTTCTTCAAATTCCCCTGTTAAAGAACAACAAACACATCCCCCTAATAGCTCCTTAACATTAATATTTTTCCCCTTTATAATATCAGTATCTATCCCTATATCCCCAAATTCATTCATTAAAATAGCAAACCTTCTGTCTAACTTACCTATTATTCTTTTTAATAAAGTAGTCTTTCCAGCACCTAAATAACCTGAAATAACTGAGATTGGTATTTTCATAAAATCTTAAAATAAATTACATTTAAAAACATTCTCTATCCTTTTACGTTCCCAATTGGTATTAATCTTACTATTGGTTTCGAAATTCCAGCTTTTTCACTTGCCATAACAACAGCATCTATATCTTTATAAGCCCCACCTGCTTCTTCAGCTAAACCAGAAAAAGAAACAGTTTTAACATAAATCCCTCTTTTCTCCATATCCCTTTGTAATTGTTCACCTCTCCAAGTTCTTTTAGCCTGATTTCTTGACATTGTTCTTCCACTTCCATGAGCTGTTGAACCAAAAGTTTCCTCTTCAGCACCTTTAGTTCCAGCTAGCAAATAACTTCCAGTTTCCATTGACCCCCCAATTATAACAGGCTGGCCTTCTTTTCTATATATTTCAGGTATTAATGGATTTCCAGGTCCTAAAGCCCTTGTTGCACCTTTTCTATGTACTAATAATTTTTTCTTTTTTCCATCAATCTTATATTCCTCAATTTTAGCAGTATTATGTGCAACATCATAAACCTTTCTTATTCCTAAGTCTTCTGCAGATTTATTAAAAATTTCTGAAAAAACTTCTCTTACTCTATGTAAAATAACTTGTCTATTAGCAAATGACATATTAATTGCACATTTCATTGCCTTAAAATAATCCTGTCCTTCTGGAGAATTAAAAGGAGCACAAGCTAATTCTCTATCTAAAATTTTTATATTATACTTACTTTCCATCACAGATAAAAATTTCTGTAAATAATCTGTTGCAACTTGGTGTCCAAATCCTCTGCTTCCACAATGATGCATTATAACAATCTGATCTTCAAAAATCCCCCATTTTTTTGCAATTATAGGATCAAAAATATTCTCTTTCAATACTCTTTGAATTTCCAAGTAATGATTTCCAGAACCTAATGTACCTATTTGACCTAAACCTCTTTGAATTGCCCTATTAGAAATTTTACTCGAGTCAGCACCTTCAATGCAACCATTTTCTTCAGTTCTTTCTAAATCTTCTTTCCAACCATAACCATTTTCAACAGCCCATTTAGCCCCACCTTCAACTACTTTTTTAAATTCCTCAGCATTTAATTTTACAAAACCACTAGAACCAACACCCGCAGGAACTCTTTCAAATAACCTATTCACTAAATTTTTTAAAAGAGGTTGTACATCTTTATATGTCAGATTAGTTAAAGCTAGCGACATTCCACAATTTATGTCAAAACCAATTCCTCCAGGACTAATTATGCCTTCATCTAAATCAAAAGCAGCAACCCCCCCAATACAATTAGAAACCAAAAACCTATTGGCAACAAAATTGTGATCTTTATGATTCATGGTAAAATCATAAACAAAACCCTTGTAATCTACTTGTTCTATTTTTTTAATCTTATCCCAAACAAAACCCGATTTTCCTAAATTAACTATAGCATGTTTTTCATACTCCTCAAAAGACAAAAATTCACGAGGCATTAACAAATAATCTCCTATCGATTTTCTCTTAATTCTATGCCTTAAAAATTTAACATATCGCTCAGTAAAATATGGTTTATCAATTTTTTTAGTAATCTCTTTAGAAGATAACCTTTTATTTATTAGACTTGGAATAACCTCTTCAACAAAAAATCTTTTTTCTTTTATTAAACTATTTTTCAACTTTAAATATTGTAAAGATTTATTAGCGAGAAAACTTCTTTTTTTATTATACTCAAAACCTACTTTTTCCCACAAATTGATTAAATTATTAATAGAGGAAGAAAAAACTAATTCCAATTGCAATGAAATACCATTAGGGGTATTCAATCTTCTATGCTCTTGAATACAGGTTGTTCTAATATCAAAGTCCGAAAGTAAATTAGATATATCTTTTAAATAACTTCTAGCATTAGTCTCAAATTTTTTGATTTTTGCAAAATAAAAAACAGGTGCACTAAAATTCATCGGTTTATTTACCCTTACATGTGGTGCTCTAAGTTCAGCCCCAAATAAAGTGGCCAAAAATAATCTTTTTTGCCATAGACGACAACCAAATATCCATTTTGGAATTCTAAATTTTTGATTAACTTTTGTTCCTCGAGGCACCCCTAATGTCTCAAATAAAATTAACAAACTAGAAGCATTAACAAATAAGTCATTCACTACATATTTCTCTTTCTTTCTTGTGTATACTTTAGAGGGAGCGTAACCAATTTTTTCTATATCAACTCTAATATCTTCCAAATCCTCTTTACTCCCAGAAAAATTAATTATTCCATCCCCTCTTTTTCCTATAAAATTCATTGAACCATCACCAAACAAAAAACCCATTATCTTTAAAATATAAGGTAATTTGGGATGATTGTAAGTTAAAGGCAATAAATTTCTTTTTTTAATTTTATTAAATATAATCTTAAATCTTCGACTATCTTTTTTTATTCCTAATTTTTTCAGAGTTTTTATAATATTCTTCTCCGAAATAATCACCATATCAGATGGTTCCTCATATTGAACTCCTCCAAAAGGAAGAATAGCAATTTTATCTTCTTCCGAAAGTTTTCCAAGTGGCACCATCCCTATTTGCGTGTAAAATGGATGGTCTTCAGTAGCTATAATCTCATCCCCTCCCCCAACCACTACCTTGTACAATTTATTTTTAGGCTTAATTTTAAGAAATTTATTTACAGTAGCTTCATCTAGAAACTTAGCACTTTTATTGAAACACCTTATAGAATTACTAGATACATTTTTTTCAAAATCTTTTATAGGCAAATAATATCCAAAATTTGACAATATTTTTGTATCCGATGAAACACAGAATCCATAACCCCAATGACCATCAGGCATGCATAAAGCATACTTCTGAATTCCAGGTAATGTTGCAACATTTGTTATCTGGTCATACACCCCAGGATCCATATCTTTTATGAGCTTTTCAGTCGCTATTATTCTAGCAGGGACTAACATTCCTTTTTTATACGTCTTAGGAATCTCCCATACTGTATCGCTAATCTTCTTAAGCTCCTTAGGGGGGCCCTTTACTTGCTCATCCATTTAAACCTCCGCAAATTGTTTTAAAAATCTAACAAATTAGAATTTAAAAAGGTATTTATTTAAATATATTTACTACTATAAAATAATTACAAATAGAAAGATATAAAAACAATAAAATTTTAGACTTTATTATGATAGCAATCGAAAATTTAACTGGGATCCCTGCAGAAAAAAGAAAAGAAATTACCAATATTTTAGAACATCTTGTTATCAATAGCGATTCAAATGGTTTAAGCCCGATTATAAGTGGATTTAATTGGTATAACTCTTTAATAAAACCGGACAGAATTATTACCTTTTCCCATATACATGAAACGAATGATTATAGAGAAGATATGTTAAAAAGTTTATTTGAAATAGGCTATAATAAAGGGGAAATTTCAAATAATATCAGAGACAAGGGGGCTTTATTCCTATGGGAACTTGCTTTTAGATTCCGTGACAAAAATGGAGTTCTTAACCCAAAATTGAGAGTAAAAAGTCTAGAAACAAATAAATATGTGGATCTAAGAAAATATAAAGAACCACTAATTCATTATCAAGAATTTTTAAGTCTTGATGGAAAACTTGTTGGGGAAGGTGAGGGATGGGAGTTAAATATACAGTTTAATAATAAACAAGAATTATTAGACTTAGTTGCTTTGTTTTTAAAAAAAGCCCCTGCTTATATCACAGATAAAAACAGTGGAGAAAAAGTTGATAATCCAAATGCATGGAAAAGAATCCCTCACGAGACTCCGGTTCTTCTTTTGAGTAAGAAAGCTCTAGAATATGCTCAAGATTTACTTCATTTTATTCAAGCTACTAAATTTAATTTTTAGAAGGAAATAACGAAATGAATTTTGTGGTGCATAAAAATATAGATAAATTAAAAGAAATGCCAGAATATCCTCGACTGATTAACCTTGGTTTTATGGAAGAGATTTGTTTAGGAAATAAAGCATTTATCTCTGAATATATCGATAAGAAACGATAAATATATAAATCAATAAGTCTTTACTTAAAATATGGATATTACAATTGATATACACCCTGAAAGAATAAGAACATTAGAAGAATTAGAAAATATATTAGCAAAAATAAAATATGTTGAACAAATAACAAGCTCCAATTCTGGTGTTGCTTTAAAACAAAATAATCAATTTGGTGCAAGTTATATGATAGTTACAGAAAGATTTGCACAGTCTAAGATGCAAAGTCCTACTAATGGAGAGATGTATGTTCAATTCTGGTCTAGACCCTACTTTGAAAATCTAAAAAACAGATTAACCCAAAAAGTTGATAACCCTGTAGACTTCAATCCAAAATACAAAGAATAATTCAAAAAACTTTTTTAATAACCGCCTTCCTCAGTAAATAACTTATACCTGTCCTCATTATTCAATTCAACTAATATCCTTCTTATAATTGCTTTTTCAGGATCAGGCAGCAATTTAACCCTGTCCTTTATATCTTTAAAACTTTCAAATTCCTTTTCATCCCTAGCTTCTAAAATCATCATCATATGCTTTTTCCCAATTCCAGGTAATAACTCCAATTGATGAATCCTTTTATTAATAGCTTGAGATTTATTAAAAAAATCCACAAATCTTTTTTCATCTTTCTCAACTACATCTTTCAAAATAAAATCTAATTCACTCTTGGCAGTATTTGTTAATTTATTATAATCTAACTTTCCAATAATATGATGTATCTCTTCCCTTTTCCCTTCCCCAATATAAACCTCTTTACCAATACTTAATGTTACTCCTCTCTTAGGTACTAATTCAAGAAGAACAAAATGAGTTTTTCCTAAAGCCTGTGCTATTGGTGTTTTTTGATGTAAAGGTCTGGTATCAAAAGGATATCCATTTGGTAAAAAGTCTATTACTATTACAAATTCCTCTTTGATATTTTGTCTTATCATTTTTATTTGGCATATTCTTTCACAGTTTCTAATATTTTTACTATATCCTCAGGCCTTACAGTTATATTCTCGCCCATAAAGATTGCTTTAACCATATCCTCATTTTTAGGCACAATATCTAAAATCTTGTTGAAATGCCTTTCCCTCAATCTTGGAATCTCTAACTTGTTTAATTTCTCCTTTAATTCAACAGCCTCTTTAGCATCCAATAAAACTGAATAACCTAAATATTCCTTTGCTTTTTGTCCTCTGGCGCTTAATTTCTCATCCCTCTTTTCAATCTCTTCAATTCTATTTTTTAATTCAGCCATACCTAACGATTGTTCATTTATTAATTTTATATAAGTCATTTTACCCCCCTCAAATGTACTGCTCTAACAAAAATATTTTTATCTTTGCCATTATCATTTATTTTTACCTCATAAGCATTGCCTCTTTTACTTATAATTATACCAGCTAAACTATGATATCTAGGATGGTACATTCCCTTTTGAATAGCAGGTTCAGCATCCAATAAAACCTTATCACCTGATTTAAACTCCTGTAAATACCTAGTTATACTTATCTTTCCCCTATCTCTAATATTCTTTCTTAATTTGCTTCTACTTTTCCTTCTACTCCCGTATTTTCTTATGCTCATTTTAACCCCAAAAAATAATCCTAATCAACTTTATAAACCTTTTTGTTAACCTTGTCTTAAAATCTCTTGTAAAGCCCCGTCTATTGCAAAAAACAGATTTTTATCAGTTTTTGAACCGCTTAATTTTTCTTCCCCGCAATCACAAATTACAGAAATACTAAATTCTTTGTCTTCAACCTTTAAAGTAACCAAAAGCTCATTATATTGCTTTTTCTCATTTATCTTTTTAACATAATTTCCAATCATTTTTTTAGCAACAATTAGTTTGGCAGGCTCTAAAGATTCAAAACCTTCTAATTTTATATTCCCGCCTAATTCTATCATACAATTAATAAATTTACATAATTTAAATAACTTTCGCCATATAAGGCCCTTCTCTTTTATAATTTCTCACATCAATCATAGTGCATTAATAAGCCTATTCTCCTAACTACTAGAATGTCTATTTAAACCAATAATTATACTATCACGTACAATATATTTACCAGCTTCAATATCTTTAATCTTCATATAAAAATCTTGTAAAGAATGATAATCAAAATAGTCTTTCTTTTTTTTAATTTCATCTGCCTTTTTTTTCTGCATCAATCTATAACCTACAGATCTAACACCTAACGATCTTATTTTAAAAAATCCAATAACAATATCTTCACCGTTACCTATAATCATCTGAATACAATAATTAATGTTGTCTATATGTGACATTGCAGAAAAATCCTTTCTAGGAAGATCTATTCGTTCTAAATCCATATTTTCATTTACCCTTTGTTCTAATACCTTTCCCATTTTTAGTTTATTATCAATAGAACATAAATAACTTTATATTCTTTATGCATCTAAATAACTCTCTACAAAAGCCCTTAGTACATATCTTCTACTTACCCTAACCTCAACACACTTATTCTTTAGTAAAGTTAGAAATTCTTTCGTTTTATTCTTAATTAAAGTGCTAACTAAAGCTTGTTTCTTTGCTACAATCTCATCGATATAAATCTGATTAACAGCAAGAAAATCAATTAAGTTTTTTGGCTTTTTATCAGACATAACCAGTAACAAAGGGATCTTCCATGCGTCAACTATAGCATTATGGTTTTCTACAAAATCATTTTCTTCTAACATAATTCTACCAGCCCTATCTAACCTAAATTTACTTCCATAGCCCTTGAAAAAGTTAACTAATTTGCGTAATTCCGATTCATTGGCTATCTTCATTGATAAATCATATTGAATCGACTCTGCAACCACTTCATCTAAATCTTTAGCATCGGATCTTAACAACTCATTTCCATCAAAATCGAAGTATCTTGTAAATTGAGGATCATTCCAATCAGATTTTGTTAAATAATCTGCAGATCTTTCTACAATTTTAATTCCCTCAACTAACTTATTATTTATAACAATCTTCTCTTCAAAACCTTCTGCTTTTACTCTACCTCTAAGCTCAATAAAGTGCGAGTCATGATACCTCAAATCAGAATGAAAATAGTTTAGATATAAATTATTTTGTTCATAATTACAAGGATCACAATACAAATTATAACCCGTTATAATCCTTTTTCCGATAAAAGGTAAATAAAAATTTCTTATTCTCTTCAAATCATCTTCATTTTCTAGTAAAGTTTTTGTGAAACTTTCTGCCATTAATTTGAAGAAAATTAAGCCTATTTAAATCTTTCTAAATTAATTACTTAAAAGTAGTATCTCTATGTTCAATATCCTATAACTCTTTCGCCATATAAGGCCCTTCCCTTCTATAACCTAATTTTCTAGAATAATAATTTCTAACACCAATACCAGAAATAACCAATAATTTATTTTTTCCATTTTTTAAAGCAATTTCTTCAGCAATTTTCATTAACTTTATTCCTATACCTCTATGTTGTAAACTTTCATCACTTCTTTCATTTAAACCTAAAGCATTGGAATAAACATGCAATTCCCTAATTAAAGCAGTTTTTTCATTAATCTCTTTTCTTAAAATTTCAAAAGGAAATCTTAATCTGCAAAAACCAACTAAACTATCCTCAATTTCACAAAAAATAAAAAACTCTTTCCCTTTTGAAGCTTCATAATAAAGTTCTTTAAATTCTAATTTATCAAAATCCAAACTTTTCCCCATTGGTTCTCTACATCTTATACATCTGCACTTTAAATTCTTCTCTTGCATTTTTTTCTTAATAATTTCTCTTAAATTTGCTTTAGTAATCCCTTTGACATCAATTGTACTTGGAATATCCCTATTAATTCTTTGAACCCTACAATACTCAGGAATAAAAGATTTAAATTCAGAAATAATTTCAGCAGCCTCTTCATCATTTATTGGTTTAAACTTTCCCAATTTATACAATCCTTCTAAACCAGTTCCAGGAAAAACCCTGCAAGGATAAATCTTTAACATATCTGGCCTATAATCTGAATCTTCAAAAATTCTTTTCATTCCTTCTAAATCCTCCTCTTTATCCGAAATCAAACCAGGCATTAAATGGATACTTACTTTAAAACCTAAATCTTTTAAATTTCTAATTGATTTTCTAGTATCTAAATCACTATGCCCCCTATTAAAAAATCTTAAAACACTATCATAAACACTTTGTACCCCGATTTCCACCCTAGTTATACCTAATCTTAACATTTCATCTCCATGCTCTTTAAATCCAAAATCAGGTTTTGTTTCAACACATAAAGCAACGCATCTTATACTAGAACCTTCATTTTTTCTTTGCTCTTCTAAAAGACTGCTTTTAATTTTAAATTTCAATAATTTCTCATTTATTTTCTTGGTTCTTTCAGCATTAAAAAAACTTAAATGCATCTCAAAAAATTCATTAAATCTCTCCTTACTAAATTTTCCATTAACAAAAAACATTTCAGAAAAATCATTCATCGCCTTTAAAGCGTAAGTTACAAATTCTTCTTGATACTCTTTAGGCATTGAACAAAAAGTTCCGCCCATAATAATTAATTCAACCTTCTGAAAATTATGGTTTATAGCTGCATAATGCTCTAATCTATTAAAAACCTGTAGATAAGGATCATAATCATTTCTCAATGCTCTTATAGAAGCAGGTTCATTTCCAGTATAAGATTGTGGCACATTACCAAAATAGCTATTAACCCCGCCAGGACAAAACAAGCAGGTTCCATGCAGACATTTATACGGTTTAGTCATTATTGCAACAGGGGCAACACCAGAAATTGTTCTCACAGGCTTAATCTTCAAATTTGTTTTTAACCTCAACAGAACATGAGCTAGTTTAGGGGATTTTGAAGGCCTTAATTCCCTGCTTAGCCTATCCTTCAATTTAATAATCTCTTTAATACTAGTAAACTCACTATTATTAATCTTATCCACTAATTGCTGCGTAAAATCTATTTTCATTTAAAGATTTTATAAAAGTAAAGTTTATAAACAAAACCGTTGTATAATTCTTGAGGACGATCATAGGGGCTTGGTCCTACCTGTTCCCATTTCGAACACAGAAGTAAAACAGGCCTCCGTTCCAAGTTGTACTGCTGTTTTCAGTGGGAAGCTTGGAAAGTTGTCCCTTTTCAAAACTATTCTCAAAAAAATTTAAAAAAAAGAAAAAAGAGTTTATCTCTTTTCCAAAGCCTCAACTCTGCTTCTTAATTCCTTGTTTACCTTGTTAAGTTCTTTAATTGCACTTACTAAAACAGCAGTTAATTGTTGATATTTCACGCCTTGAATTCTGCCATCATTATAAGTTACTAATATAGGATTTACTTTCTCAACATCCTCTGCTATAAATCCAATATCCTCTTCACCATTACTCTTCCATCTAAATTGTACTGGATTTAATCTTTCCACAACACTCAAACCCAAATCCAGCTGCGAAATATCCTCTTTATACTTTATTGATGAAGTACAAGTTCCAAATAAACCAGAAGCTGCCCAACACAATGGATTATTAGTTCCAGTAGATGGTAGCGTAGGATCATAGAAATCCCCAATTGTAGTGGTTTTAATATCTCCTGAAACCAGCAAATTACCCGCAGTATCTACCACTAATGAGGATACATGATTGCCCTGACCATCATGCCTATAAAAAACTATTTGTTGTCCTGCTAATTGTATTAAAGCACCTGGGGCTGTACCAACCCATGCTGAACCAGTATAGTATTCATTGTTTGCAAGGTGAACATAATCTCCACCTGAACTTAGAAAAGCTTGACCAACTTTTATAGCCCCATCATTATTTATAGTTACCTCGGTTTTTAAAGAGGTATCATCATTCAGTGCACGAAAAAGTAAATTTCCTCCATCATTTATAATATCAAAATATTTTTTGTTTAATGTACTCCCACTGTCAACGGTGCGTATAAAAGCAGCTGTATCAGACTCAATTTGCAACATTAGATTTCCTGCCCCACTGATATGTAGTTTCTGTGCTGGATTTGTAGTTCCAATACCAACTTTACGAGTCGTTGTTGTAGTAAAAATCTTATCCCCTGTTGCATCTTCAGTCCACCCACCTGCACCAGTTCCAGCAGAAGGCCAAACTGTTCTACAATCAGTTCCAATACAAAGCTCTGGTGTTTTAACTTTAGCTCCTGTCCCAACAACTTCTAATTTTTCAGTTGGTGTTAATGTTCCAATACCAACCTTATCACCTGCACTATCCACAAAAAGCGTATTTGTATCAACAGTTAAACCTTGTACATTTACCCCCCCTGCCTTTACAATTACATCAGCTGCAGACACTAATACAGCCAATAAAACCATTAATATTCCAATCAACAAAATTTTTTTCATTTTAATTACCTCCGAAGTATTTTAAGTATTTATGGATTTCCATTTTGTATTAAACTCCCTATTAAACATAAATCACCGTTAGAGTCTATAGATGAAACTGTTGTACTCGCCTCATTTTGAACTTTGAATGCATCTACAGATGGAGTACAAGCTGCAGAACCACCAGAACAATCACCGCTTTCTATACATAAATTCCCATTAGGATCAATATGCGCAACAGGCTGATCTTGTGCATTCTTTATCATAAACGAATCAGCAGGAGGAGTGCATGCAGCTGCTGAAGTGCATACTCCTTTTAGTATAATACCTCCAGAATTGCTAAATCTTGCAACACTCAAGCCAGTTGGGCTCTGAACTACAAATTCAGTTGGCACAGGTGGTGGGAGATTAAAATTACAATTATTTGCAACTTCAACAGCCAAAGAAGTAATATTCCCCTTAAAAAGATCGCTGTATAACGTACCCAAGGGGATATTAACAAATAACTGAATTGTTGAATTAAAAAAGAAAGCCCTATTAATATTACAATCTCCAGCTAAACTACTTACTGTACTCCCGCTTACATCCAACATATCAGGTGTAATAGTATAAAAATTATATCCGGTAAATAATCTTCTTTGAGTAAATGGCACTAAATTCTCTGAAAAATTATATAATGCCTTCCCAGTTAAGCTTAAATTTGAATAAACCCAAAATCCATTATTCTTTAATTCTGTTAAATTTAAAGTATTTAGTACACTTTGCTCTGGAGTAGGGTACAATCTAACATACTGTTGCGTAGAAAGTAAACCGAAAATTGCCTTTATATTCGCACTTTTAACAACACTAGTAGTTAATAATTGTCCAGGATAAGCAAATCCCCCTACCAAATTCCACCCAACAGAAAAATTAATATTTCCATTTTCACAAGCACCATTCCCATTACACCCATTATAACAAGGGTAAATAGTATAGTTAAATCTATTACCATCACAACGCCATTCAAAAACATTATTTCCACTGCAAACATCTAACCTTGAAAAACTACTTACACTAATATTCCCCTTAGTATAAAGATTTAATCCATTATCATTATCACTGCAAGTTAATAAGGTTCCATCCCCATTACATCTTCCTAAAGCTGCCCCACTTGCATCAAAAGCACAACCATATTCGCATTGATTAGTTATAGTTTGAGCTACATCTCCAACACAAATATTTTCCTGAACAAAATCAAAAGTATTACCCACAGATAAACAGCTATCAGTTAAAGTTTGTGTAGCAGTCTGAACATTTCCTATATTAAAAAAATTACTAGCATCACTATCAGTACAACTGGCAACCTGGTAACCAGTATAAACATTAAATTTCAGCATAAAAGAAACTAAAGAAATAATCATAAAGCCTATAACTAAATAATCCAATAAATTACCCCCTCTTTCAACCATATAAAAAGAATAATAAGTTGTATTTAAATATTTTTCTAAATTCATTAACAACTTCAAAAAGACAACAAAATTAAAATTTTACAAAAATAACTATTGTGGTAAAGGCGGTGGTGTTGGTATTTGTTCAGGTAAAGTAGGTGGCGCAGGCAATTGTTCAGGTAAAGTAGGTGGCACTGGTACTATTGGTGTAATTGTAGGTGTTTCAGGAGTTGTAGTTCCATCTCCACTACCTCTTCGTCTAGTTGGTGTAGTTGGTGTAGTAGGAGTAACTGGTGTAGTCGGCTGAGTTGTAACAGGAGTAACTGGTGTAGTCGGCTGAGTTGTAACAGGAGTAACTGGTGTAGTCGGCTGAGTTGTAACAGGAGTAATTCCAACTAAAGGCTTTTCTTTTTTTAAAGATTTCACTATTAAATAAGTTGCAGTCCCTATAAGTAAGATTAATAAAACTATAAAGATTATAACAGGCAAAGCAACCCCTTTTTTATTTTTCATTTTCTTATTACTCTACTTTTATTATTAATAAAGATTTCTAACCAGACTGATTTTGCAATATGTTATTCGCTTTCTTCGACATCAATTATATTATTATTATTAAAATCTGTCCAACCTAACTCTCCCCTGCAAACTTGAAATGCTTTTAAGGGAATATTTTGGAAATTTTTCTCCACTAATGCATAAACACTACCTCTTTCAATTCCATATAGTGTTTTTGCCCATTGCAGATGCCCGCCCATTTCTTGATATAGATCTGTACATCCAAATAAATGTCCTGTTTCATGGATAAGAGTGGGGACATTTCCCATTTGATATAATTCTATTTTACTATCAAGACCAACAAATGCAAACCCTGCTGCCTCTCCCATTGTAGCAACGTTAGTTGGAAGAACTATGATATCAAAATTGTTTATATTTATATTGCATCTAGAAGACAAGTACTCTAGAATGGTGTTTTCAGTCATTTCCCAATTATAAAACCCATTTAACCCTGATGGAACTTTAATAACTTTTGTTATATCGAAATTAATGTAGGTTGAAGGTTTATTTAGAAGACTACTTGCCATAAAATCATAGTAAATCTCCATTTTTAGGAAGTCGTCTCTTATCTGGGGGTTTATATTACTCAAGGGAATCTCCTCGCAAGTATCATCATTATTAAATTCATACCCAATTAAGACTTTTTTGGTTCCAAAGAGTTTATTTATTGCTGTACGTTGATCAGGTATACACTTTCCGTCTATACAATGTCTGTCATTCGAACAATCGTTGTTGCTACAGCAATTAAGACTCGGGTAAAATATTTGATTACAACATTTAGCAGTAAAATACCCATACCTATGCCCAGTTCCTCCCGGGATGTATCTTGGGGGGATTATTATACTGGGAAAAATGTTGCCCCCACAGTCTAACAAATCAGGTTTAAGTCTTTTTCCTTCTGGGTTAATTGAATAATCATTACTTGGTTTGATCCATAATTGAAACCCAATCGTATAAGGGTTTAATAATTCATCATCAAAATAATGTAAACCCAAGAAATTCATTTCTGACTTCACTAATGTTGGTTTATTGGCTATAAATCCTAGTTTAATACTCTTTTTTTCATAAGGGTTAAAAGAAACTTGGAAGAATCTATTTTTCCCTTCAATTACTTCTGTAGCCCCCTCTAGATTATCTATTTCTTCGTTTGCGTAAATGTCGGAACAAGCAGATTCTGATGTGCATGGGACTAGATCATACCTAAAGAATTTAGATTCTTCCCTTAAGTTTTCTATTGAAATATTAATCTCATATTTATTATAAGTAAGTAAAAAGTTAGGGGAATAAAGGGTTATTTTAAAATCAGGAGTTTGCAGAACTTCTCCTGGTCCATAAACATCAATTTCTTTTGGACCAATGTTTTTGTTATTTAGGGGGAAAATATCATTTTGAGACCCACATAATCCTGATTTAATATCTTCTTGACAATTGTATAGTATTTGACAAGGAGGTATAGGTTGATTGTCATTAAGAAGAATCTGCATCCCATTATAAACATTAAATTTCATCATAAAAGAAAGAAAAGAAATAATCATAAAGCCTATAACTAAATAATCCAATAAATTACCCTCTTTTTCAACCATATAAAAGGGGAATAATAAATTGCATTTAAATATCTTTCTAAATAGACCATGGTGTAGTGTCCGGAAATTATTTCGCACTTTAATTCTAGAGCAGAAATATATTTAAAGCATTAAACTAATCTGACTTTATGAGCTGGAAAGATCTACACTATTGGTTAAGAGGAGGAATTATCGCTTTAATAATTTATTTACTAATGCTTGCAACCTATATTCCAATAACCTTCATGGTTTCCCCAGAAAAATCTGGACAAGCTATTACCCCAATTGAGTATATTCTCCTTAGTCTTAGTCTTCCTAGTTTCCTTTTTATACTCCCATTCTACAGTATTTTTAGTCCTATTTTTGGTTGTTTTAAATTTTGTCCAAAGTTCACAGAGGGTATTATATTTGTACTAATAGGAATAACTTATTTTCTTATTGGTAGCTTTATTGGAAGTCTTATCAATAAATCAAAATCTAAGAAAAAAGAAATATTAAACCACGATTAAATTTTAAAAGAATTACTCCAAAATCTGAGAGCAATCCTCTAAAAATCCTTCTCTTTTAACATCCTCTATTACATAAAATATTTCCTTCTTCCTTAAAGGAAAAAAATCCTCAAATTCTTCCATAAAATCCTCTTGTCGTTTTAAATCCTTGAATATAGCCTCAAACTGAAAATCATACCCATTATTTATCCTATAGACATTATTTACATTAGGGTGATTCTTCAAATACATTAGCATTTCATCACGCTTTTCAGGAAAAGTCTTTAAAACAACAGTAATCCTAGTCATAAACCCCAAAGAACCAAAATCCAATATTGTTGTAAATTTCTTAAAGAAAGTACCCTTCTTTGACTTCAACTTCTCATACAACGTAGATATGGGTATTTTTGTTTCTCTGGATATATCAGTTAGACTAGCCCTTGCATTTTTTCTTAAATTCACAGTTAATAACATATCAGTCTTTTTCATCTTATACCTCCGAAATTCCAATTTTTTTGTTTAAATTTCGTTTTTATTGGAATTATTACATAAATATTGAAAGAATTATATTAATTCGATGATTATATTATTATAATTATTATAACATTATAATTTTTTCAAAAGATTTATATATTAAGGAGTTGATAAGAACCGTAGGTGCTTATTATGAAAAGAAAAGTAGCTAAAATCGGTCCTTCAACATTAATGATCTCCTTGCCAAGCAAATGGTGTAAGCATTTCAATATTCAAAAAGGTGCAGAACTGGAATTAGAAGAACAAGGTTCAGAATTAAAAATTAAAACAGAGAGTAGTAAAACTTCTTCAGAAATAACGATTGACATAAGAGATTTATCTGAAAGAACGAGCAAATACCTCTTAGGAGGAACAAATAGAGTTGGCTATGATATAATAAATATCAAACATAATAAAAATCAAATAGAATACCTTAATAAACTATTCAAAGATATTTATTTAGGTTTCATAATTTCCGAACAATTATCTGAAAATACTGTCTTTAAAAAAATAAGCCAAGAATCAGAAGAAGAACTTGATTCGATATTGAGAAGAGCTTTCCTAGTAACCTTAAATCTATCAGAAATAGTTACAAAAAAAATAAAAGAAAATAAGTTTAATGAACTGAAAGATTCCTTAGCACTGGAACAAACAACTAATCAACTTACAGATCATTGCCACAGATTATTAATTAAGTTCGGATACAAAAATTATACCAAAACTAGTTTTTTGTATATAATTTCTTGGAATTTAGAAAAAATTGCAGACGAATATAAATCAATAATAAACAATCTAAATAATTCAAGAATAAATAAAGATTTAGTAAATTTTTTAGAAGAGATCCATGAAATTTTTCAAGAATATTATAATTTATATTATAACTTCAGCATAGACAAATTAGATGAAAAGATCTCTAAAATTAAAAAATTTAAAGAAAGAATAGACAAATATGAAAATAATTTAAATAAAGATGAAATTTTCCTCTACACTCATATCTTAAAAATAGCTACAAGACTAAGCGATTTCTCATCTTCCTTCTTAGGAGCTAATTTAATGTAATTGATCTTAATCTAAACAAATAATCAAATTCTGCCTGCAAATTACTACGATTCTCTTTTTCAAAAAAAGATAAAGATTGTTCTAAAGAATCAAAAACAAATGGCAATTCCATAGAATCTGTATTTTCAACTATTGAATGTCTTGGAATTATCTGCACAGCCCTTAAACCCAGTTTAGCATAAAAAGACTTAAGACCCTCGTTTTTCAACATTCTTCTTTGAGATTTTCCGAATCCATTCGCATAATATTCAACCAATCCTTCTTTTTCTTTTTGTGAAATATTCGTTAAACATAATAGTCTAGACAGGTCTAAATAAGGATGACAACCGCCTTTAAATTCAAGATCACATCTAAATAAAGAATCCACTATAATACCATAGTTACTTGGACTCGAATCTGTATTTAAAAGTATTAAATCACTTCCGGATTGGAAACCTAAGACGGCATAAACCAAATCCAAAAATTTTTCATCTCCTGTTAAATTTACATATTCATAAGCCCTATCTAAAGTTATTTTTCTTTCATCCATCTTTTCAACTCGAATACCTAAAGAATAAATCAAATGCATATATTCAATAACTTTTTTTAGTTGATTCATGTTTGATAAATCCATCTCAGTTTTATTTAAATACCTCGTAGCCAAAACACTTTCTCCATTATTTTCAAAAACAGTCAAAGGATCAGGAGCTAAAAATTCAGGATGATTTCTAACTTTTTCTGCTAACTTATTTGTTAAATCTAATTCTTTTTCTAAATTTTCTTTATCACCATACTTTAAAACATAATCTAAATATTTACCTTTAATATGTTGAACGATATGTGTAGAATCTAAACTCTCAATTTCAGGCTTTTGATCAGAAATTAAAGAAATTACTTTTCTCCATTGCCCATTAGCATCTTCAAAATTATTCTTAGTTAAAAATTCTGCATACAAACAATTATTCATTAAATTATTTTCTAAAGAAAGAATTTTTTCCCATTGTTTCCTAGCTTCTTTAATCTTACCCAAACCAGAATTCAACAAAGCCAAACTCCTAATAGAGTCCAAATCTCCTTTAGTTTCAAGATTAACCGTAGAGATTACATTCAACGATAAATCAAATGCACTTAAACTCTTAATTTCAATCTTACTAGCCTTATCAAACTCTAAAAATGCTTCTTCATATCTTTTTTCTTTTAATTCTTCACTATTTATAGATTTTAAAAGTAGTCCCCCTAATTTAATATGCTTCATCTTTTTAGTCTTCAAAGAATAAGACCTATCAACAATTTTTCTATAAGCCTTAATTGCCTCTTCTAAATTACCCTTAAATTTATTAGACAAATAATCAATATAATTAGGTAAATTACTTGAAAATCTAGTTAACCCGCCCAAGATATTTGCACCTAAAAATGCAATTCCAGAATAATATGCAGTGCTTAATAAATTCTGATTTAAAGAGACATTATAACTAACTGGTTCTTGTAGATAACCATAAATCCCACCTAAAGCACCAGCAATTAAAGGGTAGTGAGATAAAGATTTTAAAATTCCTAAATTGTTTTTACTTTTAAATTCTTGATTTACAAAACTTAAAATAGAATGCTTAATAAAAAAAGATGAAACAGCAAGTAAATTAATAAAATTAGCTGGTTCATGTGAATGTATAATTGAATGGATAGATTCACTGAGCCCTACATTTTCTAAAATACTTTCAAATTGATTTATTTCAAGCTTTTCAACTAAACCAGCAACCACCAAACCCCCAATTAAAGAAATTTTATTTACTCTGTTTAAAAAATATTCTAAATTACCTTTATCTTTTTTAAATAAATCTTTTTCACCTAAAGATTTTACAGACAAATGTGTTAAATAACCTAATTGCCATACAGGAAAATTAGGATCATTCATTGAAGCAGCTAAATAAGAAAAAGGCAACAAACTAGCAAGAGCTATAGGTATAGAATAATTTGAGATAGATTCAAAATTAAACTTGTCTTTGAACTTTGCATAAGTAAAAGAACCAATAAAATCAAATGTGCCTAATAATAAACCAGTATGATGTGAAAATAATAAATCCCCAACAGAATAAACTGTAAAAGGCCTAAAAGTTTTCAAAGCATTTTCTTTTAAATTTTTACATGTGTCCTTTAATACTGTACCCTCCTTCTTAATATCGTATTTGATTAAACTATCAAACTCAACACCTTTAATCCTCCTTCTTGTAAATTTTTTAGAAAGAGCGTTTAATAAAGAATAATTTGCAATTAACATTACCAAAGAATAAGAAAGTTCATGATTATTCCAAATAATTTCATTTTCGTTCATAATCATTTGTGTTAAAATAGAACCTAAGAATATCCCTGCACAACTATAAAAAGGATTCTTCAAAACAAAATTTTTAACATTACCACCAAATTTACTTAAAAAT
>Ga0209541_10005745_pt1 | contig 21526 bp, 23 predicted proteins | sample RifCSPlowO2_01_FD_184027 | JGI IMG/M metagenome (GOLD analysis project Ga0209541, IMG submission 184027) | Groundwater microbial communities from Rifle, Colorado - Rifle CSP2_plank lowO2_0.1 (SPAdes) (version 2) | ecosystem: Environmental > Aquatic > Deep subsurface > Groundwater | place...
CAAGTCGGCCCGCAAGACCTCTACCCCTGGCGCGGGTTTGCCAGAGGGGACATTTGTCTTGCCTCTGCCTATCAAAATAACTCCCAAGGCAATAACCGCGAGGACAACGACCCCGGCGATAACTATGTTGCGATTGGTACTCTCCATATCAAAGAAATTATACCACGATGAAGAAAAAATATTCAGAAAAGCGTGGTGTGGATAACCCCCACACCTTTCATTTCATTTAAGACTTTCGGGGATTCTTCTTTTCAACTGTCCGAGGGCTTTCCCATCTTTCTTCAACATATATTCTCTTCTTCTCGCGTCATATTTACTAAAACAAGCCTCGTAGTAGCGAAGTTCAAATGGCCGTCTTGCTTTGGTCGAACGACTAAGACCATTATTATGCTCCGAAAGTCTTCGCTTCAGGTCATTGGTTGAGCCAATATATAATTTTTCATCCTTAAGACTTTTTAGTATGTAAACGTAAAACATAATAATCATTATATGACCTGAAGGGATGAAACGAAAGGTGTGGGGGAAAAAGAAAAGACCCCGAATCACAATGTGTGAAACGAGGCCGCTTTGCAAATACAACTTACTGCCTGTTAAGGACCACCCTCAACAGTAAAAAAACAAAGAACTACACCTGCACCCCGCAGAGCTGACTGACGAACACAGGTCAGCTCTGCGGGGGTTGGGGCGGCTTGCGCAAGGCCGCCCCACATCACGGGAGAGGAGCGATGCTCTGCTCAACTCCCGCCGCTCAAAACTGCTCCCGCTGGCGCTGGGGGGGGGCCGTAGTAAAACCGGGCCACTTCTACTACCAACGGCGAATCCGCCGTGGTCGTAGGAGACGTGTTCATTACGTCACGCGCCCCTCCCTCGGCCGTAGTTGGTGTGTGTACCAACAGACCGAGGGCATGTCCCAACACGTGCGACAGTACAACGCGCAACCGCGCGTCCTGGCACACTGGACGGATCGCCATCCGCCCGCGGGACACTAGTCCCTCTTCCCATCCGGAAGGCCCCCCCATTCCGCACATCCCGGGGGGTACCCCCTGTCCAGTCAGGTCAAGTGCGACCTGACCACCAGAGACAACTGGCACAAGCACGAGGCCTGTGCGTCGCCCCCAGGCTGCCGCAATGCTGTCTGCGGCCGGGCCGATGAGTGAGGACGGAACTTCGAACGTCACGGTGGCCCCGACGGGCCACCGCAAAACTTTTCCCCCCGTCAGCGCCATGTTGGCGCTGACATACGTCTTCGCCGCGGCCGAGAGGCCAGCGAGCGAGACGGTTGGGGGGGTGGGAGGGGGGGTGGGAGGGGGGACAACCACCGGAGGTGGCTTCACCTCCGGTGGCGGAGCGGTGGGGTCTCCCCCGCCGCCACATCCCACGGCCCCAATGAGGAGAGCCGTGTACAGCCTTCTTGCGAACTTCACGGCAACCTCCTCCGGGGACTCCCCGGTTTTGGGTAAACTTGCGGTTGTGAGCCCTTCAGACAACTTCCGTTCCGCTAGGTCTTGCCTAGGGGAAATCTCTTCAAAGTCCTCTAAAAAGCTCACAACCGCATACGCAATTTTGAAATCAAAGAACTCTCAATATTCGTACGCTAAGGCAGACTTCGCCAAGCGTATCTTCTGCAAAGCATTGTATCATAAAAACTCAATAAAATCAACCATTTCGCCCCTTCTGTGCATAACCCCACTTGTGTGAGGCAAGGCCTCACACTTACCAAAAGCAATCCTCCCAAAAACCCTTTATATATAGGGATTATTGAAGGGGCCTGCCCTGAACCAAGACTTACTCTGGTTCGGGGTTATCCACACTTGCCGGCTTCAGGGCTTGACGAGAATTTAAAACTTGTTTTGGGAGAAGAAATGATATATACTGGCATTATGTCAGGCATTATTCAATTCACAATCAAAAAAGATGAGGATGGCGTTTATTGTGCCAAGGCAGTTGACCATCCTATTTTTACATTTGGAAAAACATTGCCAGAACTAGAAAATAATATAAGAGAAGCTGCTGCGCTTTACATAGAAGATGCCCCTGAGCAAAGACTCCCCTGGTCTTGAGCAAGGACTCCCCTTGTTCAATTAGACTTGCAGTACGTTTCTACCCTCGGGGGATTGCATTTGAAATACACTTATGGTATTATCTCTTTGTAAGAGTCCTGCAGAAACAGGGCTTTTCTTTTTTAGAAAAATAATGAACGAAGTGAATATATTTTTCTTAACCCTGTTCAATGATTTCAAATCAGGTAAAAAAGTTTTATTACATATATGTCTTAAAGTCCGAGAAGGATAAGAACTTATATGTCGGATATACCGAAGATTTGAAATCCTGATTTGAGCAACATTCAAGGGGACAGGTTGATTCAATAAAAAATAGAAGGCCGCTTGAACTTATTTATTCTGAAGCGTGCTTAGATAAACGTGACGCAATGCATCGTGAAAAGTATCTGAAGACACATTATGGTAAACAGGTCTTGCGCAAACGGCTCAAATCGTATTTAACAGGGTAGTGATTTGTTTATAAATTAACGAACGGAGTGAGTATAATTTTGTTAACCCCAGTTAAATAGCTTTTGCAAAACAAAAGCTAAAATCCAAAGGATTTTATTTAACGGGGTAACGATTTATGTATTCGCGAAGCTCATCATAAATCAGTTATGTTAGACCTCAAAACATTCAAATCCGCGCTGGAACAGCTGGAGGAGGAGCGCAAAATTCCGAAAGAAAAAATCATCGACGCCATCGAGCAAGCTATGGCCGCCGCCTACAAAAAGGACTACGGCAAGAAGGGGCAGATTATCCGCGCCAAGCTGGACCTGGAGACCGGCAAGACGGAATTCTTTAAAATAAAAATAGTGGTGGACGAGAGCATTGCCCGAGTGGAAGAAGATGAAAATGAAAATGTTGGAACCGACAAGGAAGAATATCTGCGCAAAGACGCCGAGGACGAGCGGGTACGCTTCAACCCCGAACACCACATTATGCTGGAAGACGCCCGGAAGATAAAAAAGAACGTGGAGCTCAATGACGAAATCGTCTTCCCTCTGGACAGCAAAGACGACTACGGCCGCATCGCCGCGCAGACCGCCAAGCAGGTCATCGTCCAGAAAATCCGGGAAGCGGAGCGCACTTCCATCATAGACGAATACGGCGGCAAGGAGGGCGAAATAATTTCCGGCATCGTCCAGAAGGTGGAGCGGGGTAACGTTTACATTGACTTTGCCCGCGCGACTGGCGTCCTGGAGGCCGTGGAGCAGATACCCGGCGAGTACTTGGAGCGGGGGCAGAGAGTGCGCGCGTATTTATATTCGGTGGAAGACACTCCGCGGGGCATCAATCTGCGCCTCTCCCGCACTCATCCCAAGTTTATTGAAAAGCTCTTTGCGGTGGAAGCGCCGGAGGTAGAAAGTGGCGTCGTAGAAATAAAATCCATCGCCCGGGAAGCCGGCGCGAGAAGCAAAATCGCCGTCCAGTCCAAAGACGAGAGCATTGACCCGGTTGGCTCCTGCGTCGGGCAAAAGGGCACGCGGGTCAACACCATCACCGCGGAGCTCGGTGGCGAAAAAATTGATATAATCCCCTGGTCGGACAATCCGGCGACCTTCGTCGGGAACGCTCTCTCCCCGGCTAAGGCGCTCTCCATAAAAATTGACGAGGCGGAACACAAGGCCCTAGTGGAAGTGGCGGAAGACCAGCTGTCCCTGGCCATCGGCAAGGGTGGGCAGAATGTCCGTTTGGCGGCTAAACTGACCGGCTGGCGAATAGACATCAAGGGCGACAAGGCCGGCACAGAGCCGGAGGAGGAAAAAAAAGAGGAGAAAGATTAAAAATTAATAATTAAAAATTAGTTATGGATAAATTTTTATGGTTTGCGCTTATAAGTTCCGCGATTTCCATTCTTTATGGATTGTTTCTGGCCAGAAATATTCTTAAACACAGCGCCGGAGATGAAAAAATGCAAAAGATAGCGGAGGCTATCCGCGAGGGTGCCAAGGCGTATCTCAACCGCCAGTACAAAACCATTGCCTGGATAGCGACCGGCTTGTTCCTGTTGCTCGGACTTCTGCCCAAGCTCGGCTGGACTATCGCTTTGGGATTTATTTTCGGCGCAATCTTGTCCGCTCTGGCCGGTTATATCGGCATGAATGTTTCCGTGCGCGCCAATTCCCGCACGGCGGAAGCGGCTAAAACAGGTTTGCGGGAGGCTTTGGCTCTGGCCGTCAACGGCGGCTCGGTTACCGGACTAATGGTGGTGGGACTGGCGCTCCTCGGCATTACTCTTTTTTATATTTTCACCGGCGACGTCGCCTCACTCATCGGCTTCGGCTTCGGCGGCTCTTTAATATCCGTATTCGCCCGGCTCGGCGGAGGCATTTTCACCAAAGCGGCGGATGTGGGCGCGGACCTGGTGGGCAAAATTGAAGCCGGTATTCCGGAAGACGACCCGAGAAATCCCGCGGTAATAGCCGACAATGTCGGCGATAATGTCGGTGACTGCGCCGGCATGGCCGCCGACCTTTTTGAAACTTATGCCGTTACTTCCATCGCCGCTATGCTCTTGGGGTCGCTAATCTTCCCGGGGAACCCAAACGCTCTCGTCTTCCCTCTCGTCCTAGGAGGTCTCGCGGCTCTGGCTTCCATCGTTGGCACCTGGTTTGTGCGCCTAGGTAAATCTCAAAACATTATGCATGCCCTCTACAAAGGCCTCGCCGGGACAGCGGTAATTTCCGCCATTCTTTTTTATCCTCTAACTAAAATGTTAATGGCGGAAAATGGGCTATACAGCACGGCTAATCTATTTTTCGCCTCTCTGGTGGGGCTCGTGGTCACCGCGCTTCTAGTGGTCATCACCGAGTACTTCACTTCCGCAAGCTACGCGCCCGTCAAATCCATCGCGAAAGCTAGCGTTTCCGGTCACGGCACCAATATCATCCAGGGACTGGCAGTTTCTATGAAATCCACCGCAGCCCCGGTTATCGTCATCACTTTGGGCATTCTTTTTTCTTACTATTTCGCAGGGCTTTACGGCATAGCCATCGCCGCCATGGCCATGCTCTCTATGGCGGGCATCGTGGTGGCCATTGATTCTTACGGACCGATTACCGACAATGCCGGCGGCATCGCGGAAATGTCCGGCTTGGACCCCAAAGTCAGAAAAATAACCGACGCCCTAGACGCGGTGGGCAACACCACCAAGGCGGTGACTAAGGGTTACGCCATCGGTTCGGCGGGGCTGGCCGCGCTGGTCCTTTTCGCTTCTTACACCCAGGAATTTCAGCGCTCGGGCGTAAATTTGAATTTTACCTTGGAAGACCCGATGGTCATCGCCGGACTTTTTTTGGGCGGACTCCTGCCGTATTATTTCGGCGCGCTGTCTATGAGCGCTGTCGGCAAAACCGCTGGCAAAGTGGTGGAAGAAGTGCGCCGGCAATTCCGAGAAATAAAAGGCATAATGGACGGCTCCGGCAAGCCGGAATATGGCACCTGTGTGGATATCGTCACCCGAAGCGCCATAAGGCAAATGCTCGCGCCGGCTTTGATACCAATCCTCGCACCGATTCTCGTTGGATTCATCTTGGGACCCATTGCCTTGGGTGGCATGCTGGTCGGCTCCATTATTACCGGTCTCTTTGTGGCTATCTCTATGACCTCGGGTGGCGGCGCCTGGGACAATGCCAAAAAGTATATTGAGGGAGGCGAATACGGCGGCAAAGGTAGCGAAGCGCACAAAGCATCCATCACTGGCGATACTGTCGGCGACCCGTATAAAGACACGGCGGGCCCGGCCATAAACCCGATGATTAAAATCCTAAATATCGTTGCCTTGCTTCTGGTTGCTTTCTTGATATAATAATTAAGTGGGGCTTTTGCCCCGGATTATAAATTTACTTATAAAATATATGAAATACTTAGGATTATTGATTGTTTTTGCGTTTATTTTTGCGCCAGCAATGATGCAGGCGCAAAACGCCGTGCCAAGACCGGAAAGAACAGAGGCTATGCCTCCAAATGTTAGAGCTAGAAGCATTGCGCCAATGCCTCCCAAGACGGCGGAGGAAAAATTAAGAATAAGAAAAGAAGAACAGGAAAAAATGGAGGCTCTTAAGGAAAGACGGGCTGAAAATCGAGAAGAGACGAAAGAAAAGCGGGCAGAAAATAAGGAGGAAATAAGGGAAGAAATGAAGGAAAAGCGAACGGAGCTCCGAGATGAAATGCAGGAAGTTAGAGCGGAAAGGATAAAAAAGGCCCGCGTGCTGGTGGCTACCGGTTTCTTTCAGAGAGTGGGGAATCTCTCTCAAATCGCCGAGAGAATTGAGACCAGAATTGAGAAACTGCAAACTGCTGGAGTGGACACAGCCATGGCGGAAGAACTGCTGGCTAAAGCAAGAACAAGCCTCTCCGAAGCCAAAAGCGCCGCGGATTCTCTTAAGCCCTTGGCGGAAAGCGACGGAACTTTGGAGGAAATAAAAAATCAAATTAATGCGGTAAAAACTTCGCTCAAAGAAGCCGGTGGCTACTTAAGCCAAGCGGTGCAGAATCTTAAGGCCAAAACGGAAGCAAAAACCGAGGTCGAGGTTGATGCCGACACAACTACTCCATAATATTAATATTCCATCGGCAATATATAATTTTTAAATATCTATGGAAGGAGAAACAAACAAAAAACCAAACGGAGCTCTCTGGGGCGCAATTATTGTCATCCTGATAATAATTGTCGGGGGATTTTTCCTGATAAGAGGGAAAGTCAATCAAATCAAAGAAGAAGACGCCGCTGAAGATCTGGCGATAGAACAGATAATCAATGAGGCAAATGTCCTCTCTAGTTCGGATGAATTTGAGGACATTGAAGCTGACCTCTTGAAAAACAGCGACTTGGATGTCCTGGACGCGAATCTGGAATAGCAGTGAAGGTAAAAATAAATAAATTACCTAAAAGTATTGTCGAGATCGAAGGAGAACTGGAGGCTCCGGCTTTTGAGGCGTATTTCGCCCCGGCGCTCCAGCGTCTGGGAGGCAATCTGGAAATTCCCGGCTTCCGCAAGGGCAAGGCGCCGGAGGCGGTGCTCCTCTCTAAAATCCCGGAGATAAAAATCCTGGAAGAAATGGCGGGGCTCGCGCTTAACGAGCATTATCCCAAAATACTGGTGGCGGAAAAAATAGACGCCATCGGAGCGCCGGAGATAACGCTCACCAAACTGGCCCGTGGCAATCCTCTTGGTTTTAAAATAAAAACAGCTGTCCTGCCGGAGGTAGAATTACCGGATTACAAAAAAATAGCCGGGGAGATAAGGTCGGACCTTGAGAATGCAAAAAGGTCCAACCTTGAAGTGACGGACGAAGATGTGGAAAATACGATTATGGACATCCGCAAATCCCGGGCGCCCAAGGTGCACATAACCCACCCCCTTACCCCCTCCCCAAAGGAGGGGGGTGTTAATAATGATTCCCTCTCCTTGGGAGAGGGTCAGGGAGAGGCGAAAGAAGAACTGCCGGAATTGAATGATGAATTTGCCCGTTCTCTGGGACCGTTCCAAGATGTGGCCGATTTTAAAGCCAAGCTGAAAGAAAATATAAAACTGGAAAAAGAAATAGGGCGAAAAGAAAAAACCAGGCTGGAGATCGCAGAAAAAATAATCAATGAGACCAAAATCGATCTGCCGGAAATATTAATTGACGCGGAAGTTCAAAAAATTTTATATCAAATGGAATCAGACATCGCTCGAATGGGCCTGAAATTCGAAGAATATCTAAAGCACATCAATAAAAACATCGAGGATTTAAAGAAAGAATTTCAGAAAGACGGCGAAAAGAAAGCCAAACTTGCTCTAATTTTAAATAGGATCGCGGCGGAAGAAAAAATCACCGCGCCGGCGGAAGAAGTGGCGCAAGAGGTCGCCCATATATTGGAGCATTACAAAGATGCCGACCCGGAGCGGGCGCGAATGCATGCAGAAAATGTCCTCACCAATGAAAAAATCTTCCAGTTTCTAGAGAGCCAATAACCCCAACTCGTCAACCTGCCAGGTTGACGACTCGTTATGATTTTAGACCATTTATACACAGCTTTTAATTTTAGAAATCGCCAAGAAAGCGATATTACTTTAGAAAATATAGAGACAAAATTTAATAAAAAATTTTACTATCAGCCAAACTCCTCCGGGCTTTGCTGTTTTGTTTCTGGTTGGGGAGAAAATTTGGCCCACACTAAAAAAATTCGAGCCTTGTTTTGGAAGAAAGGGTATTCTTTTGCAGAATATCAGCTGCCATTGGAAATACTTTCCGCAAACCATCAAAGAACATTAGAATTTTTCAAAACTATAAGAGATATAATTAAAAAAGATATATTTGAACATTCTGTTCGTAACCAATTCTCTCGAATCGAGCTTATGGGAGTAAGTTTAGGTGCAGTGATGGCCTGTCTGGTAGCCAACAATAACAATTTAATAAATAAATTATACCTATTAGTGCCCGGCAATTCTTTAGCGGAATCTCTGTGGTTGGGTATACGCACTCAGAATTTAAAAAAGGAATTTGAAAAACAAGGCATAAACCTAGAGCAATTGGAAAATTATTGGCACGACTTAGCGCCGCAAAATAATCTCAACTTTCCACAATCGCAAATTTGTTTAGTATTATCTCAAGCTGACGGGATAATCCCCTTTTCTTGTGGCCAGAAATTAGTAGAGTCTATGCAACAAACCGGGCTGAGGCCTGAAGTAAAAATTAATAGATTTTTTGGACACTACGGCACGATGGCAGCAATCTACTTATTCCCTAATCGATTCCTAGAACTCGTCAACCTGCCAGGTTGACGAGTTGGTCGAAAGGTCTAATAGTTCTTCTTGGTAAGTTTCTGGGCCAACATCGAATTTCCTATAGAATAAATCTTTGTTGATAATTATACTTCTCTTCCCTTCTCCAAAATAATCTTTAAAACTGGACCACTCGTAGGTTTTTAGAAAATTAAGTGCTTTTTTATTATCACGCAATAAAATATTTTTCCGATCAGAAAAAATTAAACTAAGAGGATTGATGTCTACATAGAAAGGTATATATAAATATTGTTTTTGATTAGAAACAGGAATAATTTTTGCGCTATTTTGAAACAAATAACCACTCCGGTCTCCATTTTTAATATTAAAATATTTAGTATAGGCATTGCCTAAACGTTTAACAAATTCTACTATACCGCCGTCCACTTGCTCATAAAGCAAAAGGTGATAATGGTTCGGCAACAAACTCCATTTAAAAACTTCGACTAATTTATTTTGCTCAAAAGCATCATCAGTTTCGAAAATTTTCTTTTCCGTTCTTATCTTACCCGGCTGATTGTTCAAAAAAAATAAATTCTCGACAAATCTCTCATAGTCTTTTTTGTCTTGAAAAATTTTGCGTTTCTCAATGCCTCGATTACAAACATGGGCTATATCTCCAACCATCTTTGTATTATATAAATTAACCAGACTACCCGTCAACCTCAACCTGCCAGGTTGACGGGTTAGTAAAGGTCAAGAGCGTAAAGGAGAAGGGCCATGCGGACATAGAGGCCGTTCTTGGCCTGGCGGAAATAGCCGGCACGAGGGTCTGCGTCCACCTTGGGGTCAATTTCAAAAACGCGGGGCATAACGTGAAGAATCAGAGAATCTTTTTTCATCCGAGCGAGAGTATTTTGGTCCACAAAAAATGATTTCTTGAGTTTCTCGTATTCCGCCTCATCCTGAAATCTCTCTTTGAAAACTCGTCCGACATACAAGACATCAATTTCCGGCAAAATAGAATCGATCTGCGGCAATTCTTTGAATTTAATTCCGGCGGCGGCTAACCGGTCTTTATAAACTTGAGGCAGAGCCAATTCTGTCGGGCCGATGAAATAAATTTCTAAATTTTTAAAGAGACAAAATAAGGGAATTAAGGAGTGGGCGTTGCGCTGATAGCGTAAGTCGGACATGAAGGCTATTTTAAGCCCGTCAATCTTGCCTAATTCTTTTTGGATGGAATACAAATCGTAAAGCGCTTGGGTCGGATGTTCGTTGGAACCATCGCCCGCATTAATGACTGGCACGCGGGAAACATCTGCGGCTCTTGCTGCAGCGCCATTCTCCGGGTGCCGTAAAACTATAATATCGCTATAGCCCCCGATTACTTTAATGGCATCCTCCAGGCTTTCACCTTTGGAAGCCGAAGAGGTTTTGGGGTCGGCCACCGAGATAACTCCGCCGCCCAGTTTAAGAGCCCCGGATTCAAAAGACAATCGGGTTCGAGTGCTAGTTTCATAAAACACCGTGGCCACAATCTTGCCGCTAAGTAATTTAGGCGCCTGGCCCTCGGCATCCGCCTCTTCTAGTTCTCGAGCCCGCTTAAATATCTTTTCCAGAATATTTTCGTCGGCAAATTGTTCTCCGTTTAGTATGTGGACCATATAATTTTAATTAAAATATTCCTTGTAAGATTTTATCTCCAGGTCTTCTATTTTATAGCGGGCCAGCGCTTTGATAAAAGCCCGGGCTAAATGTAAATCCGTAAATAAAGGAATCTGGTTGTCCACCGCGGCTCTCCTGATGCGAAAACCGTCGGTAACAATAGACCGCCTCGCATTCTCACTCCCCTTGCCGTCCATTGTGCTTAAGTTTACTACAAATCCGACTTGTTTGCTCTCAATTATATTGAGAGCATTGGGCGACTCTTGATACGCCTTGCGCACGATTATACAATCTATATTTTCACGTTTCAAGAAGATAGCCGTGGTGTCGGTGGCAAAAATCTTGTAGCCCAAGTCGTCTAGGCTTTTGGCCGTTTCTAAGAACTTTGCCTTGTTGACCACTCCGCCCAGAGAAAGCAGTACGGTTTTCTTCTTGAAGTCGAATCTATTAGCGCTTAGCACCGATTTAAGGAGAGCCTCATCATAATTTCGGCCGAAACAGGCGACCTCCCCGGTGGACGCCATTTCCACTCGAAGTATCGGGTCGGCGCCGGAGAGACGAGCGAAAGAAAATTGCGGAGATTTCACCACCACTCCTTTGGGGTATGGGAATTTGTATTTCCGCCCGGCGCGAAGAAAGCTGTCCACGGCAATCTCCGGCAAATTGGCATCCATTGCCTTAGAGAGTAGGGGGAAAGTCCTTGAGGCCCGCAGGTTAACTTCTATTACGAATGGTTGATTGTTCTTGACCAAGAACTGGATATTGAAGGGTCCGGTCACGCTAAGCTCTTTGGAAATTTTGGCCGCAATTTCTCGAATCTGAAATTCTGTAGAAGCGTAAACTCGCTGGGTTGGATACACAATGGTGGCATCCCCGGAATGAACTCCGGCATTTTCCACATGCTCGGATATTCCGAACACCAAGAGCTCGCCTGCCTGCGCCACCGCGTCAAATTCGAGTTCTTTGGCATTTTCAATATACTTAGAAATAATTACGGGATATTCGGGTGAGAGCACCGCGGCGCGAGTTATAAAATTTTCCAGTTGCTCTTTGTTGTAACACACGCTCATCGCCGATCCAGAAAGAACGTAAGAAGGACGCACCAATACGGGATAGCCCTCCTTCTCCGCAAATTTATCGGCTTCCGCCATGCTGGTGAAACTCTGCCATTCGGGCTGAAGAACTCCGAGTTTGTCGAGCATGGCCGAGAAAAGATTGCGATCTTCGGCGCGATGTATGTTCTCCGCCGTCGTTCCTAAAATATTGAAGCCTTCACGAGAGAGCTTCTGAGCCAAGTTGTTGGGTCTCTGCCCGCCGACAGAAATAATCAGTCCGTAGACAGACTCGAACTCCACGATATCGGCAACGGTTTCAAACGAGATATTCTCGAAATAGAGCCGGTCGGACATGTCGTAATCGGTCGAAACTGTCTCCGGGTTGCAGTTTATTATGATGGACTTAAACCCATGCCGCGAAAGATGAAGAGCGGTATATACCGAGGACCAGTCGAACTCCACCGAAGAGCCGATATGGTACGGGCCACTCCCCAGAACCGCCACCCCTTTCTTGCCCAGGGGTTTGACATCGTGGTGATGGCCATGATAGGTCAGGTATAAATAATTGGTTTGAGCCGGCACTTCCCCCGCCAAACTGTCTATGGAGAACACACTGGGCAAAATTTTCAATTTCTTCCGCAGTTTGCGTATCTGGAATTCGGTTTTCCCGCAAATACTGCCTATTTTTTTATCGGAAAAGCCGGCCTGTTTCATTTCTAACATCTTTTCTTTGCCTAAAACCGGATTTCGAATGAATTTCTTTTCTATTTCCACTATATTTTGAATCCTATACAAAAACCACGGATCAATCCCGGTAATTTTATAAATCTCTTCAGGACTCATACCATCGGCCAAACCTCGAGCTACTGCGAAAAGGCGTTTAGGAGTGGGGATAGAAATGAATTTTTTCAAATCAACCCCTGGCCAGCCATTATCGGTAATGCTCTCCGAGCTCCCTTGCATGCGCACCGCCTTCTGTAGCGCCTCTTCGAAACTTCGGCCGATGGCCATGACTTCACCCACGGACTTCATGGCGCTGCCTATGTGTTCCTCCGCTCCTTTAAATTTTTCCAAGTCCCACCTCGGCATTTTGACGACCATATAGTCCAGCGCCGGCTCAAAGAAACTCTGGGTGACTCTCGTAATTTTATTTTCTATTTGCAAGAGACTTTTGCCTAAGGCAAGCTTGCCAGCCACATATGCCAGGGGATACCCGGTCGCCTTGGAAGCTAGAGCGCTGGAGCGGGACAACCGCGCATTTACTTCTATCACGAAATAATCCAGTTCATCCCGTCCAAATGGGCGGAGCGAGCTGGCCTTGGGTTTTGGGTTTAATGCGAACTGGACATTGCATTCGCCGATTATCCCCAAACTCTCTACGATTTTTAGACTGGCTTTTCTTAACTCTTGATATTCCGTATTGGTAAGAGTCTGGCTGGGAGCCACCACGATGGAATCCCCGGTGTGGATGCCCAGAGGGTCGAGGTTCTCCATGTTGCAGACAGCGACAGAATTGTTATATTGGTCACGTACCACTTCATACTCGATTTCTTTGAAATGATGCAAGTATTTCTCTATCAAAACCTGCGGCGAAACGGCCAGAGCTTTTTTTACTATTTCTGAAAGCTCTTTTTGATTTTTCACCACCCCGGAATGCTGACCGCCTAAGGCAAAGGCCGCCCGGACCATGAGGGGGAAGCCCAAATCCTTGGCCACTTTTTTGGCTTCACTGAGGCTGGTCGCCGCGCCGGACGGCGGTACTGGAATGCCGATTTTCTTCAAGTGCGAAGCGAATTTCTCTCGGTCTTCGGTAAGGAGAATTGAGGAAAGCGGACTGCCTAAAACTTTGACATTGTATTTTTTGAGCACTCCTTTTTCAGCCAAGCGAAGACCGCAATTAAGGGCCGTCTGGCCACCGAAAGAAAGCAGAATGCCGTCCGGCCGTTCTTTTTTTATCACCTTTTCCACAAAATATTCCTGGAGCGGCAGAAAATAAACTTCGTCCGCGAGGTCTGGGGAAGTCTGGAAAGTGGCAATGTTGGGATTTATTAAAATAGTTTTTATTTTTTCTTCCTGCAGGGCTTTTATGGCCTGACTACCGCTGTAATCAAACTCCCCGGCTTGGCCGATTTGCAGGGCGCCAGACCCCAAGATAAGGATTTTTTTTAATTTTGATTTCATAAAATTTTTACCCCCTCCTTACTCCTCCCCCTATGTAGGGGGAGGCTGGGTGGGGGTATCCCTGCACATTTGAAGAAATAATCAAATATCCAATCGGTATCCATGGGGCCGGGAGAACTTTCCGGATGAAACTGGACGGACATAAGGGGCAGAGTCTCGTGGATTATGCCTTCATTGGTGTGGTCATTCGCGTTATAAAACCATTCTCGGAACCCCTTTGGAATTTTCTTTACCGCGAAGCCGTGATTTTGGGTAGTGAGAAATCCCCGGCCACTTTTGCTCTCCACGGCGGGCTGGTTCTGGCTTCTGTGGCCAAACTTGAGCTTGTAAGTGGTGCCACCCTGGGCTAGCGCCAAAATCTGATTGCCCAGGCAAATGCCCAGAGTCGGAATTTTTTTGGCAATAATTTTTTTGACGTTCCGGATAGTGGCGGCGGCTTTCTTGGGGTCGCCCGGACCATTGGAAATAATCACCGCCAGGAAAGGAAAAGGCAGACGAGTAACGTCGGTATCCCAGGGCACTACCGCAACCCGGAGCCCGCGCGCCGCCAAACGGCGGACGATATTCAATTTAGCCCCGCAATCAATTAAGATTACCGTCGGGCCGGCGGTACCATACATTTGTATTTTTTTAGCGGAAACTTGAGCCACTAGATTGGCCCGATTTGGGTTATAAAAAGGAATATTTTCTCGGCCGAACACGATTTTGCCGAGCATAACTCCTTGCTCCCGGAGCTTTTGAGTTATTTCTCTGGTATCTTTGACTTCCAAGAGGGGCACGCCGGATTGCCGGAGCCAGGCGCCCAAGGTCATTTTGGAAGTGTGATGTGAGGGCGTATCAATGTAGTTGGCAACTATCAATCCAGCCACCTGAACTTTTTTTGATTCCAGCTCCGCCTCGGCGGGGACTCCGTAATTGCCGATAAGGGGATAAGTCAGGACTAAAATCTGGCCGGCAAAGGAGGGGTCGGTCAAAGCCTCGGGATAACCCGCCATGCCGGTGGCAAAGACCACTTCTCCCGCCACGGATTTATCAGCCCCGAAGCTTAAGGCCTCGTATTCGCTTCCGTCTTTCAACATTAATTTTATCTTTTTATCTTTCATCTTTTTTTACCTCACCTTTAATTATGGTCATAACACCCCTACCCGGAAAAACCACGCCCTCAAACGGAGACCAGCCGCATTTCGTTTTTAAAATATTTTTTGTAATTTTGATAGGCTTTTCCATGCTCAGTATCGTAAGTGACCCTATATATCCTTCTTCAATCTTTCCATATTTTCCTGATATAAAATTATTCAAAAAATTTGCGGGATTTTGCGAACAAACCCTCGCTATATCTTCTGCTGTAAAATTATGCTCATGCATCAGCCAAGTTGTGAATGGCCCATAGGTATCTAGGTGTGGCAGGCCGGAGATGCCTTTTTCCTTCTCCTCCTTGGTATGAGGGGCGTGATCGGTAGCTAAATAATCAATTTCTCCGTTTTTCAAAAACTCAATTATTTTCAATCGGTCCACCCGGCGACGCAGGGGTGGATTCATTTGGAAAATTTTTCTATTGCCTTCATTCAGCATTTCCATATCAAAATATAAATGATGAGGTGTTATTTCCAAAGTTACGTTAACGCCCAGCTTTTTCGCCTTTATTATTTTTTCTAATCCCTCCAAAGTGGAAACATGACAAATTTTACCAGAGAGATTGTACTTTTGTATTAGCTCCAGGGCAAAATCTATTGCGGAAATTTCCGCCTCCGGAGGCCGCTGCAATTCATGCGCGGGTTCGTTTTTGTGTTTTTCTAAAATTTCCGGGTCTTCGCAATGGAAACTGACATACTGCCCCCGATACTTTGCAAGTACTGTTTCCAATTCTGGTAGAGAATTGAAAAATAAATCGCCCACCGAACGCCCAAAAAAAACTTTGTACGGTGCCCGGAAGGACAAGGGTTTGGTATTAGGACCAATGCCGGCGTATAACACTACTTCAACCGGACATTTCTTAGTCAGTTCTTTTTTCTTTTCGTAACTCGCATCATCTATGGGCGGTATAGGATTATTCGGCATCTCAGCAAATGCCACCACTCCGCCATTTATTGCCGCTTCCCCCGCCGTAGTGAAATCTTCTTTGTAATCTTGAGTGTGACTTGTGTCCTCTCTCGCATGCACATGCAAATCAATGAATCCGGGGAATATTAATTCATTTTTGAAAAGAATATCAGCAACTCCTGTCGGTTCAGAAACTTTTGTGATTAATCCAGTTACTTGGTCGATTTCAATTCGGCTCCGTTTTAACTCTGCACTATTTACTATTGTGCCTTCTATACTAAGCATAATATTTTTGACAAAAAAATAGCCCCTTGGAAGGGACTTGGGGCAAATGACATATAATATGTGCGCGAGGTGTTCTTCTTATTCTTCTTGAAAATTATTTCGCGCATTGGGCATAATGGTAGCACAGGCTTGAAAAAGTTGCAAATTCATATATTATATAAAGATATGCTGATACCCACAGTAATAGAAAAATCGCAATTCGGGGAGCGGGCTTACGACATATACTCGCGGCTTCTGCGGGAGCGCATTATATTTTTGGGTGGGCCGATAGATGACCATACAGCCAATATTATTATCGCTCAACTTCTTTTCCTAGAATCCGAAGACGCCAAGAAGGATATTTATCTTTATGTAAACTCCCCTGGCGGATCGGTCACTTCTACTATGGCTATCGTGGACACTATGAACCATGTCCGGCCGGACATCTCTACCTTTTGCGTCGGCCTGGCCGCTTCCGGCGGAGCAATTATTTTGTCCGCGGGCAAAAAAGGCAAGCGTTATATCTTGCCCAATGCGGAAGTGATGATTCACCAGCCAATGGGCGGAGTGGAAGGCCAAGCGTCAGACATCGCCATCACCGCGAAACATATTTTAAAAACGAGAGATAATCTAAATAAACTTTTGGCAAAGAATACCGGCAAGACTTTAGCTCAGATAGAGAAAGATGTGGAAAGAGACTTCTTTATGGATGCCGAAGAGGCGAAAAAATACGGAATTATTGACGACATAGTCACTAAATCTAAAACCCTAGCCACTAAGACTGACTAAACTTAAGATGGGAGAATTCTCTAAAGAATTTTATAAAAAGGGAAACGAGGATTTCAGAAAAAGATTTGCTAGTTTAGATATAACTCCAGGAGAAGCTGATCAAATGAAAAATTGGCGAGGCAGGGAGGGTGTTTTAAATTATCTTCTTCTTGGAGAAAATGACTTGAAAAATGGTAAAACTTTAGATATTGGCTCTGGAACGGGCCAGTTAGCTATAGATTTAGCTGGACAAGCAGAAATCGTTTCCTATGATCCTCTTTCTGCTCCTTTGATTCTTCTGGGTACGAATAAACCAAAATTATCCGAGGAAATTGCCAGAAAAAATGCGGTAAGGGGTATTGCGCAAGTATTACCATTCAAAGACAATACTTTTGAACGTGTCATTTCTTTATACAGTGTTCCTCGTTATTTTTCTACCGCAGAAAAAGCTACTGAATTTATACGAGAAATTTTGAGAGTACTAAAAATGGGAGGAGAAATAAGATTATATCCCTTGATAATTAACTCAGAAGAAGTCTCAAGCCTTTCTCCACTAAGCGATTATATAAAGTGGCCAATGCGATTACGAGATAGGTTTTTGCCGCTTTTAGAACAGGAGATAGCAAAAGATGAAAAACATAAGTATACAATAAATGAAATCGTGCCTGACCCAGAATTTCCTAATCAGGTTTTAGTTGTTGTAAAAAAGATTAATTGGATAAACCCTATCCCCTAGACAGACTAAGGCTTATTTGTTATATTAAATATGTTAATTTTTAAAAATTTATTTTCTTGGTTTATAGGAATATCCCATATATTATGAAGCGCTTCTATGACAATCTGGCACTGTTCAGCAGATTAAATGCAACATCAAGTTTCTTAAGAGAAGAAAACCTAGGAATATAATGGCCTGTTCTTATAAGCTGGGTATGGGCTTATGAGCTTAACAACAATAATATTAGTCGGAGCCGCAGTGCTCCTTTTGGGCGCGGGTATCGGTTACTATCTGCGAGTTATCGTCGCCTTGGGCAAGAGACGCTCTATTGAAATTGACATCAAGCAGATGATGGTGGCGGCCCGGGAAGAGGCGCAAAAAATATCGGATGAAGCCAAAAAAGCTTCCGAAGAAAAACTAGCGACGCTTAAGGAAGAAGAAAAAAAGAAAGAGCAGGAATTTAAAGAAACGGAAAAAAGACTGATAAAAAAAGATGAATTTTTGGACGCGCGGCAAATGGAAGTTAACAAGGAGGCGGAGGACATAAAGCTAAAGGTGGAAGAGATAAAAAAGATCCAGGAAAAAATCCTCCGGGTGGAAGAAGAAAAAGGAATGGAGCTAGAACGGGTGGCGAATCTATCCGCGGAAGAAGCCAAGGCGGAGCTCCTGCGGGATATAGAGAAAAAATACGAGGAGGACCTGGTGATTAGAATCCAAAAGCTGGAAAGCGCCAACGAAGAAAAATTGGACCGCCGGGCCAAGGATATTTTGGCCACTTCCATCCAGCGACTGGCCTCCTCCACCGCCTCGGAGCTGATGACCACGGTGGTTTCCATCCCCAACAACGAAATCAAGGGCAAAATCATCGGTAAAGAAGGTCGCAACATCCGGGCTTTTGAGCGCGCTGCCGGCGTGGAGCTTATCGTGGACGACACTCCCGGCTCCATCATCATCTCTTCCTTTGACCCGGTCCGACGGCAAGTGGCGCGACTAGCCCTGGAGAACCTGATTCTGGACGGCCGGATTCAGCCGGCGAAAATAGAGGAACTGGTGGAAAAAGCCAAGGAAGAAATAAACAAAATAATAAAGGAGAAGGGCGAGCAGGCGGTGTACGAATGCGGGATATTCAATTTTGACCCCCGGATTGTCGCCATTATCGGCCGGCTATACTTCCGCACCAGCTACGGCCAGAACGTGCTCCAGCACTCCATTGAGATGGCGCACATCGCCGGCATGATAGCGGAAGAGTTGGGGGCGGATGTTGCCATCGCTAAAGCCGGCGCCCTGGTCCACGACATCGGCAAGGCCTTGGACCACGAAGTGCAGGGCACGCACGTAGAGATAGGAATCCGCATCCTTCAGAAATTCGGCGCAGATGAGCGGATTATCACCGCCATGAAATCCCACCACGAAGACTACCCTTATGAAACCATAGAGGCCATCATCGTCCAGACTGCCGATGCCATCTCTGGCGGGCGGCCGGGCGCCAGACGGGATTCGGTGGAAAATTATCTAAAGAGACTGCAGGAGTTGGAAACTCTGGTTAACTCCTTCCCCGCCGTGGAAAAATCCTACGCCCTGCAGGCCGGACGGGAAATTCGCATATTTGTCACACCGGAGAAAATTACTGATGCCGAAGCCAAGCTCATGGCCCGGGATATCGCCATTAAGATAGAACAGGAGCTTAAATATCCGGGAGAAATCAAGGTAACGCTCATTCGAGAGACACGGGTTATAGAATATGCGAGATAGTTGCGTTAAAATATCCTTAATATATAATGATTAGGTAGTAATTATATAGGTAAAAATGGTCGAAATATTAAAAAGTAGACTTTAATTCATATGAATAAACAAGCATTAGTGGAGTGGGTACACGGAAAGCTCGGTGGTACCAAAGTCCAGGCAGAGGAAATAGTGGATGGCCTGTTTGAGGCCATCGTCAATACCCTCAAAAAAGGAGACGAGGTTTCCGTCGCCGGCTTCGGCATCTTTTCGGTCAAGCAGAGAGCGGCCCGCATGGCCCGGAACCCCAAGACCGGAGAATCCGTAAAAGTAGCCGCTACCAGAGTTCCTAAATTCCGCGCCGCAAAGGCTCTGAAAGATGCAGTGAAATAAATTCCTGTCCCGCATTTCTGCGGGATTCTCTCGAGAGAAATCATAGGAAACATAAAAACGCCCCTGAGGGCGTTTTTATGTTTATTCTACTTTCTAGTATTTCCTAATCACTGCTTTGACTATGCCCACCACATTCAGGGAATGTTCCGGGTATATAGGCTGGCAGTTGGCATTTGCTGGCTCAAGCCATTTTTTGCCTCCTTTTTCTCTTAAATATTTCATGGTAAATTCCCCATCCACTTCCGCAATCACAATCTCCCCGTCGCGGGCAATGTTGGCCCTTTCCACCAGCACATGGTCGCCTTCCTCAATATGAGCGTCAATCATGGAATCCCCATCCACTTCTAGCATATAGGTGAGTTCCTTCTTGGCTATCAGAAAGTCGTCCAAATCGACCGTATCATATAATTCGTCCACCTCGCTGGGCGGTCCCGCTTTCACCAGACCAGCCATGGTGATTTCACCGAAAGAGTTGGAGGGAACGAGCCGGCCCAGATGGTCTTTGGCCACCAGACCTGCGTGGACCATCTTCTCCACAATTTTAAAAACCGCGTTCTTGGATTTGAAGCCAAAAAGCTTGAGCATCTCAGAATAAGTGGGCATCCGTTTATTTTTTTGATAAAAATTTTCCAGTTTGCTTTGATGTGTATTTTTCATAAATTACGAGGCCCGTTGAAGGCGTATCCTTTTTAGGGGGTTTGGCGAGCGACGGCGAGCCAACTTCAGGGTTTTTAAAGCTTAGAAAAACCCGTACCCTAAAAAAGATATGCCGAGAAAGGGCCTTCTGCTATGAAAGCGCACTTTCTTAAGCAGAAGTTTATGATTCCGGGCATCACGGGAATAATCCTCGCCGCGCAAAATCTTAAGGTCAATTATCTTGTTAATTTTTTGTATCTCCTTCTCTAACATTTTTAAATATTGTGTTTGTGACATATTATTAAGGAGTGAAACGACTATAATAATAGTCACCCCGTGAAATCCTCGCTTCGCGAGGAGGCTACTTTGTAGCCTATTTCACTGGGGTAAAATAAAATATACTCGCTTCGCTCCTCGTTATTTTAATTTAATAAATACCGACTTAATTAGTATAAGTGAACGAGCGTTCACCTGTCAACATGTTACCTGTGGATAACTTCGTAAGGATAAAAAATTATTTTTGGAAACCCTCCAAAATAAAATTTTTCTACTAAAATCGCGATCGCGAAGTTAGTAGAACAACCTTAATTTTAACCTTTAGCTACTTGCTTGTTTTATCGTAGTCTAGTTCTACCGCTCGTCTTACCACCTTATCTAGAAAATAAAACCAGTGGTCGAAATCTTTTTTCTTATTATTTTTCTCCCAATTAGTTTTCATCTCTTCCGGCGTTGTCCAAGCAAGAGAGAAATTTTCATGTTCCTCCATAGGAAACATGTCGCGTGCGCAAGGCGATTTTTGTCCTTGGCTCTGCTGTAAAAATGGCACAATGCTTCAGCAATCTTCTCAACATGCAGAAAGTCGTGGAGTCCGCTTTCTTCAGTAATTTCTCGCAATACTCCGCCTTCAATATCTTCAGCCTCATCTACCCCGCCGCCAAACAGCCTCAGCCTTCCGTCGGTGATATCCCTACCCACTGCGTATTTCTGATTTTCGGGGTCAAAGACAACTCCGCATCCCCCGTCTCTTCTTTCTTCATTCTCTCTCCTTATTCCAAATTCACGGATATCTTCAGAATTTTTCATTTTTTTTATTATACCAATTGCTTCTGGACGACTAGGTCTTGCCTAGTCAATTTTACACGTTCACTCTCGGTCGGTATTGGATGGCCTCTAGGATGTGGTCGGCGGTGACTTCCTCGGCACCTGCCAAGTCGGCGATGGTGCGGGCGATTTTGATGACTCGGTGATAGGCTCGGGCGGAAAGCCCCAAGCGCTCCGCGCTGTCGTCCAGCATCGCCCGGACTTCGTCTTTTAACTTGACGATGCCGGAAA
>Ga0209541_10005746_pt1 | contig 21523 bp, 21 predicted proteins | sample RifCSPlowO2_01_FD_184027 | JGI IMG/M metagenome (GOLD analysis project Ga0209541, IMG submission 184027) | Groundwater microbial communities from Rifle, Colorado - Rifle CSP2_plank lowO2_0.1 (SPAdes) (version 2) | ecosystem: Environmental > Aquatic > Deep subsurface > Groundwater | place...
AAAAGAATATCTGACTAATCAAAGAAAAGAGGGTACAACAAAAAATCTGAGTTCCACCCAGATTTTTCTTTAATGGATTTTATGTTTTAGATTACTGGTTTGAAATTTAATTATTCAAACTTCTCTTGAAAAAAGACGGGCGCACAAAAATTATCGGCGCGGCGCCAGCGTGCGAAGTAAGTACAATTGTGCCACACAAATAATTATTATACAATATCAAAAGTGTTTATGAAGACAAGAAATAGTTATCGTAATAAAACATATCTGCATTGCAAGACGCAGGTTTTTGCCCATCACAAAACATGATTAACATATAGCCTGTGACATAAATAATTTCCAAGAATAAAAATATAATCCCGATAAGATTTTACATTACCGACTGTATTTGTATAGTTATCGTTGATGCGCCAAATCTATTTTTACAATCTTAATTTTCCCTGCTGCCAATCTCTCAAAATTTTTATCGCCGTCTTCCTCTCATCAACTATCCCGCCCTTCATAAGAAACCCCCTTTTCTGTCCAATCGATAACAAAATTTCATAAGAATCCTCTGAAATAAGATTGACTTTATAGAAATCAGACAAATTCTTCAACTTGCCTTTCTCAACAAATAACTTTATCAATTTGTCAGTTGCCTGCTCGGGAACCCGCAACTTCTCAGGATCCCTCGCCCCTAGCAGTCCAAGGCGAACGCCTTTTTCATCAAACGGAATAACGCCGGGAGAATCAATCACTTTCAAGCCGCCAGCTCGAACCCACTGCGAACCCTTAGTCGTCCCTGCAAACTTTCCAGTCTTAGCGCTTGCCCTCTTCGCCAAAGCGTTAATCACCGACGATTTCCCGACATTCGGATATCCGACAACGCCAATCCAGAAATCCTCTCCAAGATGCAGCCTCTTAGCCATAATCTGCATTTCTCTTTTCAAATTGCTGATTCCGATATTCTTCACGCCAGAAACAAAAAATCCGTCCCCATAATTTTCCCTTAATTCTTTTTTCTCCTTCTCGCCAATCAAATCAATTTTATTAAAAACAAGAACAAATTTCTTCCCACTCCTGTAAATCTTTTCCTCAATTTCTTTGTTCCTCGACAGCTCAGGCATGCGAGCATCTAAGATTATCAGAATAATATCTGCCTTCCTCAAAACATTGTTTACAACTGGCCAAAATCCCATGACAAAAAAAAGGAAAGAGTGCTTTTAATCTTTCTGCTCAGAAAAAACTCTCGGGCGTGCCAAATTTGCAATCAATAAGACGCCAGAGAAACACAACAGACGTCCAACCTATCAACAAGAGCGCTTCCAAATTGCTCCAATTCACGCCCGCGCAGGAATATATCTATTATAAATAAACAGCCATGATTAACATAAAACAATCTCTATGTAGTTAACCAGCGCTGTTTATTTATCCAGAGTCAATCCTAATTCTTTATTAAAATACCGTCGCTAATAAGCAATCGTCCCGAATTTACATTAATCAATTTTTATGATGAGTCGTTGTTTAAGACTCATACTATAATAATATCGTATTCTTTTATTAACTATTTCTTATAATATCTCAACCGCTCACAAAGTATGATTTTACTAAGATAATTACGGTTCCCTTATCGTATCCAAAGTACAATCATCTCCTCCAAACCTTCTCTTCCTCTTCCCCCATAACTCTGATATTGTGCTCCCTCTTCATCATTCTCCGTCGAATATCCAAAACTAAACTAATAACAAACAGAATGACTATCAAGCCGACAATAGCAATAACAGCCCAGAAATAATTCTCAGCAAACCACGCAAGTTTCTCCAAAACTAAAGGCGCCGCGCTCGCCTCATAATCAAGCTTCCCAATCCACCACAAAACAACTCCGGCAATAACTGATAAAACTAAAATCATACCGAGAATCACAACAGGAACATCTGTCTTTTGCATGAGCAGACAAGGGAAAACAAATTTAAAAAACTAACTATTCAGAAACACCAGATATCTTTCCAGTCGCTGTCAAATCAAGAGAACTGCCAGACTTCATATAGTTAATTGCAATTTCTCCACTAACTCTATCTCCAGAACTCAACCCAGAACAAATCGATTTCACAGTCATGCTGTCTCCCGGACCAAGGGAATCTGCTGCATTATTGCTTGAAGCACAGTTAATTGAAGACGGAGAATCCAAAGACAATTCCACTTCAACAGAAGAAAGCACTTCCCCGCCATTGTTCTGAATTCCCATAAGGATTTCATCTCCAACAATATCAACGTCCTGTCCATAAAAGGGAGCAGCAATAAGAATAGAATCCCCAACTTGAATGCCACCGCCTAAGTAATCCGCAATACAACTATCATAATCCTGTTCATCAAACAAATTCGCAAGCCTGCAAATCACTCTGTAAAAGAGATTCTTTATAGCTCCAACTTCTCTGATAGCACTTGCTGTATCAACACATTCCCCATTAGAACAAACATTGCTTACGCACTCATAACTATTCTGACAACTTGCCCAGCTTCCATCAAACTCTTTGTCTTTCTGAGTTTTAACCTCGCCGTCAATGTCACAGTAAGCATCTACATTAGTCGGCACAGTAACATACTGCTCGCCAGTTATTAATAGTTCAACAAACCCTTTCTCGCCATCAGAAGACGGAACAACATTCTTTACAAACAAGTCAAACTCGTCTTCCCAGTCTGGAATTGAAATTGTTACAGTCTGCCCCTCAACTAAGTTATACTTATACTCGGTTTGATCCCAGAACAACGTAAATATTGCCTCAGTTTCGCTTATTACTTCCAAAGTGTAATCATCTCCTCCTCCGCCTTCAGATATAATATCTTCCTCGCTTATTTCTACAAGCTCCTTCTCTATTCCAACTTGATAATCAAACCTGAATCCATAAGGAATACAAACATTGTCAAAAGACTTAAACCATCTTGGCACAAAACAGCCAGAGCAAATTCCTGGGTTGCAGTAAATCTTTTCTTCTTTTATCTCGTTATCAGAACAATAGTCACGGCATATTCTTGTCTGCCATCCATATTCAGGACAAATTGCAGGTTCTATCTTGCATTCCCAGCATGAATCTTCTACATCTTCTCCAGCCACTAAATCCGACGAGCACTGACTTAAACTATCCTCAACTTGAGATATCGGCGGATAGTCTATACCAAGTTCTTCCCAGCCAATGAATTCCCCCTGATTATCTCTTATGTCATCTAAAATATCACTAATTCTCTTAGCGGCTAAAGCGGCAAATTCCTCGTCACTAAGCCATCTTCCTTCACTCAAATAAATTTGAACTAAAATGTTGTTGTGAGTCCAATAAACTTGTCTTGATGTCCAGTCATATTGTTCAAGATTCTCCTGATTTCTCAAAGCGTCCCAATTACAGACATAAACTGTTTGATAGCCATCTTCACTCCAAATATCTGTAGCGCTGCAAATGTTATAATCTGTTTTCTCTTTCAAGACTTTAACTAAATCCAGTCCCTTATTATCAAACTCCATTATCTCATAGCTAATATAATTATCTTCTTCATCAAAATTAGTATACCACCCTGCAGAATAAAATTTAAATTTCTCTTCAGTCCCATCAGCCCACCAATTGTCCTCACCATTATTATACCAATTCAACTGATATTCTACTCCCTCGTCTGTATAGCTAGACGGATATTTGACTTTGTCTATCAAGGCCCCGCATTCCCCTCCAGTAACAGGCTCTTCATATAAGTCAGACGGATACTTCGTCATGTATTCATATTCTAATTGTTCAAAAGTTTCATCATCTAATAGGTTCGGGTCCCAGTCCTCTACGAATATAGCGACGACTTTATTTCCATTATACCAAGCAACAACATAATTAAAGATGCCAAATTCCTCTCTTCCCAAGATTATTCTATCATCATGTTGCTCAAATGTGAATCCTTCGTTTGAGGCAATGCCTTTGAATGACTTGATGAAATCCTGATTGCTAAATGGTGTGTTGTGAACTTCTACTCCAGCATAGACTCCTTCAACACCAACCCCAGACATTGGAGCATATGCTCCTACGTAAATATTGCAGTTTTCATCATCAATTAATGTGCATTCATCGTCAAATTCTGTATGTAAAAATTCTAACACATCAATATTTTCTTCTATGATGTAAATAGAGATGTTTGCTGGCAGTGTTGTACAAGATTGTTCTGTAATAGGTACGGTGTTGCCGCCGCAATTATTTCTGTCTGTGCAAGTTCTTGTTTGTTTCCCACTAGTGCATTGGCTCCAAGCAGAACATTCCCAATCAGGCGTGCATGTCTCACCACCGACGCAAACCGCCCTAAAAGCTAAAGTGCCGTGATTGCCAATACTGCTGCAAGTGAGCGAACTTTCCGTCCAAATTCCAGACGTTGACTTATATTGCATAACTTCGCAATCCAAATCAACAGAAGCACAAGCGTCATTTCCAGTTTTAAAATATCTAACGCCTCCAGTAGCATTTCCTCCCGAAGTAACCAAAACAGTTTCCTCAACAGGACTCAACCTAAGGCTCTCGCCATTTTTTTCAAACCAATCATCGACAAAATTCGCAGAAACAAAACCAGCAGACACGAAAATAACTAAAATAAACAAAAACGTCAACGCTGTCTTACCTCTTTTGTAAACCAGGTTACTTCTCAACAAAGATTAATTGTCTTTAAATATCTTTCGCCGAATTTTCAGAATTAAAATCTTTAGAAACTGACTAATTCATTCCAATTATCCCTTTCCGCCCCCAGCCAAAACAAAACTTGCCAAAAGAGCCTGCAATTGAACAAACTCATCCGAACCCTCAATCATCCTGAACTCCGCCTCGCCCGTCTTCTCCGTCAGCTTCACCTTAATTTCCGGCTCAATGTCCAAATTCCAAATTTCCTTCTGAATCGCCTTGATAATATCTGTCCCAGCAACACTTTCGCGAAGCATCACATCTAAAAGTTTATCTCTTGAATTAATAAAATCTCCTGCCAAGGCATAATCCAAAACAACCTTAATGTCAGTCGGCTTTGCGCTTGAGCTAACCATGCGAATCATCTCGTCCGTGATGTCCGGAGAAATAGAAGCAGTCGCCTGCAATAAATTAATCGCCCGCCGGCAATCGCCCTCCGACGCTTCATACAAACTATCAAAGGCTCCGTCAACAATATTCAGATTCTCGCCGCGCGCAATCAAATCAATCCTCTGCTTTATGTCTTTCTTCTCCAGCAGCTTAAACCTGAAAACAACGCACCTCGACTGAATCGGGTCAATAATCCTCGAAGAATAATTGCACGACATGATAAACCTGCAAGTCCCTGAATAATTTTCCATCGTCCTTCTCAATGCCTGTTGAGCTTCCTTAGTCAGAGCATCCGCCTCATCAAGAAAAATAACCTTAAACGGAATTGTCTCAATTGCCTTCGTCCTCGCAAAGTCCTTAACTTTCTGCCTGACAACGTCAATTCCCCGCTCATCGGAAGCGTTAAGCTCAAGATAATTCTCCTTCCATTTTTCTTTGAACAATTCCTTCACAACAATCAACGCAAGCGTTGATTTCCCAGTCCCAGCCGGCCCAGCGAAAAGCAAATGCGGAATATTCATCGCCTGAACCAGCGACTTAACTCTTTTGATAATCTCCTGCTGTCCAACAACATCCTCAAACCGGGAAGGGCGGTATTTCTCCGTCCAGATATTAGTATGATTCATGCCCCAAAATGCCCTGATAACTTTATAAGTATTGTTGTTATGTTAAGTCAAGTTCACAAGGTAACATGTTTGTAGATATAGACTAGTAGATTATGCTAAATTATAACACAAGACGTAAATGTTTGCCCGCCACAAAAAGAATAATTAATATAAATTCGAGACGATTGCTATATTACCGACGGTGTTTTCATTAAGCCAGATAGTTGCAGCATAGATGAAGACGTTAGTTAAAATTAAAGTCTTTTGTTATAGCATATTACCCTTTTTAGTGCTCTGTTAAAAAAGTCAAAATTTTTTAGTTATCTTGCACCATATTACCAAATCTTCCGAGTAAAACGAGGAAGATTTGGACTATCTGGGCGGGCGGGGCAAGATAACCCTCAAAAAAAGATTTTCAACAAAGCCCATTTTTAGTTTACTTAACATATTAATGAGGAGTAGATTCCGGAAAGTATTGCCTTCGGAGGGATTGTCTGCGTTGTTCATAACATGAACCATATAAAATACCCCTCAAGGAGATGCTCGTTCTAACCCCTCTTCCATCGTGAAACAATTGATTAATTAAGTTGGCTCTCTGCTCTAAAGTGCCCCGTTTTGCACGAGATTTACTCAAGATATACGCAAGAAGAATTTCACCGTCGTTTACCTTAATCTGCCCCTTTCTTGGAAGAGCTAATCCAAGAAAACCTTTGATTTTTTCTAAAGTTCTCTTTTCAGTGGATTGTACATTTTGGCGAGTATCATAGAAAACCTCGCCTATTTCTCCCAATGTTTGCCCGTCTCTGTATCTTCTTTCCAAAATCTCTTTGGCTTTTCCGGAAATAGCTCCAGATTCAAAAAGAGAATCAATTGCATTCCAAATTTCTTTAATCCTCTCTTCATCATAATGAGAAACAAACTCTCTTGGCAAATGCGCGCTTCCATTTTCAACTCTCTGTCTTAACTTCTTTCCTGAAATCTGCTCCCCTATAAGTTCCGGCTCTGGTTCATTAACAATTTTTCTAATTTTGTTATAGAGAAGTTTGAATAATTCAATTTCAAACCAGTAATCTAAAACATAAAATCCATTAAAGAAAAATCTGAGTGGAACTCAGATTTTTTGTTGTACCCTCTTTTCTTTGATTAGTCAGATATTCTTTTCAGTTTTATTTTCTACGTCTTTATTAACGTCGCTAATCTAAAAACATTATACGCTGCGAATACAAATAATTGCTGGACAAACACTCGATAAACTGTTGTTCGTTTTGTTGTTCCCCCATGCAATGCTCGTTTTATCGTCGCAAAAGGATGCTCGCCCTGATTTCTTTTCGCTTGAACTCTCTTGTTTCTTAATATTTCGTGCGGAGTCAATTTTCCTCTTTTCATTGTTCCGTTTCCGACGGCATTTGTTTTTGTTCCAGTGTAACCTTTGTCACGATAGACAATATCGTCGGAGTTCGTCAAGTCAATCGCATTATCCGGAACTCTTGCCGTCGTAACTGCAAAACTTTCGATAATTTTTGAGCCGCACCGCATTTTTGTATGGGCTTTATAGCCAAAATAACTTTTTTCATTTTTCTTTGTCCAACTTCCGTCGCGGCTTCGCGACGTTTTTGCGGCTTGGCCCCGATTGTTCATTCCAGAATCGGTTTTGCCAGGTTCAGCGACGATAAAAACAGCGTCTTGAATAACTCCTTTCTCGACAGAAATATTTTTTTCTTTTATTTGCCTTTGTAATTCATCCCAAATTTTATCTGCAAGATTGTCTTCTGCTAGTTCTTCCTTAAACCTCCATATCGTCGAATAGTCTGGAACGAAATTTGGAAAACCCAAAAATTGCTGAAAACTCAGGCGGTCGTTTACTTGAAATTCCAATTCCTCGTCGGAAAGTCCGTACCATCCTTGCAAAAACATAAGTTTTGTCATCAATATCTTTTCATAATTCGGTCTTCCCCGCAGTGATTCTCGTTCTGGAAATAATTCAACAAATTTATTCCAATCAATAAGTTTATTCATTTCCTCGAGGCGAGAACGCAGCCTTTTTACCTTCGCGTATTTTTCTTGTAAAGCAAAATTAACTAATGATTCCATTTTTCCTCTTTTTGCCGTCGGCAACATAAATTATATCGTCGAGGATTTAATCATTTATATTCTGGAGTATATAGATTTTATATAATCTTAAAATTTCTTATTTTTGCAAACTTCTCTTAAATATTTAAACGGGAAAGGTTTTGTAGTTTCTTCCTATATGACGAGGAACACAACATGAATGGAAATATGAATATCTATTATGATAAGGAAGGCGACTACTTAGAGATTTTTATAGACGGTTCTGGGCAAACTTATGGCGAGGAAATAGGCAACGATATTACTTTGTTAAAGAGTGAGGATAATGATGAGGTAGTTGGTATTACGATTTTGAATTTTAGGAGAAGAACAGATTCTTTAGCAGACGTTAAACTCAATCTTCCATTTAAAGTTAATTTTTCTGAAATATAAGAAAGTTATTTAAGTCTTAACCTTTATTGATGAAGATGAACGTTATTTTTATGAGGCACACGCAAGCGCAGCACAATGTTACAGATATTATTAATTCTGATCCTCAGAAGCAGGTTGTTTTGACTGAGCTGGGAAGGAGGCAGGCGGTTGCTGCTGCGAAGAAACTTGGAGGGATGACGTTTGATGTTATTTATGTTTCTGAATTTGTGAGGACGCAGGAAACTGCCGCGATTATTAACGATGGGAGATTTCCGGTTGTGATTGACAAGAGAATCAACGAGTTTAACGTCGGGCTTGACGGCAAAAAGGCGAGCGAGTGGACAAATAGAAAGATGAAGGCGGCTAGGAATAAAAGATTTGATTTTAAACTGAAGGGTGCGGAAAGCATGAGAGATTTGAAAAAGAGAGTTGGGAATTTTCTTGATGAGCTTCGGGGGAAGGGATACAGAGATGTTTTGGCTGTGACTCATGGCGATGTTGTTAATGTTGCTTTGGTTATTTTTGGGAAATTGACAGAGGAGCAGGCGGCTGAATATAAGGTGAAGAATGGGGAGTATTTTGGGTTTGAATTGTAGATTTAATAAACTAGTTTTTCCCCGTAATGAAGAATTCTGTCACAATTAAGACAGTGAAGATAATTTACTTCATAGAGTCTTGTCACACTCCAATCTCCCCCGATTGCCGGAACTGGTTCTATGGCTGTTCTTTTCGTTGTAAATGTTCTTTTAGTGATATTGTCAGAACTGCAAAATGTGCAATATGGAATTTTTGAAGCGAAAAATCTCAAAAGGGGAGATTTTCTAGGTTTTTCCAAAACAAAGAGTAAACCTTCTGTTCCGGATTCTCTTCTCGCAGATTCGTGCTTAGCGCGTATTTTGTCTGCAATTTCCCTGTCTTTTTCTTCTAGAGGTTCCATTTTAAAATTCCATTTCAATTCTCAATTCTGTCAGTGTATTTACATGGCGCGTTATTCTTCTGAAATGATTGAATATCTCCAACTCTTCGTCGCTTAAATCAGATTTTTTGTTGGGTTTTTTTTTGTAAAGTTTTGGGTAGTAAAAGTATATTTCAATATCTTGTTTTGAGATTGCGTTTGTTTTTTCTTTTGTGAAGTTGTAGAATAAATCGTAATACTTGTTTAATTGTTCGACAGCCATTTCTCCGAGCTGGAGCAGGTTGTTAAGTTTTCTTCCTTTCATGTCTTCCATTAAATGCCTGGCAATATTTTTGAATTCGTCTCCGATTAATTCAAGAGTGAACAAGGTTGCAAAGTAGAGGTTTGATTTCCTGGTTTCCTTGTTTAGTGTTTTATTCAGGACTCTGATGCAATAGTCGTGGAATTTGTCGACGTTTATGTCAATATCGTGCGTGTGGGCGACGACTCTTGGGTTATTCTCTTTGATTGCTTCCAGCATTTCTTCGCCCATTTGCAATATCAATAGAAAAACTCTCCTTAGGGAACTGTCAAATTCTTTGCTAGTTATCTCCGATAAGTCTTTTATGATGCAGTAGTTTTTGTGGTGTTCAATAATTTCAAAGCCGATGAATCTGTTAGTTATTTCCTGAATTGTTTCAAGGGGCGTTCTTCCGTGCTGTATTTTTTTGTATTTTTGGTCTAATGTATGTGAGTCAAAATATTTGTAAGCGTGACCGTAAACTTCATTTGGATTGAATTTTACTGTAATTTCGTCGTAACCCTCACGATAGGCAGCCATAAAGAATTTCCAGATTAAAGGCACATCCAATCCGGAGATGTCTATTTCTGTCTTTCTTGCCCCGTCTCTTTTTTCAGTTGAGATAAATAAGCCGTTGTTTTCTTCTGATAAATTTATTTCTTCTCCTGCTTTTACGTTGAACTTCTTAGCCCAATTGCTTGGGAGAGTTATCGTTAGGGTGTTGTGTCCTTGTTTGATTATTCGTCGTTTCATAGATATTTATGAGATAATATATATTTATATGTTTTTAGTATATTGTCAATAGTGCAGATAGTGGGCGATATATTCATTAGTGATAACTGATAAATAATGGTTTTTGTTTTGTGATAGATGATAGATGCTGTTGGAAGTGATGTCGTGAGGATTGTATGCGCAGGCAGTTGTTGCGGAAAGGAGATGAAAATTCCCAGAACTGTTTATGAAAGTGTGGAGGCTGAAGCTCGTGACGCAGATGTCCGCGGCGGTTATCTGCATGGCGGGCAGCGGGACGATTTTTATCGAGGCGAAGGAATTAACGGCAAGTGGTATTGCGGGTGGATTTGTGCCGATGATTTTTGATTTAGTGAGCAATAGGATTCTGTTGAAAGTCTTTTGATATGATAAAATGATTATGTGCACGACGCAATTGGACTTGCTTCGCAAGTTTTGTTTATTGGGCATGCTTCGCACGCCCGAGAGTTTTTCAACAGAGCTGAGCAATAGGGAAGATAAGGTATGTTATATTCACAATTGACAATTATTAATTATTCTTCTTGATTTTATATTATATGCCTGAATTAACAGAATTGAGAAAGAGTGACGAGAAATGCGATGAGTGCAGCGGAGTGATGTTTCTCGGCGCTGAAAGGTGGGAGCCGGATTATGACGAGAGGATGAGTTATTTATTTGCGAATTTTTTGAGATGTGAAATCTGCGGCTACAATATTTATTCAATGGATGAACTTGGTGCCAGGGAATTAGGCGTTAAGATTTTTGTTAGTTCAGAGTTTTATAGAAATAGAGTTTGCTGCGGGATTTAACATGAAACTTGAGGAATTTGCCAAAACTGATTTTAGCTCCGAGGATCCGGCGCTTTGGAATATTAGGAAAGCTCTTGATTTGTATAGACAGAAAATTCGCGACCCGAATGCTGATTTGCCTGGCAGGTTTATTGATGAAGCATGCAGAAAGTGCGGTGAAAGGCAGGTTTATTGCGGACACGCAGAATTGGCGACGGTTGATTATTTAGATACTTTCTGGCATTTGTGTATGAATTGTCTTGATGCAAAATACGAAGAGAATTCTTTTTCCTGCTGTTCAAGCGAAGCTAATGAAGAAATACATTGTCCTTATTGCAGGAGAGACTTTTGAGATGAAAGCAATAATACCCGCAGCAGGTTATGCAACTAGAATGTGGCCTTTGACGAAGGACAAACCAAAAGCATTGCTGGAGATGGCTGGGCGAAAAGTTTTGGACTATGTGGTTGAGAAAGTGAGCAAAGTGAAGAACATTGACGAAATAATTGTTGTTTCTAATTCCAAATATTTTCATTTGTTTGAGGCGTGGGAGCATTTGTCTGATTTAGGAGTGCAAGTTTCTGTTTTGGATGATGGTACTAGCAGCGAGGAAGACAGACTCGGAGCTGTCGGAGATGTTGTTTTTGCCTTGCGCGAGAGAAAGATAAACGAGGATATTCTTATCGTTTTTGGAGATAATTTATTTTCTTTTGATTTGGAGAAGTTTGCAACGGGGAGCGGGAATGTTGTCGGGTTGTTTGACGTCAAGGATTTAAGGATTGCGAGGCAGATGGGTACTCCGACTTTAAACGACAAGAAGATTGTGAAATTTGTGGAAAAAGATGAAACTGCAGAGTGTAGCTTATGCTCAACGGGAGTTTATTATTTCTCGAAAGAGAATCTGAAATGGTTTTTTGATTATTTAGCAGGGGGGAACAATGCGGACAGATTTGGGGATTTTATTTCCTGGCTTTGCAGCAGGACAGAGGTAAATGGCTATATTTTTCCTTCGGAAGATTATTGGTTTGATATTGGTTCAATTGAGAGTTACCAGAAAGCGAATGAATTTTTAAGAAATTAAAATAATTTTGGGTTTGAATTGTGATAAGAAAAGTTTATATATTAGTGAGACATATGTATCATTATGGCAGTTGAAGTTAAATTAAAGAAATGGGGAAACTCGATGGCAGTTGTAGTGCCGAGCAGATTAGTCGAGGAAAGACATTTGAAGGAGAATGATACGATAGTCATAGAGGTTGTCAGAAAAGCTGATTTGTCAGATGTTTTTGGCATGATAAAAAAGAGAAAGATTTCTGGGCAGCAAGCAAAAGATGAAATGAGACTGGGTTGGGAGAGCAAGTCAGACAGAGAAAAAATTAAAAAATGGAAGCCATAAAATCGTTCTTTTTTGATACCTATGCTTTGTTTGAGATAGTTCATGAGAATAAAAATTATAAGCCTTATACAAATAATGTAACTGTTATAACGACAAAGCTTAATCTTATGGAACTGCATTATATCTTGTTAAGACATTATGGTTTGGAATATGCGGAAAAGGCGTTTGAGCATTTCAGAAAGTTTTGTGTAGAATTTGATGATGTGAGCTTAAAGGAATGCAGTCAGTTTAAATTTGATAATTACCGACGCGATCTTTCGTATGTCGACTGTCTGGGATATGTTATTGCAAAGAAGTTTAATGCCAAGTTTCTTTCAGGCGACGAACAGTTTAAGGATTTTGATAATGTTGAGTTTGTGAAATGAGGATGATTAGAATAGTTTTTGTTGAGAGACATTCTGATGGGGAGAAGTCAATGCGTAGACAATTTTTAAAATTATTATTGTACGATTTTATGATAATCAAGATTAATTCAAAGTGTGTTTATGCCGGCTTGAGAGTTTAGAAATATTTAATAGTCTTGGATGGCTGATTTTGTTAATGAAAAATTGGTGGTTGGCGCTGTATTTTGCTTTGGCAATAATGGTAGTTGTGGTTATAGGATGGATGCTTTTTGGCGGAGGGGATGTTTTGCTTGCGCCGGCTGTGACTCAGATTGTTAAAGCTTCGGACAGGGCTGCCGGGGATTTTTTAGGATATAGCTTTGATGCCGAAAACGGGCTGATGTTGGTCGGAGCAGATGGGGTAAATAATTTTGATGGTGCCGCCTATGCTTTTCAATACGATAGCGTTTCGCAAGTTTGGCAGCAGAAACAAAAAATAACTTTAACTGGGGGGAGTGAGAGCGGTTTTGGTTTTTCTGTTAAAGTTGACGGGAATCGGGCGGTTGTCAGCGCTCTGAGAGAAAATAATAATGTCGGTGCGGTTTATTTTTATGAGCACAACGGTGCGAGCTGGGTGTTTCGCCAAAGAATTGCTCCTTCTGATGGGCAGTCGGGTGATTTATTCGGAGGTGATTTTGCTCTTTCCGGCAAGTTTTTGGCTGTAACTTCTAATGCTATTTCCGGTGGCAGCGCCAAAGGCACAGTCTATATTTATGAGCATAATGGTGTGAGCTGGGCGTTTAGGGAAAAACTTGTGCCGCCATCTGAGACAGTGCGAAATGCGGACAAGTTTGGTAATTCGATTGACATGGATGGGGAAGAGTATCTTGTTGTTAGCTCTTACGATTCGCGGGTTGATCGTGTACGTAAAGGCGCGGCTTGGATTTATTATTATGATGCTGAGACGGACGAGTGGTCTCACGCTTATTATAGGTTGTCCGATAGTGCGGGCAAAAATGGAGATATATTTGGGTATTCTGTTTCGGTGTATGATGACAGAGTGATCGCTGTCGGTGCAATGCATGCAGATACTTCAGCGGGCGTTGATGCGGGGAAGGTGTATGTGTATAGAGTTGATGACGATTATAACTTTCTTTATGAGGCTACCTTGCAGGCGCCAGATGGGGTTTCTGGTGACTACTTTGGCGCGAGTGTTGATGTTAAGGGCGATGTCATTGTGGTTGGTGCACTGAACGCGGCAGGCAGTTCAGCTGATTCTGGTGCAGTATACGTTTATCGCAGAGGCGGTTCGAGCAGTTGGGCTTATATCGATAAGTTTTATGACACGACTTCAACTGTCGCGCCAGTAGGTTTTTCTGTTGAGACGGAAGGAAACAGTCTCTTTTTCGGGCATCCATTTTATGATAATGAAAAGGGGGCGGTTTTTGTTTATGACGACTTTTTGGGAGTTGGAACTTCTCAATGTACTATAAATTCCGATTGTGATGATACTTTGTTTTGTACTGTTGACACGTGTGATGTCGCTGGGGTTTGTGCGCATGTTTCTAAGAGTGCTAACGACGGTATTTCGTGCACAGTTGACAGCTGCGACGAGACAAATGACGAATTGCTTCATGTACTTAATGACGCTTTATGTCCTGCCGGAAAAGTTTGTGTTGAAGACGGCGGGTGTTTTTCTGTTCTGCCTAATTCTACAAATTTTAACGGAAGCACTACTAACTTTTCTAAGGTGAGCGATTTGACAAATGTTGTTAATGCAACTTTAGAAGTTTTAGGTTTTGGAATGATAAACTTTAGCGGTGCGATTGATTTTTCCGGCTTAAACTTAAATGAGTACGTTAATATATTAGATAAGAAAATAGAAATTAATGTCAGTGGACCTGGGATGCTTAGACTGAATGTTTCTTCCAGACTATTTTTCTATAATGTTGATTTTGTTGAGCCGAAACTTAACAAGGATGGCGTGGATTGCGTCGCCTGTAGTTTTGTTAGTTATAGCAATGATATTTATGTCAGTGATGTTCTAGGGTTTTCAGTTTATCAGGTTGTTGAAGGTTATCAGGATCCTGGGATTAATAATGGACAGAATAATAATAACGGTGGGAGCAATGTAAACGATTATGGAAATGACGATGATACCGGAACTTGTCCTTCGCTTTGGAGCTGCGGCAGTTGGGGAGAGTGCTTGAATGGAAATCAAACCAGGATTTGCACGGATTTGAACGGATGCAGGAACGCTACTTTTGAGATTGGTGAATGCGAGTTGGATTTAGATTTTGTCTGTGAAGTGGACGAAGATTGCGGGGAAGGGAGAGTTTGTGCTGACGGCGTTTGCGAAGATTCTTCTGGCAGGGCAGCTACTTATCTGATTGTTGCTGTGATTTTGATTGTTGTCGCGGTTGTAATTGCAGTATTTGTTATTTGGATTGTTGTCAGAGGTAAAAAATCCAGAGTGGTTAAGAATGAAAATTCTCACTTGTTTTATAATAAATTTCAGTAATTGTTAAAACAATTTACTCTGCCTGCTCGTCTGGGTAATTTCATCGAAATCTTTGTTGAAAAGGGAGAGGACTTGGTTCGCAATCGGCTTGATTTGTTTTTCTATGTAATGTTTGTAGTCGAGCTTGTGCTTTAGGAGCTGGATTGGCTCGGGGCCTTTTTCTGTTATTACATATTCTATGACATTCGAGGTTAGGCTGGGAAGCTGTCTTGCGGCTTTTACATGAGGAGGCGTTGTTTTTGTGTATTCTTCAAGAGATTTTCTTATTGACTTTCTGTAGATTAATTTGTCGTCTAGTTTTCCTTCTTCTATTTTTTTCACGTAAGTTTTTATGAAAATTTCTATTTTCTCGTCGTGGAAAACTTTGTTTAATAATTCTCTCTGGAAATCTTGCGCTGCTTCTGTCCAGTCGCCTCTGATTGCTTCCAAGCCGACGATTTCCAGCTCACCGTTGTCTTTCAAGCCGGCATATCTTTTTTTCGCCGCGGCTGTTTCTTCTTTTCCTCTTATTTTTGGAATCATCATTGAGAGATACTGCTTTTCGAATTCTAATTCTAAGTACGAAGTTCTGTTGTATTCTTTTTTTGTGTAGTTTTTGTAGAAGCTGTTTATGTAATCCTGAATTTCCTTTCCGAGTTTGTTTGCTTTTGTTTTTTCAATTGAGGTGTGGACGAAGACGGAGTCGGTGTCGGAATAAATTACAGGATGGGAGAATTTTTTTTCTATTTCTTCGGCTGTTAGCTTGATTATTTTTTGCCCGAAGTGAGTTATTGCGTTGCCAATGTCAAGCGAGAAGTATCTTGAATTTGGGGAAGCAAGGACGCCGAAGAAAGAGTTCATGATTATTTTTATTGTGTAGCTTGCGAGTTCTCTTTTTTCTTTTTTCGCTTTTTCTCTTGCTTCGTGCAAACGCGAGATTATTCCCGGGAGGATTCCGTCTGAGTTTTTGAAGTGCGCTTTGTTCGGGGATTCTATGCTGTCAGGAGATTTTTTCTCTAGGAAAGAAGAAGGGTCAATGTTGAAAGTTTTTATTATCGATGGATATAGCGATTTGAAGTCGAGGATTAGGACGTTTTTGTAGATTCCGGGTTTTAATGAGGAGACGTATCCACCCGTTATTGGCGATGGTTTTTTCTGATAGTATGAGGTTGGAGAGACGAATCCCTTTTTCTGCGCTTCTCTGATGTAGAGCGAGTCAAAGGCAGAGATTGACGACGAGAATCTGTCTAACGGCAAAGCAGTGAGGAGAGATTTCTCCAAGACTAAGTCAAGAATTTTTGTTTCTTTGATGATTTCGTAGGCGAGCTCGCAGTCTAGGAGATTGTATTCGACTAATTTCTCCGGATTGGTTTTGTAGAGTTTTTCAATTTCGTCGTGTCTTGTTTTTCCTTTTAGGATTTTTCCTTTTTTCAGGATTGCTTGAGCAACGTCTTCCAATCCGAATGATTCAAATTTTGTGCTGCGCATTGTCGGCGAGTTTGCTATAAGAGATTCTTTTATCAGGTTCAAGCCGTCGAGAACCTGTCTTCCGGGGATGTCTATTGATGACGAGCGGAAGAAGTTGCTTTCAATTCTTAATTTTATTTGCTCGTTTGTTCTGCCCAAGTCAAAAAGTATTTTGTGTTTTTGAAAAAGCTGCCTCAAATAAACGAAGTCAAAGTCTATGACGTTCCAGCCGGTGATTATGTCCGGGTCTTGTTTTATTATTTCGGCTTTGAATTTTTCAAGACACTCTTCTTCTGTTTTGCAGTTTGTTGTGTGCGGAATTTCTTTTTTTGATTCGGTGACTAGGAAATTTCTTTTGTAGTTTTCTCCGTAAAGTCCGATGCAGAAAAGCTTGTCTGATTTTTTGTCTGATTCTAAGTCTATTGAAATTGTTTTTAGTTTTGGGCTGTAGTCTTTTATTGGGTTTAACGACGGGTTTTTGTAGATTCTGTCTATTTTTTCTGATGACTGGTAATCTCCTTCAATGTCTATTGTGTTTGTCAGGCTGCTGTCAATGAGGAATTGCTGCTGCGGCTTTATGTCTGCTTCGTATGTTTCTATTTTTTTGTGGATTGCCTTGTAAAGTTTTTGGAGTTCTGAGTTTGTGTCTGAGGAGATTTTCATTACTGATTCTCCCTTGAAATTTGTTAGTTTTGTTTTTTCTGCCTTGAATTTTTTTAGATATTTTGAAACTTTTTTTTCGTCTTCGGCTTTGATAAACATATACGGCTGGAAGTCATGGAGCGAGACGAACGACTGATTGTTTTCCAGTTTTCCGAAGAGCTGGATTTGGGTTTTGTTTTCGGCTGTGAGGTATGTCGAGTAGAGGACGTAGGCTTTCATTGTTTTATTATGCTAATTAGGGTTATAAGTTTTGGGTTTTTGAAGGAGATATAATACAAGACACAAATGTTTGCCCAATACAAAAAATAATTAACATAAATTCGATACGACTTTATATTAACGACGGTATTCTCAATTAATTTGGATTGGTGGGAGATAAATAAATTTAATGTCTTTTGTTATAAACGAGATTATTGTGTGATACTTTCAAGATAAAGGGATATGGAAAAAATTATCCAGTTTATTGATAATTTGAAATAATTATCTGAATTCGATTTGTCGTCTGTATTTATGTATTTCCCGGATGTTTAAGATAAACTAAAATATAACAATCTGGTGTTTGTCCCAATAGGTTTACAGTATTTTATTTTATGATTATTTGACTTTAAACTCGATTTATGCAAAGGTTTTTATATTTTGGTTTTGGGAATTTCTTATGGTAAGATACGTTGGCAGAGTGTATGATTTCGCTTTTGCGATAAGAGAGAATGCCAAGGACGGAAAAGGATTAGTTATAACCGGAGATGTTCGCAAGATTAAATCTGACGGAAATCCGGGAAGTGTGACTTATGGTTTTGATGCTTTTTTTGACGGCAAAAAACTTCCCTGGCATGGCGGCGGAACTGAGCAGATAAGGTATGCTGCGCCGGAGGAAGAGATTGATTTTCTTTTAGTTCATGTAGTTGATTCGCGGGATGCACGGGAAGGTTCAGGAGTTGATGATTTTATTTCACAAGCGCTTGAATATGTCAGAAAAAAAGTTAATGAAGAGGCTCCTGGGCTGCCGGCTTTTGTTGAGGGGAATGAATTGTTTGTTAATCGGAGAAGATAAGTTTATATATTTTAATTTCTTTTGTTTGTGAATGAAAAAGAGCGGTGTGATTTTATTTTTTGCAGTTTTGGCGGTTTTACCTTTGGTGAGTGCTGATTGGGCGACATGCACCACTCCGTCTGAAAATATAGTCCTTCCTGATACGATGTTAGTAGATGGTCGGTTTGGACAGAGTGTCGCAATGGAGAATAATGTTCTAGTGGTTGGAAATAAGATTGGTCTATTCTACATTTATAGGCTATCGGGGAGTAGTTGGGTACTTGAGCAAAAAGTATCTTTTGCTGCAAGTAGTGTTGCTCTTTCAGGAAATCGAATTGTTGCTGGAAATGACAATTCTGTGGTCGTTTATTATTATAATGGGGCTAGTTGGGTTTTAGAGGCAACATTAGTTACTATTGGCAGAAAGGTTGCTATAGACGGCGATGTAATCGTTGCTTCTAGAGGATTTGCTAAATTTGGCGAATTTACAGATGGAAGCGCTTCAGTTTATAGGCGAGTTAGTGGAGTTTGGCAAAAGCAAGCAGACTTAATCCCGGTTGGTTTAGTTGGCAGCAAAAGTAATTTTGGCGGTTCAATTGCTGCTGCTGGCAATTTAGTTGTTATTGGTTCGACCGCTGAGGCCCCTCCAGGATTGTATAGTAGAGGAGCAGCTTATGTATATAAGTATACAAATGGACAGTGGATTCAAGAAAAAAGGATAGCTACACCTAATTTTGGAACCGCAGGCAACATATATAATGGTGAAAGCTTTGGAAGCTCGGTTGGTACAGATGGGAGTGTAATCTTAATTGGAGCTCAAGGAAGACCATATATTAGTCCGCAGGGTGCAACTACTAATGCCGCTGGTTCTGTTTACGTCTTTGAAAGTGTCGGCACTTCATGGAACTTGAAGCAAGAGTTCTTCGCTGCAGATCCAACTTATGCTTCTTACTTTGGGAGAGAGCTTGATCTGAGCGGAGGGAATGTTATAGTTGGAGGGATATCTATTGGTCCTAATGGTGGTCCTACGTCCAACGGCAAGGCTTACATTTTTAGTTATGATAGTACCCAAAGCAAATGGATTCAAGGGCGCAAGCTAAGTTATCCGCCTTATCCACTTGGAACTATAAATGCTTTTGGTTATTCTGTTGCTATAACTGGCAATGTTGCCGCCGTTGGTTCGCCAGAGCTAATGATTGATAATTACAAGTCAATTGGTGGTATTTTCACTTTTGATTGCAGTGGTACTGCTCCTTTAAGTTATTCTTTGCAGGTTTCTAAAACCGGAACCGGAACTATAAAATCTGTAACCTCTAGTGGGATAGACTGTGGCAGCTATTGCAGCGAGTCATATCGTCCGGGAACATCTGTCGGATTATTTGCTTGGCCTGGCGATGGGAGCATATTTACTGGTTGGGGAGGAAATACTAATTGTCCTGGAACAGCGGGTTGTCAAATTAGTGTTACATATCCTAATAAACAGGCGATAGCTAATTTCAACTATGTTGCTTTGCAGGGACAAACAATTTTTACTGTGCCACATACAGGAAGTTTGTGGTGCAAGAGCACTGGAGGCTCTGCGAATTCTTATGCTCAAATTGCAACAGATAGCGGTTCGAATTTTGAGGACCATGGTGTTAAATTTCAGTTTACACATCCTGCCATACCAACAGATGCAAGTATAGAATCAGCAATAATTAAAATGTATGTACTTTCTACTGGAGCGCAAGATGAATTGTCCGATCCTTATTATATATATTCCGGGAACTCTCTAACTTGTGAGGCTGTTCCATATAATAAAGTGTCTGATAATGGTGTTCCAAGCGGGTGGGATATGACTTCATATATTTCTTCTTTAGGTAGTTCATGGATAACCTTAGATGTAACTCAGTCAATTAAAAAAGGTGTAACAGACCAATTTATTGAAATAAGAGGAAATGATGTTAATGGAATCTCTGGAGGACTTAGGCAGGTAAGTATAGTCTCCGGGTTGTTCCCACCTAGTCTTATGGTAACTTATTCTGGTGGGTCAATTACTCCTTTTGATTATACTTTATCAGCACCGGATGTTGCGGTTGTTCAGGGTTCTTCGATGGGACAGACAGTTGGTGTTACAAGAACTGCGGGGGCTGGGCAGAGTGTTACAGTAACACCTGGAACACTTCCGTCTGGTGTGACGGTTTTACCTTCTTCCGGTTCGTGCAATCCGGGAACAAGTTCGTGTTCAGTGTCATTTACTTATTCGGCTGGTGCGAGCGCTGCAACAGGCACATCAACGCGGACAGTTACAGGCACTTCTTCAGGGATTCCTAATGTAGCTGATTCGTTTTCATTGACTGTTAGTCAATCAGCTTGCACGTTTACCTCTGCTTCTTGGGCTTTAACGAGCGCGGTTCCAGGACAATTAGTTGGAATGAATGTTGTGAAGTCTGCAGGTTGCACGGGGCAAAACATCAGATATGATATTTGGGAAGATGATCTTTGGCCTCTTCCAGATGATTTTGTTGAGAGTGTTGTTTACAGTTCTTCGAGTCCTTCTTGGACTGCGCAGTATTTTGACGACGGGTGGGGCGGTCCTGAATTTTACTTTATTGCGACTTTAGTTAGTGATACAAGTGTTAATAGGCAGAGTTCTAATTCTTTGAGTGTTTCAAGTCCTGGGGATTGTACTGGCGCTGAGGATTGTCCGGGTTTTGGCAATTATTGCGACGGAGTTGAGCAGTGTGTCAATGGATTTTGCGTCGCGGGAACTCCTCCTGTTATCAACGATGGTATTTCTTGCACGGTTGATTCTTGCAATGAAGTTACGGATACAATAGTTCATGCGCCGAATAATGCTTTATGCAGTAACGGATTGTATTGCGATGGGACTGAGATTTGCAATGTGGCTTCTGGATGTCAGAGCGGAACGGCTGTTAGTTGCGGAGCGGGACAGGTTTGCGACGAGGGGACGGATTCGTGTGTTTCTACTTCTTTATGCGGGAACGGGATACTTAATTCTGGTGAGCAGTGTGATGGGACAACTCTTGGAGGGGAAACTTGTTTGACTCGCGGATTTACCGGTGGAACTTTGGCTTGTACTGGTTCGTGCACATTTGATACAAGCGGATGCACGAGCGGCGGCGAGCAGACAATAATATCTACGACAGCAAGCGCTACAACATATTGTTATAGTGGCGGAGGTGTTAATGGCAACCCTTCATCAAGCGGAATATTTACGATGACAGATTATGGCTCGCTTAACAAAGACTATGGCGGGACAATCAAGT
>Ga0209541_10005748_pt1 | contig 21508 bp, 23 predicted proteins | sample RifCSPlowO2_01_FD_184027 | JGI IMG/M metagenome (GOLD analysis project Ga0209541, IMG submission 184027) | Groundwater microbial communities from Rifle, Colorado - Rifle CSP2_plank lowO2_0.1 (SPAdes) (version 2) | ecosystem: Environmental > Aquatic > Deep subsurface > Groundwater | place...
GCATATACAGCTTGGGTGGCAATATTATTGAGTTCATTCCTGGCGCCAGCGTTCTTCCGGGCGTTACCACCGGAGTAGTCTTAGCGATTATTTTTGAAAGACTCGAAAAAACTAAAGTTGGCGGAAGGGTTTTGAAACCGATAGAAAAAATTGCTTCCGCTAAATCAAGCAGTCCAAAAAATATCGGCCAAAAAATCCCCGCCTTATCCCCACAACTGGCCTCAACAAAACCGCTTACGGCAGTAAAACAAACAACATGACAATTCAATTTTCCCATACCTACCGGCAGGCAAGAATTTCAAATTTTAAAGTTTTAATTGCCGTCCTGATTTTTTTAATGGTTAGCGGCGTTTTAATAGCCAACTCTCAAACTGCGCCTGAATTTTTGATTACTTGGAAGGCCAGCCCGTATGTTCCCTCTGATTACCAAGGAAAAATCTTGCCTACCCGAGAGAGCGTAATTAATATCTCGTTTGATGTAATAGATAGCGGAAAAATTGCCGATTTATCCCGTAATGAAATCCGGTGGAAATCTGGAGGAAAAATTATTAATTCCGGAATCGGTTCAAAAAATTCTTCCTTCGTAATATCAAAAATTGCGGTTGATGAATTAAGAATCAATATCACAATCCTAAATTCCAAAGGACGGGATTTAAATAAATCTATTAGCATCCCCATCGCCGATCCCGAAGTGGTAATCCAACAAATAGGGCCCGCCTCTTTTGAGGCGAAACCTTATTTTTTCAACATTAATAATGTGAGTTTATTAAACTTTGATTGGACGGCTAATGGAGAAAAACCGGCCGGATCGCCAAAAAACCCGAACATCTTAACCATAGAAAATCTGACAGAAACAATCAAAACTTCTTTAGGCATAAAATTAAATTTGGGAGTAAAAGCAACCAATATTTTAAATCCAATCGAAAACGCCGTTGGCAAATTAATAATTAACATTTGATACTATGAAAATTTTTATTTTCCCCATGATTTTATTAACCGTTTTAGCATTATTAATTACCGCCCAAACAGTTTTTGCTGAAGGATACAATTTAAAAATCCAACTACCCACAGAACAAGGACCAGTAACAACTATCACCGGGCCGGCTGATTATATACGGAATTTTTATAATTTTGGGCTGCTAGCCGTTGGATTGCTCGCAATGCTGATGATTGTTATCGGCGCCATACAATATTCCACCTCTGGCGGCGATACCAGTAAAATCAGCGATGCTAAAGATCGTATTTATAAAGCAATTTTGGGTATAGCTTTGCTTTTAGGAGCGTATGTTCTCTTGCGGACCATTAATCCAGAATTGGTTTTACTAAAAGATCCCAAGCTAACATCAGTAACCATCCCGCTTGAAGCAGAGCGCGCACAAGCTCTTTTTAATGAATCTAAAGCAAGATTAAAAGATTTTGAAGCAGCTAAAAGAAACGAAGAAAAAATAATACAAGAAAAGGGCGCCGACTCAATTGAAGCCCGACAAGCAATAATACAAAGGATTGAAGCCGACAACGCTGAAGCAAAAGCAAGAATTATTCAATATCAATATAACCAATCTTTGGAAATACGAGAGCTAAACAATTTGGCTCAAAAAGCCGATAAATCAGTAGGGGATTTTTCGAGTAATACCGAAAGGGGAAGAGCGCTAGCTCAAGATATTCGTGTTTATAGAAAAGATATAAACGATCTTAATCAAGTACTTCTTAAAAATGCCGAGGATCTTCAAAAATTAAGACAAACGCAATGAAAAAAATTCTAAAAATATCGGCCGTTGCGCTTATTATTATAATAACTGGGGTAGGGGGATATTCGGCTTGGATTTATTTAATTGCTCCGGGACTTGGATCTTCAGCTCCAGAATTAACTCAAGAACAAACAGGCGGTTCTCTAATAAGCCCTTCTTTGCAGGCGCTTTCTAAACAAGTGATCTTTGATTATTGGTTAAAAAACAACGAAATCTATGCCGTAGCTTTAACTGGAGAAATTTATAGAATTTCTTTATCCGGACAAGAAGAAAAAGTATTTAATCAAGAAATTCAAAATCTTAGCCAAATAAAGGCCTCTAATGACGGATCTAAAGCAATAATTTCTTTTGGATATCCGGCCAAAGAAACCTTCGCGATTTTTGACACCGCGAATAGAAGCTGGCAGCCTCTTCCTAGCGAAATTATTGCCTCCGCCTGGAATCCGCGCGACTCCGGCCAACTAGCCGTTCTTAGAGAAAACAACGGCCAAACCACAGTTTCCATATACAATCTTGCCAGTAAAAAAATGGTTGATATTTTGCGCCTTAATCAGCAAGACTTACAAATTGACTGGGCTACGCCTGATGAAATTTACCTTGTAGAAAGGCCAACCAACGAAACGCCAACTTCTATTTGGGCGGTGCACATAACCAAAAAAACTATCCGGTCTCTAATCAAAGAAGAGGCGGGATTAATAGTGAAATGGTTTAATAATGGGCAAAGCGGATTAAAATTTTCTAGAAAACAAAATAATACCAACATTTTAGAGGTAGTTAATAAAAATAATCAAAACGAGGTGGTCTTACCTATCATTTCCCTCCCCGAAAAATGCGCCGTGGGAGATAAAAACCTTTATTGCGGATCCTCTTTGTCTTTCAATAACGGCTCCTTGCCAGATGATTATTTAAAAGGCAAAAGATTTTTGCCAGATTCGCTTTATCAAATTCCCATAGGCTTAGAAAATTTATCGCTGACTGTTTATGATGCGGACATTGAAGATGTAGCGCTGGATATTTGGCGCCCAGAAATAAAAAAAGACCGACTGATTTTTATCAACCGATTTAATCGCCAACTCTATCTTTTAGATTTAAACCTATAAAATCGGATTTTATAATCCCGAGGGCTTCACAATTACTCTTCGTTGTTTTGCCTCTCCAATGCTTTCCGTTTTAACATTCGGATTAGTTGCCAATTCTACGTGAACCAACCGCCGTTCATAACCATTCATCGGGGGAAGCTCAACGTCGGATTTAGACATAGCAGCCTTGCGGGCCGCGGCGCGAGCTAATTCCAAAATGATATCTTCCCGCTCTCGGCGATAATTATTAATATCTACAAAAACTCCTCCAGTATCATCTCTCTTAGTAGCCAGCCTCACTATGTAATCTATATCGCTAACGAAATTAGGAAGCACTTTTTTAAACCACTCGCCTTCATTAACAAAAACCGCAAGACGCCGGTTTTCGGAATCCGCTTGAATATTAAAATCTTCAAAACCTGCTAATTCAAGAATTTTTTGAATTGTTTCATGGGCATTTTTCATAAATTTGATTCTTGATTTTTATTCTTCAATTTTCTATTGATTATTAACTGCTGAATTATGGAAAAAATTGTTCCGACAAGCCAATAAAGAGCGATGGCGGATGGAAGGGAGAAAAGCACTATCACCGTTAACGCTGGCCCTATATAAACCATCTGCCTGCCAATCTTAGCGGCTGAGCTCTCTTCTTGCTGTGGATCCCGCTTAGACAAGGATAATTTCCCTTGAAAATACTGAGCTATTGCCGACAGCACCACCATAAATATACTCTTGGTTTTCAAATCAATCAAGCCCAAAAGCATACCATTAAAAATCTCTGGTTTAGCAACGAAATTATACAAACCGCTTAAGGACTCTGGGGAAAAATCGCTCAAAAACACCCTATAAAGAGCGATGAGCACCGGCAATTGTATAAAAATTAACAAGAACCCGGAAAAAGGATTAACTTTATGCTGGCGGTAAAGGCCCATTAAAGCTTGCGCTTGTTTTTCTTTATCATTTTTATGATCGTGCTGAATTTTTTGAATTTCTGGCTGAAGCCTATTCATGATCGTTTGATTCTTGAAACTTTTATAAAAAAGCGGGTAAAAAATTAAGCGCACGGCAATAGTCAACAAAATAATAGCCACGCCTATGTCGCCAACTAGGTTATAAAGAAAAATTAAGGCGTTAAAAAGAGGATTGAATAAAAATGTATGGAATAAAGAAGACATTTTCCTAAATTTTAAAATTTTAAAATTTTAAAAAATTCCTGTTGTAATTCTTGTTTATTTAATTTGGTGACTTCGGGATGGACGATAATCAAATAATCTTTGACGGGTAATTGATTTTTTGCCTCTCGGATAAAATTAAAAATTTGTCTTTTAATTCTATTGCGATTGACGGCTTTTTTAGAAACCTTGCTGCTTATAATAATTCCAAATCTGCTATGCGCTCCTGCCTTCTCCGCCGATTGGCGGATTCCGGTTGGCAAAGGAAAAATTTTTAATAAAAAATACCGGCTTCGGCCAGATACTCCTTTTTTGCCAACAAAATTCTGTATAGGAAGCCGGTATTTTTTAGACAACATGGCATTAAGTTTATAAAGTTTGTAAAGCTGTAAAGTTCTTAAAGTTCAATTTTATAAACTTTATGAGCTTTTCTAACTAGACGGTAAGTCGGTGCCGTCCTTTTTGGCGCCTCTTACGCAAAACTCGCCGACCGCCATAATTACGACTACGTTTCAAAAATCCATGAACTCTTCTTCGTTTCTTTTTCTTCGGATTATAAGTAATAGCCATAGTAATTTAACTGAGGTTTCTTCCAAAAAAGACCTTTATTTAGCGCGTAGGCGTCCCCGCACTCTATTTGGACATGCTTTTATCTTATATATTTGTTAAAATTTTATCAAATAGCCCTAAATCAAACTTTAAAAAATGACTGGACGAACTTAATGAGGCTTTGGCCTTAAAAATCTGTTCTAAGCAAGGACAAAATGACTTCTCCACAAGATATAAACAAGTTTTTAGAAAATCTAATTTGCTTCTTATAAGAATAAAAAATAAAATTGAAATATAGTTTAATTTTAAATTCACATGAACCTAGAAGAACTTTGGAGGACAGCGTTAGGAACGATAGAACTTCAAGTATCTAAAACTAATTTTTTAAATTGGTTTAAAAATAGCACTCTCTTAGAAAAAAATGAAGAGGCGACTACCATTGGGCTTCCAAACAACTTCGCGAAAGAATGGGTGGAGAATAGAGGCCATAAAATAGTCTTAAAAACTTTAAGGGACTTGGATAATACGACGAAAAGAATTACGTATGTAGTAGTGAATAACAATACTAAACCCATTTTGGCAAAAACTACTGCCAACGAACTAGTTTCACAAATTAATCCCGCAGAAACTCAATTGGAATTTTTGGAATTCCGAGTAGACCCGCAAACAAGTCTTAATCCAAAATATACCCTACAATCTTTCGCCGTAGGAAAATCTAATGAATTGGCTTATGCCGCAACTTTAGCAATAATAGAAAAAATCGGAACGGTTTATAATCCGCTTTTTATTTCCGGCGGAGTAGGCGTGGGCAAAACTCATTTAATTCAAGCCGCGGGCAATGAAATAAAAAATCGCTATCAAAATAAAGTCCGGGTAAGATATATATCATCGGAAAAATTTACTAATGATGTTGTTAGCGGTATTAAAAATCGCGGCATGGATTCGGTTAAAGAAAAATATCGCGATATAGATGTACTGATTATTGATGATGTTCAATATCTTGCCGGAAGAGATGCTACTCAAAGAGAATTTTTCAGTACTTTTGAGGTTTTATATCAAAATAATAAACAAATTATTCTCTCCTCTGACCGCCCACCAGCATTTATTGATGGCTTAGAAGAGCGCTTAAAGTCTAGATTTTCCGGGGGGATGATAGCGATTATTGACCCGCCAGAATATGAATTAAGGCTCGCTGTCTTAAAAAATAAACTTCTAGATAGAAAAATTGATCTTAAGCCAGAAATAGTAGAGTTAATATCTTCTAAAGTGCAAAAAAACTTCCGAGAATTAGAGGGTGTGTTAAATCGCATATTATTCTATCAAAAAAATAAAGCCGAAGAATTAACTACGGAAAATGTTGAACAATTATTAAGTGATGCCGTCCAAAAACCTTCATATAATATAGATCCTAATCAAATAGTAAAATGCGTAGCTAATTATTTCGATATAACCTTGGCGGATTTAATTGGTCGATCCAGAAAAAAAGAATTGGTGGAACCCAGACAAATTGCGATGTATTTATTAAGGGATGTCTTGGATCTTTCTTATCCATTTATTGGGGAAAAATTGGGGAAAAGAGACCATACAACCGTCATTTATTCTTGTGAAAAGGTCGAACAAGAGATTAATAAAAACCACTCTTTAAATCGTAAGATCATAATGATTAAGGACTTAATAAGTAAAATTTAACAAATTATCCACAGTTAAAAAATTGAAAAAATCAATTTAAACCTAATAAATTTTAACTTATCAACTTATCAACAGCTTTCTACTACTATTACTATTTATATATTTAAATGAAACTAATAATATTAAGGAACAATCTTAAAGAGGGGTTATCAGCTGTGGAAAAAGCGGTTACAGAAAGTGTTACTTTGCCTATTTTAAAAAATGTTTTATTAAAAACATTTAATAATAGAATAAAAATTGATTCTACTAATTTAGAATTAGGAATTTCCCGTTTTATTTCTGGAAAAATAATTGAGGAAGGAAGTGTTACAATTCCTTTTAGTGTATTTTTTAATATTATTAATAATAGCGATTCCGAAAGGATTAATTTAGAAACAGATAAAAATAATTTAATTATTAAAACCGATAATTATGAGGCTAAAATTCAAGGAATTTCTCCGGAAGAATTTCCGATTATCCCAAAAATAAATAATTCCGATTATTATTTTAAAATTAACAGCGATTTATTAAAAAGATCGTTTTTAAAAGTCATTAATTGCGCTCAACTTTCAGAAATTCGGCCGGAAATAAGCGGTGTTTTATTTGATTTTCAATTAACTTTGTTAAAATTAGTAGCCACTGACAGTTTTCGTTTAGCGGAAAAAAATATTTATAACAATCAATTTAACTCTAATTTTAATAGGGGTTTTAAAATTATTATTCCCATTAAAACGGTTCAAGAAGTTATAAGAATATTTTCTAATGAAGAACCAATCAATATTTATATTGATCCCAATCAGATTTCTTTTAAGAATGATAATTTAGAATTAATTTCTAGATTAATAGACGGAGAATATCCAGATTATGAACAAATTATTCCTAAAAATGAAGACGTGGAAATTGTGATTAATAAAAATCATTTTATCAATTCTTTAAAATTAGTAAGTAATTTTAGCAGCAAAATTAATGATATTAAATTAAAATTAGGCGAAGGGAAGAAAAATTTAGAAGTTTATTCCGCTAACCAATATTTAGGAGAAAATAATTATTTTATCCCGATTAAATTAAAAGGAAAAGATTTCGGAGAAGTAAAATTTAATTGGAGATATTTACTCGATGGTTTAAAAAATATAGATTCAGAGAACGTAATTTTTAATATTAATGGAGATATTAAACCGGCTGTTTTGAAATCTACCGAAGACACTTCTTATTTTTATATCTTAATGCCGATTAAAAGTTAGATGTGGGATGTTGGGGCAAGAATTTAATTATTGTATAATATTATTTCTTTTTCTGATTTATTATTATTCGTATCCCAAATGGTTATTTTAAGAGAATTTTGGAGTTTGGGGCTGACCGCTGGAAGATTTATTTTATAACGATAATTAGTTCCGAAATTAAAATTTTGGCTTAATAGAACGATATTATTAAATTTAATTTCTAATTTATTTATTTCAAAGTTAGATTTAAATTCTGCCTCAATATTTATTTGATTATTTGATAGAAAACTTCCGTTACTAGGAGATAGCAGATCTATATTGATTTCAGAGGTAGGAAAGTTTTTTGTTGCAAGAGTAATTTTTCCAGGATTATTTTTTACCCATTCTTGGATAGATTCTTCCCAATTGAAGAATTGCGGATCGGCGGTCGGATTTTTTGGAGCCGGCCCAGTTGGGTCTTTTTTATTTATATAATAGAGTATCGTATGGATTGTGGGATATTCTCCTTTTAATATTGGTTTTTCTGTTTCAATAGGATCTGGTTTGAGAAAAGTCTCTGTGGGGCGATTTTTTAAAGCTTCTTTCATAAAAGCGTTCCAGATAGGAATGGCGGCCAAAAGACTGCTGCCTTGTTTTTGCATTGGCTGATTATCATTGTTGCCTGCCCAGACGCCGACAACCAAAGAAGGAGTATAGCCGAATGACCAGGCATCTTTATAATCATTAGTAGTGCCAGTTTTTAGAGCAACTTCTTGATTATCAAAAACTGTCAGATAAAGGCTTCTTGCAAAAAGAGGAGCTCGGGCTTCTCGGTCAGAAAGTATGTCATTAATTAATTTTATATAATGGGAATCTACTACGATCTCCGATTGGTCTTTATATTCTTCTAATAATTTATTTTTATTATCTTTAATCTCTAAAATTAGAGACTGTTTATGTTTTACGCCATTTTGGGCAAGAACTGAGTATGCTTTTATAAGATCAATCATTTTAATTTCGCCGCCTCCTAATACTAACGATAATCCATAACGGCTTCTTTCGGTTAGAGTTTCAACGCCCAGGCTTTTAATAAATTTTAAGAAGTCATCAATTCCGGCAAGATAAAGAACTTTTACTGAAGGGACGTTAATAGATTGCGCCAATCCTTCTCTTAGGGTGACTGGGCCTCGGAATTTTTCATCAAAATTTTCTGGGTGATAGCATTCGGCAGATTTGTTCTGGAAATCAACTTTAGCCGGGCAATCAGGATTATTAGAGACAAATTCTGTGGGAACATCGAAAAGCACTGTGTTGGGAGTAAACCCATTTTTTAAAGCCGCAAGATAAGCAAATGGTTTGATGGCGGAACCCGGTTGTCGTAATCCTTGAGTAACAACATTAAATTTTCCCTCAATGCTTTCATCAAAATAATCTCTAGACCCAACCATAGTTAATATTTGACCGGTTGTCGTGTCTTGGGCTACAAGAGCCGCATTGGTTCCTTTGTAGAGCTCTTCATTCCTTTTGGCGCCTTCCAATACCACTTTTTCCGCGATTTGCTGCATGTTCCAGTCTAGGGTAGTTAATACCTTCAATCCCGCGGTTCTGACGTAATCTTCTCCGTATTTCTCGTTAAGATATTCTTGAACCGCTATTACGAAATGAGGGGCTTTGATTCCGGTATTTTGCGGCGCGAAAATAAAGGTATATTTTTTAGCCCGATCTTTTTCTTCTTCAGTAATAAAATCAGCCGTTTGCATTTTTTCAAGGATAGAATTTTTCCTGGCTAATAATTCATCAATGTGTAATCCCCAGGGAGAATAATATGAAGGCGCTTTTGGCAGAGAGGCTAACAAGGCGGCTTCAGCTAAAGTTAGATCTTTAGCCGATTTTTTAAAATAAGTTTGGCTCGCGGCCTCTATGCCGTAACTGTTAGCGCCGTAGGGAATTTGGTTGAGATAAAGTTCGAAAATTTCATCCTTGGAATATTTTTTTTCCAGTTGAAAAGCCAGAATCAATTCTTTTATTTTCCTGATTAAAGTTCTTTCTGGGCTTAAAAAAGCGTTTTTCGCCAATTGTTGGGTAATAGTTGATCCTCCCTGGGAGATTTTTCCCCTAATGAGATTTATAAAAAATGCTCTGATAGTAGACTTCCAATCAAAGGCCGAATGCTTATAAAAATCTTCATCCTCGGTTATCAGCGTAGCTTTTTTTAAATAATCCGATATGTCATTAAGCCCAATAATTGTTCTTTTTTCTTCGCCATGAATTTCATATAATAATGTTTCGCCAGTCCGATCATAAATCTTCGTGGATTGACTGATTGCTCGATTTTTTAAAAGTTCCGGATTGGGAAGATCGCGGGTTGCTAAAAATAAAATTCCCCCGGATCCAAGCGCCCCGAGGATTATTAAGCCAATAATTAAAAATGAAACCTTTTTGATCACCGAGTTATTTTTTAAGCCCCGCTATTCGGGAACACAAGAGCGTTGCCGTTTTACGGGGCCTAAATTTATTCAACTTCTTCGTCCTCATCGTCTACCAATTCTTCTTCAGTTTCTTCAGTTTCATCTTCAGTATCAGGATCCTCTGATATTAAGTCGAATTTTTCTTTGAGTTCTAACATATTAGGTATTTTTCTGACGACCTTTACCCCTAAATACCTAGGGATTTTAATTTTTTCTTAATGAATTGGATTATATCTTTGCAATTTTTTCTGTCAAGTCTTAGAATCCATCTCAATAATAGTTCTCCGACGCGATACTAGTCAATTTTGACTAGGACAAGGCGTGACGAGGAAAGATAGCTAGCCTACCTTGACGAGGAGCAACGCTGTCATAGACAAAATTGGCTGTATCCCTGGGTTGCGAATAAAATGAGCCAGCTCAGCGTCGCTTGTCCTTGCAGTAGATTTCTACATCAGCGTCCTCGCTCCTGGTGCTGATTCATTTTCTTTCGCAACGCGTCTAGAGATTATTATTGAGATGGATTCTATTAGCCGCTGTAATAGCAATAGCTAAAGCATCGCTGGCGTCATCGTAACCTGATATTTCCGGCATATTTAAAAACCTTTTTACCATAAAGGATACGGCTTTTTTATCGGATAAACCATAGCCGGTTACTGCTTGTTTTATCTCCATTGGTCCATATTCTACCAGCGGAATTTTATTTTCTAGAATTTTTAGCATCAATATGCCCCGAGTTTGGGCAACCGATAAAGCGGTTTTGCGATTTTTAGAGAAAAAAAGTTTTTCTACCGCGACCAAATTCGGCTTAAGTTTTTCTAGGAGTTTTTGGAATTGTTCAGCTGCAATTAAAATAGAGCCTTCTTGAATTTCTATTACGCCGTAAGCCACAGGCTTTAAGCCGTTCTTTCTTAGAATCAGTCCATAGCCTATACGATGGGTTCCCGGGTCAATGCCTAATATTTTCATCCCGTTAGAGACAGTCCCGTTAGAAGTCGCCCTCGCTTTCGCGAGTGGCTACGGCCACCTTGGGGCGGCCTACTTCTAACGGGATGTAACTCAGCCGTTTTAATGGTAATCGACTTTTTGTGCCTAAAATAAAAAAATATTTCATAAATCATAGATTGGTTGTCTCTAACGGGATTCATACCATCAGTATATAATAAAGCCCCCTGACTAAGTCAGGGGGCTTTGAACTTTGTTCAACATTTTATCGGCAATGGCGGTTATGGTGGTCATCGTGATGATTCCGATGTTTATTGTATTCCCAGCTGTACACCGTAGTGTGGGTGTAATAAGGGTAATGGTACGTTGACGGACATATTGGAGGCGGAGGGGGTGTGTAAATCACTGGAGGCGGAGGGGGCGGCGGATAGTAGCTTGGTTCATGGGTCGGTCCGCCACGGGTGTAGATCACGTATCCGGATGTCATTTCGCAGCCAGTGAGGCAGACGAGCGCCAGAAATGCCGTTGCGGCAAAGAGCGTTTTCATTGCGATTCCTCCTATAAAATAGGGGTTGTGTACTCGAATTTAAAGAGCTGACTATAAGTTATATTATAGCAAACTATATGTTTTTGTCAAGCATTAAAATCCTATTCCGCAGCTAATCTTTTTATTAAGCTTTGAAAACCCATTTTCTCGAAATACCTAGAAATCTCTTCTTTATTAATCGGTTTTGCCGATAGTTCCTGTAAGGCGCATTCTATAGGCATATTACGTTGAATAAGGGCGAGTTTTTTAGAAATCAAGGCAATTTCTTTTTGGCCGCGGAGTTTTTTTGCGGTTTTTTCCGGGATGATTTCAATATTTTCATAAATTTCTTCAATAGTTGAGAATTCTTTAAGTAGTTCGGAAGCAGTTTTTGGCCCCACGCCTTTTACTCCGGGAATATTATCGGAAGCATCGCCGGTTAAGCCTTTTAGGTCTGGTAGTCGGGTGGGCTTCAATCCATATTTTAATTCCACGGCGCTTTCGTTATAAATAACCGTTTCAGTGATTCCAGTTTTAATGATTTGAGCGATGATTTTTTCATTTTCTACCAACTGGAGGAGATCGTTGTCTCCAGAAAGAATAATAATTTGCAGATTCTTTTCATTTTTAAATTTTTCGGCCAGCGTACCGATAATATCGTCTGCTTCAAAGCCAGGTTGGGCAAAAGTTTTTATATTAAAAAGATTAAAGACCTCCGGCATTTTCTGAATTTGGGAAATTAATTCATTAGCCGTAGGCGGCCGGTGCGCTTTATATTCTTTAAACTCTTCTTCTCGGAAAGTTTTTTCCGGAGAATCCATAGTGGCGGCGATGAAATCCGGATTTTGTTCTTTGAAAATCTTTAAAATCATCCCACATAACCCGTAAAGGCTGTTTGCCGGTTCTCCAGAAGGGGAAGTGAGCGGTGGCAAAGCATGAAAAAATCTATGGATTAAGGCGTGGGAGTCTATTAGAAGGAGTTTACGCATTGTTTTATTATATCAAGTTATTTTATTTCAATTACTCGTTCATTTTCCTTTTTGCCGTGAAAAAATTTTATCCAAATAGTGTTTTTTGGTAAAATCTTTTTGATTTTTTCCGCCCATTCAATCAAAATAATATTTTCCGGATTTTTGAGGATTTTTTTAAATCCTAGTTTGGTTATATTCGATGGCTTATGAAGGCGATAGCAGTCAACGTGATATACTGTTGAACCCTGAAATTCGAACTTTAAGCCCCGAACTTTAATTTTATAAGGTTTAAATATGAGAAATGTGGGACTGGTGATTCTTCCCTTGATTCCAAGGGCGCGTAAAAACCCCTGAACAAAAGTTGTTTTGCCGGCTCCAAGATCGCCAGTTAAGCCCATAATCCTAGATTTTAGCTCATAGGTTTTAGCTTTTAGGAGATTTTTAGCTAGCTGAGTGGCGAGCTTTTGCGTTGCCTTACTATTTTTAGATATTATCTTTCTTGTCATAAAGATTGAGAGCTTTGATTAAATAGACGACGATAGAAGCTAGAATCATAGCTGATAATATACTGATTAACCAGAATGAAGTAGGCGAGGCGGCTTCAATTATAGCCGGCGGTTCGGGAAATTGTTCTAATAATCCCGGGGTATTTTTGGTTATTAATTGCCCTTCTTTTGAGGCGCCGGAGAAAGATAACTGGTCTATGGGTCGGCCACGGTTATCCAGGAGATAAATTGTTTCCCCGGTGTTATTGAGATTAATTCCAGTTGTTTTATAATTTATTGTCAGTTCTTGGTTGGCCTTAATAAATTGAGAGTTAAAAGTAAAAGACTTTCCAGAGGCGTCTTTAATGGACCAGTCTTTTAGATTGATATCTGTTGCGCTGTCATTGAAAATTTTGATATATTCTCCTTCGGTATCTTTTCCGATTGGATTAGGCAAGAGCTCCTTGATTATCATTAGGCAGTTTGAAGCCTAGGTGTTTATAGGCTTCTTCAGTGGCTATTCGTCCAGCGGCAGTGCGATTTAATAGGCCGATGCTAATTAAATAAGGTTCGTATAGATCTTCAATATTGCCTCGTTCATCGCTTAAAGCCGCGGCTAGGGTGTTTATGCCTACGGGCCCGCCTTTGAATTTTTTGATAATAACTTCTAAGAGGCGGCGATCTTGCGGCTCCAACCCTAGCTCATCAATCTCTAGCATCTCCAGAGTTTTTTTAGCAGTGTTGGCGTCAATCTCTTTTATGGAATTCACTTCGCTGTAATCCCGAACTCTTTTTAATAACCGATTGGCCACTCTCGGAGTAAATCTAGATGCTTTAGCGAGGATATTAATGCCGTCTTTGCTGATTCTTAAATTAAGAAGTTCAGCGGATCTTTGGATGATGGCTTTGATGTCGTTAAGGTCGTAGTAGTCAAGTTTGAAAGAGGCGCCGAATCTTGATCGAAGCGGTCCGGACAGCAGATCCGCTCGGGTGGTCGCGGCTATTAGAGTGAACGGAGGAAGGTCTAAGGCCAGGCTTCTGGCCGCCGGGCCTTTGCCGATAATTAAATGAAGTTTCCGGCTTTCCATGGCAGGGTAAAGCACTTCTTCAATCATTCGGTTGAGCCGGTGCGCTTCATCAATAAAAAGCAGGTCTCCTTTTTCCAGGCCAGTGAGTACGGCGGCTAAGTCAGACATTTTTTCCAGAGCTGGCCCGGAAGTAATTTTTAGATTAGCATTGAGTTCTTTGGCTACTAGATGGGCAAGGGTAGTTTTTCCCAATCCTGCTTGGCCATAAAAAAGCAGATGGTCAGAGGATTCGCCACGATTTTTAGCCGCTTCCAAGATAATCTTTAAGTTTTTTTTGATTTTCTCTTGACCAATATACTCGTCCCAGGCAGTCGGACGAAGAGCTACGTCTATTGTTACATCTGGGGGTAGGCTTGACATTTTAATATTTATATGCTACTCTCTTGGAGATCTTTAATTGTAGAGTTTATTGGTCTGTGGGCAAAGAATTTTTTTTAGTATTAGGACAATTTGGCTTCGGCTGGATTGCTCCTCGAAGGAATTCCAACCTTTTTTAATTTGTTAAGAAAGTTCCAGTTCCTCGTAATGGGGACATGCCCACAGACTAATAAACTTTAAATGGAGTTTACCACCTTATTGGCCCAGTCACATTTTCTATTTCTTCAAAAGTAGTTAGGCCGCTGATTGTTTTTAAAATTCCATCTTCTTGCATTGTCACCATGCCTTGTTTTTTAGCTTCTTGTTTAATGGTTACTTCGGTGACATCTGCGTTGATGAGCGGTTCCATCGCGTCGTTAATTTCTAGCAATTCAAATATCGCTATTCGACCTTTATAGCCCAAACCCGCGCATTGGACACAGCCTTTTTTTTCAAAAATTTTTATTTCCGAGAATTCATTTTTATTTATCCGTTTAGGCAGAGACCCCAAGAATTTTTCAATTTTAGTTTTAAGTTCCGGAAGAATTTTTTTGGAAATTCGACAGTTCTCACAAAGCCGGCGAACCAATCTTTGCGCGATTATTAAATTGAGGGCCGGTCCGATGCTGCCGGGTTTTACTTTTAAATCTAATAAGCGGGGTATGGCGCCTACGGCAGAATTGGCGTGAACAGTAGAAAATACGGAATGGCCGGTGAGGGAAGCCTGGATGGCGATTTCCGCGGTTTCTTCATCGCGGATTTCACCGATTAAAATTATGTCCGGATCTTGCCGCATAATGGATTTTAGCCCCCCGGCAAAAGTATAGCCGGCTTCAGGGTCGGTTTGGGTTTGTTCAATATCCTCAAGGTGATATTCAATAGGATCTTCAATAGTAATAATTTTTAATTCCGGATTTCTTTTATGTAGCAGAAAAGAATAAAGCGTGGTAGTTTTTCCGGATCCAGTAGGCCCAGTATTTAAAATCATGCCATTGGGAGATTTTAATTGTTCTTCGATTATAGCCAGGTCGTCTTTGCGAAGTCCAAGCTGGAGGAGCGTAATTTTTATTATGTCTGGATCCAAAATTCTCATTACTATAGTTTCGCCGTATTCGGATGGTATGAGAGAAATACGGAGCTCAATAGATTTCTTTTCTAAATTAATGCTGAATCGGCCGTCTTGCGGCTTATCCTGGATATTTAATTTTAATCCGGAAAGAAGCTTAATGCGGGAAAGCAAATATCCGTAGACTTCTTTAGGAAGATCGGAGGCTACATCATTAAGCAATCCATCTATCCTATAGCGCAATCGGATATTTTTTTCTTCGGTTTCAAAATGAATATCCGACACTCTGTTATTTAAAGCTCCGGCCAGAATAATTTCTAATAATTCCCCGATTTGGGCTTTTTGGAAATCAAAATCTAAGATTGATTTTTTAATCCTTTTTATAGAGGTTAAATCTTTTAACAAATTTTCAAACCGGTTTTTTTCTATTTGAATTTTTCCTGTGATTTCTCCTATTGCCTTGGGAACAAATTTATAGTTTTCTAAAAGTTTTTCAATGGAAGTTTTTGAGGCGATGAACAAATCAATTTTATAGCCGTTATGGCTTAATTCTTCAATCAATTTTTTTAAACCGGAGTTTTCTGTGTCAAAAGCGGCTAGGCCTAATTCCTTTCCTTTTAATTGAAAAGGCGCAACCATAATTTGGCGCGCCTTTTCTTCCGGAACTAAAGAGAGCGCTTCTAGTTTAACTGGAGTCGTAGAAACATCCAGGTATTGAATGCCTATTTTTTGAGCTTTTCTTTGCGCTTCACGCTCCTCGCCTTCTCGGCGGAGTTTAGCTAAAAAGTCCGGGACCATAACAATTAAAATATACCCCGAAATAGCATTAAATTTCAAGAAATTATTTCAACCTCGCCTTGTTATATAATGAATTTATAACAAATGAGTTCAGAAATTAAGGTTCAGATTGCTGGTTGGTTGCTAGACCCCGATCATCCCAAGCGTTTTTTAGATTCCAGTTTGGCGGTTTTAGAATCGGAATTAAAAAAACAAGGATTGGAAAAAATTTATTCGGAAATTGAACTGCCGTTGGCGAAGATTTTGGAAGAAATACATCAAGTTGGCATTAAAGTGGATTTAGATTTTTTGAAAAAATTATCTATTAAAGCCGCTAAGGAACTAGAGCAAATGACCAAGCGGATTTATGAGTTGGCGGGCACCCCATTTAATTTGAATTCCCCAAAACAGCTTTCCGAAGTTTTATATGAAAAGTTAAAAATTGATTTTAAGGGCGTGCCAAAAACCAAAACCGGATTACGGACTACCGACGCGGAAGCATTGGAAACGATTAAAGCGCGTCATCCTGTAGTGGCGTTGATTTTGGATTATCGGGAACTTTTTAAAATTTATTCCACTTATATTGAGCCGTTAAGGAATTTGGCGGGTCCGGATGGCCGAGTGCGGACCACTTTTTTACAGACGAATACCGCTACTGGCCGCTTGAGCTCTCAAAATCCTAACCTGCAAAATATTCCCGCCCCGAAGGGGCGAGGCTCGCCCCGATCCGAGTCGGGGCGGCCGACCATTGATTATGGCGAAGCGATAAGAAAAGCTTTTATTGCCGAAAAAGGATTTTCTTTGGCAGCTTTTGATTATTCCCAGATTGAATTAAGGGTTTTAGCTTCTGTGTCTGATGATGAAAGAATGATAGATGCCTTTAAAAAAGGTCTGGATATTCACGCGTTGACCGCATCTAATGTTTACAACGTAGATATCAGCAAAGTAACGCCGGAAATGCGACGATTTGCTAAAACTTTAAATTTTGGCGTGGTCTATGGAATGGGGTCAGACTCTTTTGCCCGCAGTAGCGGATTAAGTCGCGAGGAAGCGCAAACTTTTATAGCCGAATATTTTAACGATTTTAATGGGGTACGGCAGTGGCAGGAAAAAACTATTCAAGCTGCCCGAGATTTTGGATATGTAGAAAATTTAAACGGCCGCCGAAGAATTTTGGAGAATATTAATTTTTCTAACCGACGTTTGGCGGCGGAAGCGGAAAGAATGGCCATTAATATGCCTATTCAAAGCCTAGCCGCCGATATTATCAAGATGGCGATGATCAAAATCGCGAGAATTTTTAAAGATCAGGGATTGTGGCTAAAAAAAGTGAGGATGCTTTTATCCATTCATGATGAATTGTTGTTCGAAATCAGTGATGATATTCTGAAAGAGACAATCCCTTTAATAGAAAAAGAGATGGAATCTGCTTACCGACTAAAAGTGCCTTTAAAAGTTGATTTAGCTTATGGAAAAAACTGGGCTGAGCTTTAAATATTATTTAACAATGCCGGAAATGCGCCTTTTCTGGCTGTCTTTAGTTTTGATTTTTGTTATTGGCATCCCGGGATTTTTTTATATTCCTTGGCGTTGGCTGATAGCCGGAGCTTCAGGATTTGCGGTGGTGGCAGGCATTACTTTTTGGAATAGCTTAAAAACCGCCCGTAGCAATTTAGCTTTAAAAATTGAACGCAATCGATTGGATAGCATTATTGCTAATCTTCGGGACGGGGTTATTGCTTACGATGAAAAATTTAGAATTACAGTTTTTAATCCAGCCGCAGAACAAATTTTTCACTTGAGGCCGGCAGAAGTTTTGGATAAAGTTTTTGTTTTGCAGTCCGTTAAAGAACCAAGATTTAAATTATTTACTGAAGTAATGTTTTCTTCTTTGGCGCCTGTAGTGATTCAACGATCTCAACAAGGCGCATATCCCCAATTGCTTGATTTGGTTTTTGAAGAGCCTCATTTAGAGTTGCGGGTTTCAACAGATAGGATTTCTGACGATCAGGGAAGGGTTCTAGGCTTTGTTAAGGTGGTTAGGGATCGTACTCGGGAGTTAGCTCTTATGAAAGCAAAAAATGAATTTATTACAGTAGCCTCTCATCAATTGCGATCGCCTTTGACCGCGGTTCGTTGGTCTTTTGAGGCTTTAAAAAAAGAGAAGTTGGGGGATAGCCAAGCGGAATTGGTGAAGGTTGGCAGCCAGGCCGCCAGCAAGCTTTTAGAAACCGTGGAGGGATTATTAAATGTGGCTAAAATTGAAGAGGGAAGATTTGGCTATCAATTTGAGCAGGTGAATTTAATAGAATTTTTGGAGAAAATTTTGTCGCAAGCCGCGCCGATTGCTTATGAATATAAAGTTACGGTTTATTTTGATAAACCCAAAGAAGAGATGATGGCTATGTTAGACACACAAAGATTTGGCATTGCTTTATCTACCCTGATTGATAACGCTATGAAATATAATATTCCTAACGGCCAAGTTGCGGTTAAGCTGGAGCGGATGCCAAACCAGCCGTATTTATTAATTAGTATTAAAGATACGGGCGTGGGTATTCCCCCAGAAGCTATTGATAAGTTGTTCAGCAAGTTTTTCCGCGCTAAAAATGTTACGCAAAGAAAAACAGAAGGAAGCGGCTTGGGCCTTTATATCGCTAAGAATATTGTTATGCGCCATGGTGGAAAGATTTGGGTTGAATCGGTTTTGGATCGTGGGACTACTTTTTATCTGACTTTGCCGACTGATCCTAAGCTGATTCCGCAAAAGGAGATGGTCTATGATGAAGAGTAAGGTAGCGATTGGCCACTAGCGACTAGTGATTAGAATTTTAGTTTTATGATCAATTCTTATAAACAGCTGATTGTTTGGCAAAAATCTTTTGATTTTGTAAAAAAGGTATATAAAGCCACCGAGGCATTTCCTAAGACAGAAATATATGGATTAACCTCACAGATACGAAGAGCGGTCGTTTCAGTGCCCTCAAATATTGCCGAAGGTTTTGTTAGAAGACATAGAAAGGAATTTTCACAATTTATTTCTATAGCTTTTGGTTCAGGCGCAGAATTAGAAACCCAGTTAATGCTTTCTAAAGAGTTGGGTTTTTTGTCAGATAATGACTTTTCAGATTTAGATTCTTTGTTGCAGGAAATTATGAAGATGCTCAATGTTTTATTGTCGAAATTAAAATAAATTACTAGTGGCTAACTACTAGTCGCTAATCACTAAACTTGCCTGAATTACCCGAAGTTCAAACTGTTGTAGATGATTTAAATAAGAAGGTTATTGGCCGCCGCATTCAAGGCGTTTGGTTGGATTGGCCGAAGATGGTTAAAGATCCGCTGGATCAACAGAAAAATAAAATTGCCCATAAGCATGTGGCGATTTTTGAAAAATCATTAAAAGGGGCAAAGATTTTAAAAGTTAAACGGCGCGGGAAGAATATTCTTATTTATTTAAGCGGCAAAAAACTTTTATTAATTCATCAAAAAATGACTGGGCATATGTTGGTTGGAAAATGGGAAATCCAAGGGAAAAAAGTTATTCCTCTGGAGCCGAAAGCCATAGTGGAAGATCCGTATAATAAATATATTCATTTAATTTTGTATTTAGATAATGGAAAGATGCTGGCCCTTTCTGATTTGCGAAAGTTCGCTAAAGCGATTTTGGGTTCAGTAGAACAAATTGAAAATTTGCCAGAATTGGTTAATTTAGGGCCGGATGCCTTAGATAAAAGTTTAAAGTTTATAAAGTTTGTAAAGTTCATAAAGCCGGAAAAAAGAAAAATCAAGCAAGTGCTAATGGATCCGGAAGTAATCGCGGGCATTGGTAATATTTATTCCGATGATATTTTGTGGTCTGCGAAGATCCATCCATTTAGGCCGGCGAATAAATTATCGGTAAAGGAGTTGAAAAGTTTGTATAAAGCAATGCGGGCTATTTTAGTCAAGGCGATTAAGTTGCGTGGCACTTCTAGTAGTGATTTTAGAGATACTGCAGGCGAGAAAGGGGGTTATGCCGATTATTTATTAGTTTATCAGCGAGAAGGCGAGCCGTGTTTAAGATGCAAAACTAAAATTAAAAGAATAAAAATTGGGGGGAGGTCCGCTTATTTTTGCTCGAAATGCCAGAAATAGAAAATCCGCCAGTTGGCGGATTATTTTTCTTCTTTTTTAGAGAATTGAAGGCTTAACACAACTAGAACAACAGTAATGACGACAGCATAGAAGAATTTAGCGATTAGCCCGTTATTGACCCCAAAGAATTTTTCTAGCAGGGCTTTAACAGCTTCGTTCCATGCGAGCGCGACTACCACGCTTAACGCAGTTACGAAAGAAGTAGTAATTCTTTCAAAAAACTCATTGCCGACTTTTCTTAGCGCTTTTTCAATGTCTTCTACTTTCGGTTTTTCGTTTGGTTGCCTGATTGGGTTTTCATTTTCCATAAGTCCTCCCTAAATCAAATTTTAGAAATTTGATCGGACGAACAATTTGCGAAGCAAATTGTTTTAGCCTTTTCAATTTTAAAGAACTGAAGAAGATTATAATATTTCTAGATTTTATTTTCTAGTATAATGAAGTTATGTTGATCTATCTTTATGGTCCTGATTCTTATCGCCTTCAAGAAAAATTGCGGAGCATTATGGAGGAATATAAGAAAAAGCACTCCGGTTTAACTATTGAATATTTTGATTTTGCCACAGGAGATGAGATTTGGGAAAAGTTTAAAGAATTTATCGGGAGCCAGTCGCTTTTTGGCGGGTCTCGCTTGGCAATAACTTCTAATTGCGCTAATGAAAAAGAAAAAGCTGAATTTTTGAAGAATTTTTCCGATCACAAAACCGCCTCTTTGATTATTATCGCGGAGAAGCCATTGGGAAAAGATTTTAGTTTTTTATTGAAAAAGCCAGTTTTGTCGCAAGGCTTTGAATTATTAAATGGCGCGCAAACAGTTTCATTTATTAAGAAAGAAGCGGAAAAAAGAAAGTTAAAATTATTGCCGGAAACCATCAACGCTCTTATTCAGGCTAACGGCTCTGATTTGTGGGGAATTATTCGGGAGATAGAGAAAATTGTTTTAGGCGGAGAAGTGGGCCAGACTGTAACCGTTCCGGATTTTTTTGCGATGATTAGCAAGTTGTCTGGCCGCGCGCCGTTTTCTTTAAAAATTTCCGCCCTCACTTGGCTCTTAGAAACTGATGACGCTGCGAAAGTTTTTAATATGGTATCCGCCTTCACTAAAGTTACGGCGGACAAAGTAAAAATGGCCGATTACGATGTGGCCATTAAATCGGGAAAGTTAGAGTATGAAGAGGCACTTTTGGACCTAGTGATTAGTAGTTAGCGACTAGCGATTAGTCTTTTTGGCTAGGATTTTGCTGAGCCTAGATTTTAAGCGAGATGCTTTATTTTT